>Ga0209997_10000733_pt1 | contig 11341 bp, 8 predicted proteins | sample CR04metaG_FD_182079 | JGI IMG/M metagenome (GOLD analysis project Ga0209997, IMG submission 182079) | Deep subsurface microbial communities from Mariana Trench to uncover new lineages of life (NeLLi) - CR04 metaG (SPAdes) (version 2) | ecosystem: Environmental > Aquatic > Marine > Ocean trench >...
GAACCGGCCATCGATCTTATCGACAACAAGATTGCCTATCAATTCGAACGCCTCGGTTATTTCATCAGCGATCTCGAATCGACCCCCGAGAAACCAGTATTTAACCGTACGATCAGTTTGCGTGATAGCTGGGCCAGGATCGAACAGTCCAGCAGTGAAAAAGTCCGCAATTCAAAATAGCGAAGCAGTTTTAGACTATATTTATCCTGCCCGGCCCGCTCTGGAACGACTGGTGCAGGACAGCCCTGGATATTTTAGGACCGACTAAATGACAGTTGAATTTGGCCAGCTTTACAACAGGCTAATATTGCGAAAACCAGTGATCACACTGCTTGTCACTTCATTGGTAGTGGGATTTTTCCTCTCCAATGTTCCGCGTTTCGAGCTGGATGCGTCGGCTGACTCACTGATTCTGGAAAATGATGCTTCGCTGAAATACTATCGAAGCATTCGTGAAGAATATGGGGCGGGTGATTTTCTGATTGTCACCTATAGCCCGAAATTACCACTGTTCAGTCCCGAGTCGTTGACCGATATTGGTCAACTGAGAGACCAGCTGACGAAAATCGAACAGGTAGACTCGGTAATCAGCCTGCTTGATGTACCCCTGGTGAGCAGCCCGCCGATGACGCTCAACCAGATCGTTGAGGGAATTCGGACACTCGAGAGTGCAGACGTCGATTTAGAGCTGGCACAACAAGAATTGACGACTAGCTCGCTTTACCAAAATTTACTGGTTAGCAGCGATGGCGATACCACCGCATTACAGGTCAACTTGAAACGCGATGAACGGCTGGCTGAATTGACCCTGGAACGTGACCGGCTATACGACCTCGTAACACCTGCAGCCGATTACCAACAGCGCCTGAAACAACTGAGTACGGAAATTAAAACGCTCAACCTGGCGCTGAACAAACGACAACACAAGACTATCCAGCAGGTGCGGAAAATTATGGATCGACATCGCGACAGAGCAACGCTTTATCTCGGTGGTATACCAATGATTGTCACCGACTCTATCGATTTTATCCGCGGGGATTTAAAGGTATTTGGCGCCGGTGTCATCGCTTTTATCATTATCATTCTTAGCCTGTCATTTCGTTCCCCACGCTGGGTAGTGCTACCCCTGATTGCCTGTCTGAGCAGCGCGCTGTCGATGATGGGTTACCTGGGCTGGATGCAGTGGCCGGTTACCGTGGTTTCATCCAACTTTGTTTCACTATTATTAATCATTACTCTTTCGCTGATTATTCACCTGATCGTGCGCTACCGTGAACTGGCTGCGCTCAATACCGGGTATTCACAATTCGAACTGGTCAGTGAAACAGTCCGCAGCAAATTCATACCCTGCGTTTTCACCGCGGTGACGACCATGGTTGCCTTTGGCTCGCTGCTGGTTAGCGGCATACGACCGGTAATCGATTTTGGCTGGATGATGGTGATTGGTATAACAATTTCGTTCGTACTCGCGTTTACCCTGTTTCCATCTGCGCTAATCCTGATGCCCAGACTGGATCAAAAGCCAGGGAAAAACGTTACCGGTAAAATTACCTCATCATTGGCACACTTTATTCAACGCCATAACAAGGCTACTCTAATCCTGTTCGGAATTCTGGCATTCATCGGCCTGTCCGGAATACCCCAGTTATCGGTCGAAAACCGATTTATCGACTATTACAAGGAAAAAACCGAAATTTATCAGGGTATGAGCCTGATCGACAAAAAACTCGGCGGCACCACGCCCATGGATGTGATTATTGATGCGCCGAAAGACTGGTTTTCTGAAGACGCCGAGGGTTTTGGCCTGATGGACCTGTTACTGGGTGGCGATATTACTGCCTCGAGTTACTGGTTCAATAGCGATGGCCTGCAGGATGTCGCTGAAATTCACACTTATCTTGAGAGTTTACCCGAAACCGGCAAGGTACTTTCCGTACATACTGCCATGCAAATGTTGCAGGCGCTCAATAATGGCAAGCCCTATAGCGATTTCAAGTTAGCGATTGTATACAAGCGAATTCCAGACGATGTGAAAGATGCCCTGATTACACCCTATCTTTCGGACGACGGGAATCAGATTCGTTTCAGTATCCGAATTTATGAAACCGACAAATCACTCAAGCGCCAGGCCCTGATAGACAAAATTTACAAGCACCTGACCGGTGAACTCGGTCTTGAAGTCGAGCAGGTGAATATTTCCGGCATGGCTGTACTTTACAATAATTTGCTGCAAAGCCTGTTTCAATCGCAGATATTAACGATTGGTGCTGTATTTATCGCGATATTACTGATGTTTATACTTTTATTTCGAGCCGTTCGCCTTTCGATTGCAGCGATCATCCCCAATATAATTGCCGCAGGATTAATACTCGGCCTGATGGGCTGGATCGGAATACCGCTCGACATCATGACGATTACCATTGCCGCGATCAGTATCGGCATCGGCGTCGATAATTCAATTCACTACGTGTATCGATTTCGGCAGGAATTTGCGATTGACCAGGACTACTGGGCGGCGATACAACGTAGCCATGGCAGTATTGGAACCGCGCTTTATTATACGACGGTCACCGTGGTGCTAGGATTCTCGATTCTGGCCTTTTCGAATTTTATTCCGACCATCTATTTTGGCCTGCTCTCCGGTCTCGCAATGATGGCGGCACTGGTAGCAAATTTAATGCTGCTACCGATACTGATTGCAAAATTCGAACTAGCCTAGGGAACCTCTGATTACTTCACAGGCTTGGAAACTGCAGATACCGCACATCTTTAATATTCGGTAAATCACGCAGTTTTTCCAGGTGTTCGCTGGTCGGTGCTTCATCGATTTCAAGCAGGACTATAGCGTTGCCACCATGACTATCACGGCCGAGGTGCATCTTGGCAATATTGATACCACTAGCAGCGGTAGTGGTGCCAATCGCACCCACGACGCCTGGCTTATCGGCGTTGGTGATATAAAGCATGTGTTCGCCTAACTCGGATTCCAGCTCTATGCCTTTCACGTCGATCACCCTGGGCCGATTCTTGATCAACGTGCCGCTGATATTGCGTGAGCGCGATTCGGTTTCTACCGCGACACTGATGCGACAGGGGTACTCGTCCTTGCCTTCATTATGCGCTTCTATTATGTCGATATTTCGTTCACGTGCTAATTCCCGCGCATTCACCGAGTTGACGAAGCTGCTGTGATGTTCGAGCAGCGACTGGATCACCTGGTTGGTTAGCGGCTCAATATTCAACGCATTTGCCTCGCCGCCATAGGTGACGGTCAATGATCGAATTGGATCCAGGGTGAGTTGACCGACAAACGATCCGAGTCGTTGTGCGAGTTGCAAATAGGGTTTTAGTATCTTTGCTTCCTCGGCACTCAAGTTGGGTGCATTAAGCGCATTGTTAATCGCACCGCTGAGCAAATAGTCGCTCATCTGATCGGCAATTTGTACGGCAACCTTCTCCTGCGCCTCGACCGTAGAGGCACCCAGGTGCGGCGTACAAATCACATTGTCCAGCCCGAACAAGGGGTTATCCCTGGCGGGTTCTATTTCGAACACATCCAGCGCCGCGCCTTTCAGGTGCCCGCTGGTAAGCGCAGCGTGTAAAGCCAGCTCATCGACCAGGCCGCCTCGCGCACAGTTGATCAACAGGCTACCCGGTTTCATTTTGTTTAACGCGCTGGCGCTGATGATATTGGCGGTCTCCGGTGTTTTTGGCACATGCAGCGATATGATGTCAGAGCTTGCCAACAGGCTGTCGAGGTCGACCTTCTGGATGCCCATCGTGTCAGCGCGTTCTTCGGTCAGAAACGGATCATAGGCCTGTACCCGCAGTCCATAGCCAATCGATTTTTTCGCCATGATCGAACCGATGTTGCCGGCACCGATGATGCCCAGCAGTTTGCCGGTCAGTTCCATTCCCATAAACTTCGATTTCTCCCATTTGCTAGCCTGGGTCGAGTCATTCGCCTGTGGAATATGCCGCGCCAGGGCAAGCATCATTGCCATTGCATGTTCAGCAGTGGTGATCGCGTTGCCAAACGGTGTATTCATCACTACCACACCATTTTTGGTGCAAGCCGGGATATCGACATTATCAACACCAATACCGGCACGACCGACAACCTTGAGTTTTTTCGCACGCCCCAGCAATTCGGCAGTCACGTTGGTAGTCGAGCGGATGGCCAGGCCATCGAAGTCACCAATCGTGTCCATTAATTCATCGACAGAGAGCTTTCCCGATTGCAGGGCTTCGACACCACGATCATCGAATACGCTCAGCGCCTGGCTCGACATCGAGTCAGCTATTAGTACGCGTGGTTTGGACATTTTATTTCCGCTCCCGATTCTGATATTGATAATTGGCGAATGCCCAGTCGAGCCAGGGCGTCAGTGCCACCAGGTCACTGGTTTCTATGGTTGCCCCACCCCAGATGCGAAAACCCGGAGGTGCGCTGCGATAGTTGCCGATGTCGAACGCGCAGTTTTCCTGCTCCAGCCAGCCAAGCATGGTATTGATTGCTATTTGCTGCTCGTCTCTTGCCAGCGCTGAAAACCCGGAATCTACAATTTGCAGGCACATAGAGGTTGGTGACCGGGTAGCTGGCTCGGAGGCCAGCCAGCCTATCCAAGATGACTGCCTCACCCATTCATCGATACAGTCGAAATTATCTCGTGTTCGCCGCCAGAGTGCAGGCAGACCGCCGATACTTTCAGCCCAGTCGAGCGAGACGTGCAGATCCTCAAGCGCCAGCATGCTCGGCGTATTAATCGTCGCTCCGCTGAAAATGCCCTGGTTCAATTTTCCGTTATTAGTTAGTTTAAACAACTTTGGTAGCGGGCGTGGAGGCGCATAAGTTTCGAGCCGCTCGACAGCGCGGGGGCTCAGGGCCAACATCCCATGCGCAGCTTCGCTACCGAGTACCTTTTGCCACGACCAGGTAACCACATCGAGCTTGCCAAAATTTATCGGCATTGCAAAGGCGGCAGAGGTTGCATCGCAGATCGCCAGGCCGGTCCGATCACTACCCAGCCAATCCAGGTTCGGCAAACGTACCCCGCTGGTAGTACCGTTGTAGACAAATACGATGTCGTGGTCGGGTTGTATTTGCGAAAGATCGGGTAGATCACCGTAATCGGCCCGATGAACAGTGAGACCGGGCAAATCCAGCGCGTCAAGGTCTTTGGCCCAGTCACTGGAAAAGCTGTCCCAGACCAGCGCATCAACCGAACGCTCGCCGAGCATTGACCACAGCGCGATTTCCAAAGCGCCAGTATCCGAACCCGGCACGATTCCAAGCTTCCAGTCGCGAGGTAGATCGAGCAAGGCATGCGAGCGCTCAATGGCACTGGACAAACGTTTTTTGGGGGTTTTGGCGCGATGGCTGCGCCCGAGGAAACTGGTATCCAGGTGGGTGATATCCCAGCCCGGAAATTTTTTGCACGGCCCCGACGAAAAACGCGGGTCCTGCGGACGTACGCGCGGTTGTTCGGGAAAGCCGCTGGCTTTCGCGTTCACTGTTTAACCTCTAGTTAAAGGGTGGTTTGCTCCACCAGGCCAGCAAAGAATAGCACAATATCGTTACACAGAGAGCTTTCAAGGTGGCTATTGTTAGCCCGCTGTAGCGGTGGTGCCTTAGTGCAAGGCTACCTGCTAACAAAAACAATTAAACTGCGGCTTCATTCGTAACAATGCTTCGGTTTTATCGACCCAGGGTCGACAGAATTTTATATACAACCCCCACTATGTCAGCCATCAAGTGATATACCACCAACAGCAAATAGACTGCCGCAACGATATTTTCAGCCAGGATCATTGCCGTATATTAGAGCCGGCTAAGTTGGCACGCCTGGCATGAATCAGCCGGGGTTTATAGCTTTTTCTAAGAGAGGTATTTTGAAAGTGTAGTTTGAACTGATCCAGACCAAAAGCAGACATCCAGAGAATTCGGGTGAGTGGCGACTTACGGCACTCAATGGACCTTTAACGATATCCCAAAAATAAAATATGAAATGAACTAGCAGTTCCCTGTCATATAGTAATTTCAATCAATTTATATGCTGGCCGCTTGGTAAAATATTCTGATTAAGGCGGAACATATTTGCAGGATCATATTTGGTTTTAATTTCAACCAACCGTTCAAAATTATCATCACCGTAAGAAGCGCGCATCATCGCCTCCGTATCTTCTCCCTGGCCGACGAAGTTCAGGTAAATGCCACCATCCCCGTTCTCTCGCATCTCGTCCCAGAACTCTCGTGTCCATTCAATAGCCCTTTCACTGTCTGCGGGGTCGGTCCATGATGTATCAATGCTCAACATGAAAAGAGCATCACGCCCACCTAACGCATTGGCATCCTTTGCCACACGCGATGCGGCTCCGCCCATATATCTAATAGGCATAAGTGTCCAGGGATTCGGTCGGTTCTGTCCGCGAGCAATTATTCGATCTATAGCATCGTCCTTAATATCATTCAGATAAAGTGACTTCCAGAAATTGAATCGTTCTTGCTTTACAGTGAAGAAAGGATCGAAAGCCTGTTGTACTGCTATGTAAGGGATAGGGCCACTGAGATCGAGCACGGGTTCACCCAGTTCACGTAAAGTCTGGATATACCGTTCACCTTCTACAATCGGCCCACAGTGCACCCCGGAAGTAATGATGACCTCCTTACCATGTAATTCATTCGGAAATATTTCATGATGAGGGATACTCCAGAAGGCGATCTGTGACGTGAATTCATCGGGGGCATCAGTCAAATAATCACGCCACCCACGAAAAATTTTCAGCGCGTCATCCATAGAATAGAATGTTGCACAGAATGTTACTTCTGGGCCTACAGGGTATGCTTTGTATTCAAATGATGTGACGATTCCAAAATTGCCACCACCACCGCGTACTGCCCAGAAGAGATCTGGATTTTCTGATTCGCTTGCTGTCAAATATCGTCCGTCAGCTGTGACTACGTCTACCGAGGCCAGGTTATCGCAAGCAAATCCGTACTTCCGCGTAAGCCAGCTATGGCCACCGCAAAGGGTTAAGCCGGCAATGCCGGTTTGCGACACGATACCAAGCGGAACAGCAAGGTTGAACACTTGGGTCTCTCGGTCGACCTCACCGATAGTGGCACCTCCACCAGCACGAACTCGATTCGTAGCAACATCAACCCGAACCGAATTCATTGGTCCCAGGTCGATGACTAAGCCGCCATCACATACAGCGTTGCCCGCAACGTTATGTCCACCTCCTCGAACAGCGATTAATAAGTTGTTTTTGCTCGCAAAGTTTACCGACGCGATTACATCAGCGACTCCCGAACACTGGATGATGATCGCAGGGTGTTTATCGATTGATCCGTTCCAAATGGCCCGGGCCTCATCATATTCTTGATCAACGGCAAGGATTGAAGCGCCTCCCAAGCTATCCCTAAATTCTTGCAAAATAGTATCTTCGATTAGCTTCTCTGAGCCATTCAATGTTACGACCTGTAGACCTGCCATCAGCTTTGCCTCCAATTGGAAGGAATTATTATGATGCCTATAAAGTACGCCTCTAAACCTTGACATCCAAGAGGCAAATTCTTCAAAATAGAGGCAAAATCCCCATATTTATTTGAGGTCAACAAAAATTATGCGCCAAATCAAACCAATCTCAGTCAGCATACTGGCTACACCCGATACATCAGCATCAACGTTGTTCGGTTTATTTGATGTACTAAGTACGGTGGGGGTTGGCTGGGAACAATTTATAAGCGGGAAACCGGAAAATCCGAGGTTTGATGTTCGTATCGTTGCTACGGGGCGTGAACCATTCCAATGTGGAAATGCAATGGTCATACCTCACTGCAGTATCGAAGAAGCACAGGACACCGATATCGCAATCATTGCAAGTTTTGTAGCACCAGGCTTGGTATTAAGAGATCACGATGAGCGAGAGTTCGAGTGGCTATACGACTTAAAAAGTCGAGGCTCTACCATTGGAGCAGTATGTACGGCGGTAAGCCTGTTGGCAGAGTCCGGTTTAATCAATGGCTTGGAGGCAACAACCTATTGGGCTATCGGCGACCTGGTTAGAAGCCGATACCCTCAAGTCCTGTGGCGAACCGATCAAAATCTATGCTGCTCTGGTAACGATGATCAGATTGTTACGACTGGTGGAGCAACAAGCTGGCAAGAATTAGCACTTTACCTCATCGTCAGGTATTGCGACGTGGAATCAGCAGCGCAAGCCGCTAAGTTTTGGGTGATACCAGATCGGGGAGAAAGCCAGGCACCGTATTCTGTCGATCCCATGAGGATTCCACATGGTGATAGAGTCATTAGTGAATGCCAAAACTGGATTGCTGGAAAATTTTATGAGGCTAATCCAATTGCAGCCATGATAGAGCACACTGGGCTTGCACCAACAACTTTTGCCCGCAGATTCAAACGTGCCACGGGAGATCGCCCGATGGATTACATTCACATGCTTCGAATCGAAAGGGCAAAACAAATGCTTGAAGGCACTGATGACGCTGTTGATGAAATCGGTCGAGTTGTCGGATACGAGGACCCCGCATCATTCCGAAGGATTTTTAAGCGTAAAGTTAGTTTGAATCCAAGTATATATCGTAGAAAGTTTGGGTTTGGTCGCTTTGATCGATACAGATTCCATAAATCGATATATGCTCAGTAATTGGTCTTAGCGACTTTTTACGAAGGCTATTACATCGAGGCTCAGGCATCCACTTAGGGCTGCCATTGAGTGATGAAATCTGAAGGTCAGCTTTCCCGTTAGCTGAAGTCCTTTTTAACAAGTGATCTTCTGCTCCCGCAAATAGCAGTCCCCATGTTTCGATACCTGAGGGGCTGAGAACGGCCCGATGCAGGTATTGGCTTCCATGATGAAAACCAGAATCGGTTTTTATGAATTAGAGGTGGGCAGACCGCTAACATAAAATCGACGGTGACTTCGAGTCACCGCCGGGCAATAAAGATTTTACTCAACTATCTGATTGCTCGCTAAATTGCGATTCTAGCGCCTGCCTGATCGGGGCAGGCATCGCTGTTGACCTGCGCGTTTTCGGGTCAAAGAATACTTCTACGGTTTCGCAGGTGGCATGCACTAACCTGGTGTCGACGTGCAGCATGCGTTCTGTAAAGGTGCAACTTTTGCCTCCGATCCGGGTCAGCAAACTATCGACTATAATCAGGTCCCCCGCGACCAGTTCCTGGTGAAACTGTATAGCCACCGACGCCGTTACAGTATGAACACCCAGCTCATCCTGCATTTTCTGGTGGCTCCCCCAGTATAGCGGCCAAAGATGGAATGCGGCGTCATCGAAGAAATGACCATACCAGCGTACGTTCATATGGCCGAAGCTGTCGCAGTACCAGGGGTGGACTACCCCTCGAAGAATTTCAATCGGTTCAGACATAAATCGCCTTCCATGTTAACGGTGGATAAGAATGGTATGGCTAACTGGAATTCACAGACTAGCAGCGACAGTTTACCTAATTCTAAAAGCAACAGTATTACCGGATTCGCAAGCACAGGGTTAAATCAGTAGAATGATTATCTAATAGAAACAGTACGAGGAGCATATCATGGCCGGTGGCTGGTCCCGAGACGGCGCAGTGCAGGATCAAATTGACGCCAGTGTCGAGGATGCCGTTGAACTGGCTCGAAGCCGCTTGCCCAGGGGCGAAGGTTTGCTTCACTGCGAGGAATGCGAGACTGAAATTCCACCAGCCCGTCGCAAAGCTATCCCCGGTATTCGCCTTTGTGTCAGTTGCCAGAGCGACCTCGATGAACAGCAAGCCAGTTTTGGTGGTTTTAATCGTCGCGGCAGCAAGGACAGCCAGTTGAGGTAATATTCAATAGCCTCGCCAGGTCGGCAAGATTAAACTGCCGCACGGCTTTATCCATGGGGAACAACCGATGGTAAAAATAAATCGTATCCGGCCATTATTCCAGCTAGACGGAAAAATCGCGCTGATTACCGGCGCTAGCAAAGGCATCGGCGAAGCAATAGCTCGTGGCCTGGCTGAATTTGGGGCGAATGTCGTAATCAGCAGTCGCAAGCAAGATGCAGTAGATACGGTGGCCGAGGCTTTTCGAGCCGACGGGTTGGAAGCCACCGGTATCGAGGCGAACATGGGTAGTATTGAAGACATCCACGCTCTGGTCGATAAGACAGTCGAGACCTACGGCGGCCTGGACATCATTATCAACAATGCCGCGGCTAACCCGGTTTTCGGCCCGATTCACGACACCGATGAACGCGCCTTCGACAAGATCATCGAGGTCAATCTCAAGGGCCCGTTTGAACTATGTAAAAAAGCCTACCCCATCCTCAAGCGACGTGGCGGCGGATCGATTATTAATATCAGCTCAATCGGCGGCCTCACCCCTGAACCAGGCATTGGCATTTACAGCGTCAGCAAAGCGGCAATCAATAACATGACCCAGGCCATGGCACAGGAATGGGGTGCCGATAATATTCGCGTGAATGCAATTTGCCCCGGATTGATTAAAACAAAATTTAGCCAGGCACTGTGGAGCGACGACAAAATTTTGAACAGGTTCATAAAGCAAATTCCGCTCGGCCGAGCCGGTACCACTGATGATGTAGCTGGACTCGCTGTATTCCTAGCCTCGGATGCGGCGGCATACTGTAGTGGTGGGATTTACCGGGTCGATGGTGGCTACGCCTCGAATTGAATTACCCCGGGCACGGATGCTCCACAATTGCGCAGCGTGGTGACAGGTTCCTGATACTGGACTTTTGCGAAAGGGGCTTTTATTCTTCCTCTACAGGTAATTAATGGGGTATTACCTCTTATTATGGGCAACTGCCGCATTTGGGCTCTCGAGCGACGCATGCAACACATTATTTCCAGCATCGGAAATTTAATCTTTGCAGGGGAACAATTCTACCGGGCCTGATCGGGCTCGTTCACCAATACTTAATTTTACCAAGGGGTCACGATGTCTTCAGTGGATCAATTAAAAGCCGCGCGTAAAACTGCCGTCGAGGCAACTAAAGGTGGACCACCGGCGCGCACCATCAATCAGTTTTTTGGTGTCGGACCGATCACCGATATGACATCTGACGAGGTGGACAGTCGACGGATGAGGGTTGATTTCGAGAACTGGCTGGAAAAGACCTATCGCAAGCTTGACGATAAGGGCAATGACCTTGGTCCGTTCACCGCCGCCGAGATTGGCCGTTCCATGCACCGGGGTTACCCGGCGGACGCGATTCTGCTCGATATGGTGGGCGAAATTCACGGCTACTTCGGTTTCCCCAAATCCAATAAACTAGCCGTAGGCCTGGGTGGTGGCCATTCTGGTTTTACCGTCG
>Ga0209997_10000735_pt1 | contig 11334 bp, 13 predicted proteins | sample CR04metaG_FD_182079 | JGI IMG/M metagenome (GOLD analysis project Ga0209997, IMG submission 182079) | Deep subsurface microbial communities from Mariana Trench to uncover new lineages of life (NeLLi) - CR04 metaG (SPAdes) (version 2) | ecosystem: Environmental > Aquatic > Marine > Ocean trench...
ACCGCCCATCACACCTAGTGGCGCCTGGTTGTCTGCCCGCGTCATATTCATGGACATGGATGAATCCATCGACATGGAAGTATCCATTGAATCCTGTTCATCTTTACCCGGTTCCTGCGCAGCTGTTGCGACCGGTAGCAAAGTGATGAAAGCGATTAATACTGAAGCGCGAACTTGTTGTTCCAGGGTTGTCATGGAATTAAATTCAGTTGTGTGGACGAATCGAGTAGACGATCTTATCTAAACACCAGTAGCTAAGCAATCATATGAAATAAGGCGCCTGGAAGATTTATTTTTGGAGTTTGACTGAGTTATATTCTGGGAGAAGTGGGGAGTGAAAATTTTACCTGCAAGCACCTGCATTAAGGTTCTTATTAATTATTCTGATGATCGCACTTTTGATCGGTGGCTACCTGCAAATAGAAAGCAAGGACGCTAAAGATTTATTTCTGAATATGGATGCATTGATTTTGCGTCTCCGCGAACTGGGGATTGTCGGCGCGCTAATGGCGGCTCAGGGCACATGGCCGAAGTTGCCAGTGAATCTGAAGGTCAGCTTTCCCTTTAGCTGCCGTTCAAATTTCCTAGATTAAGTTCCGTTTTCGGCACCAAGCGGACGCTGGTAACAAATTCGGTGGGGAGTCTTTTATTGTTGTAATTGTTTTTCTATTTCTTGTCTTTGTACTTCTGCAGCATCCTGAATCAACTGGTTAACTTCACCAGCTTTTCTAAGGGCATCAATTTTTTCTCCTCCGACTTGAACCTCACTATTGTTCAGGCCAGTTGAATATCCTTTGAAGATCAAGTAAGAAACGACCAGGATCGATGCCATCATAAGTACAAAACGCATAACATGAGTATAGTCTGAAAACGGACATTCGTTAGGTATAGTCCAAATTCTGAGAACGGCCAGGAGCCGACACTCAGGACTTATTCCTAAACTTCTGCTTCCGGCACACAGTAGCTATTCAGGCGAGAGAAAATATTACAACACTTGTGAAATCAGATACCGACAATTACAGTTTATGTATCAAGAGGAAGGGGATCTTTGTCTGGCCACCAGTGCCATTGTCATTGCTACGATCCTGGCCCCAACCAATGCACCACGACCACCTACATCAGCACTGGGCATTAGTTCGACGAGGTTAAATCCCACTATCTGGGCTCGATCCGCGACTGCTTCGAGTATCTCAATGACTTGCCAATAGGAAAAACCTCCTGGAGCAGGACCGATCACTGATGGAACAACGGTAGGATCCATAGCGTCAATATCAAACGCAATATAGAGATTGCAGTTTTCTGGTATGGTTTCCACTACTTTCTGAATACCGTTTTTAACCACTTCCCGCATCGGGAAAAACTTTACGCCCCAGTCAATTGCATCTTGGCGATCTTTTGGACGGGCACTACCGATCCCTCGAGCTCCGACCTGAATAATACTTTCGACCCAGCCCATTTCAGAAGCACGGCGCATGTTGCTCGACAGCCCCATTGTTTCGCCACTAACCTCGTCTCGCCAGTCGATATGGGCATCCAATTGTAATATCGTTATTGGGCCATGCTCTCGATAGGCTTCAAGCACTGGTATTGGGACAGAGTCGTCACCACCCATTACCAGAGGCACAGCATTCATTGCTAGCACTTTTTCAACATGGCTTCTGATGGATTCCCTGTTTTTTGCAAAGTCAGTCTCGCTATAATCGAGATTACCCCAGTCCACTGCATTAACACTTTCAGGAACCAGGTAGCCGTCTATATCAAAGTCGTGGTGACCGAGCACTCCTGGCCAACCGAAGGCACTTCTAATCGCGTTTGGAGCCTCAGCACAATAGTTTCCTACGCTGGTATAGGGTGTGGCGGAAGGCGCTCCCATAACTACAATGTCAGCCTCATGGGTATCAGTTGGCAACCTTAGCGGAAGATCAAAGAAACCACCGCTCGGTGTTCCTCCGAACATGGATTTCATTTTTGGCGATTCGATTGTCATATTTATATTCCAGTGAGGTACTCGAGTAATATCTATGAATACTACATCACCTTGGTTTTTCATTTAACAGGCTATTTGGCATCATGGCTGGATGAAAGGATTCCTCGCCTTTCCCGTTCTACTGTTCCTCCTATTAGGTACTCTTGCGTCTGCTGACTATCAAGAGGGTTTGGAAGCGTACGCAAAAGGAGACTATGCAACCGTTTTGAACGAGTGTGTGACAACACGTCAAAGCAAAAGGGAATCGGTGCGTGAACAACCCATTATGGCCCGGCATCAAGGTATGCCAGCTTAAGAGGCCAGATATACCTATGCAGTCTAGCCAACTGCCATTGACAGATTACTTGCCTAGCGAGGAGGAGTCCATATACTGATGTCCGTTTTTAATAAGTAAAATTCAGCAAACGTTCAGATTACACCCGCTACCCTTAGATCAACTTACTTGCGAGGTAGGGATATTATGAAATCAGTCACCCAGATTAAATTAATAAAATTCGCGCTATTCGTTGCCACTAGCCTAACGCTTTTTGCCTGTAGCGCAGTTCATACCAGCCTCGAAAAAAGTGATCTCGATGTGCAAACTAAGGCCAGCGAGTCCATTTTCCTGGAACCGGTGAGTCCTTCCAAACGCGTTATATTTGTATCGGTGCGCAACACCTCGGACAAGGATTTGAATATCAAGCCACGAATCATCGAGCGCCTTAGCAACAGTGGTTACCGCATTACTGACGACCCGGATGTCGCTCAATTTATGCTACAGGCAAATATTCTCAAGGTGGGCATGGTTGATCTGAAAGCTGCTGACAGTTATCTCGAAGCTGGATTCAGCGGGGCCGTGCTTGGCAGCGCGGTTTCAAGTAGTTCAGATTCCGCAAAAGGCGCTGTACTCGGAGCACTGATTGGCGTAGTGGTTGATTCACTGGTGGACGACACGTTATTTACCATGGTGACTGACTTACAGATTCGCGAGCGGCCGCGCGCCAATGAAAGTGTCACACAAAAACAAAGCGAAAATAACATACAGGGCAGCAGTACTAAAGTGACGCAGTCGTCCGACTATACTTCAGTCGAATGGAAAACCTACCACACGCGCATTGTCAGTACCGCCAATCAAGTCAATCTTAAATTTGAAGATGCGTTGCCGATGCTGGAAAACGGCTTAGTTAGGTCAATTGCAGGAATGTTTGCGGAATAAATAAGGTAGTCTTAAGAGCTTCTTTTTAGGGCACTTTGCAGCTCTTGCGCGATGAAATCCCAAGGTCAGCTTTCCCGATAGCTGCCGTTCAAAATTCCTAGATTAACTTCTGCTTACGGCACACTGCGGACATTGGGGCCACGCATGGCGATGCCCTGATTGGCTTTAATACCCCTGTCAAATGGGCTATGCTGTGACAGGCCAAGTTTTTTAGGCTGCGCGATCGATGAAAAACTATTCCACTGATACGATTATCTCCCCTGGTCGAAGTTTTTGCTCGGTCTTAAATCTGTTGCTATCGATTTTGCCAGGCATTCTTGCCGGTGAAGTTATAGCCGGCGGCGGGCAATCCGATAGCCAGGATCAAACAGTGACGCAATCCATAAGCATGCTTGACGGTAAGGCTTTTGAGGGTGAGTTAGGACTTCTCGGGGAGCCAGCCAGATCGACTGACCTGGTGATATTTAACGACGGCATGTTCGTCTCAAAAAAATGCCAGGAGCTATGTGGTTACACCTCTGGCGAATACTGGCTGCGCAAACAAGGGGATCAGATTCAGGTGAAGGCGATGACACCCTGTCTAACCTCCGATGCCACGATTCTGTGGCAGGGAGTTATCAGCGGTGACCAAATTGAAGGTAGCTTTATCTGGACCAACCGACGATGGTACTGGACCTTCGAAAAGGAATTCTGGTTCAAGGGGAAACTGGTGGAAAGCGATGCATCCGCCAACCAGCAGCAATAATCCGGTGGCAATGCGAAACGAGATAAATTATTGAATAGCCGGCTCAGACTGTTTCTTAGTCTGCTACTTCTGATTGCCGTCGTCGCGCTTGGTAATCTGCTGACACAATGGATTACCGACGGATTTGATTTCGAGATTACCCCGCTCAATGAAGCCAAGGTGCATCGGCTGATTATGACCTCGATGATCGCCTATGCAATTCTGATGGCGATTCCTTTCGTACCCGCTGCCGAAATCGGGCTTGCCGTGATGATGATTCTGGGTCCCAAGATTGTTCCGCTGGTTTATCTGTGCACGCTGCTTTCGCTGATGCTGAGTTTTCTGGTCGGAAGGTTCATTCCGGACAAGGCACTGGTTACGCTGCTAAAAGACCTGCATTTGCACCGAGCAAGCCGGTTGTTAGGCGAACTCGAAAGTCTCGACGCCAGGCAACGATTGAATCTGATCCTTACGCGTTTGCCCAGAAGACTGTTTCCTTATTTAATAAGGTATCGCTATATCGCGTTGTTGCTGGCGATCAACCTGCCCGGAAATATTGTTATCGGAGGCGGAGGGGGCATCGCCATGATGGCGGGTATGAGTCGTTTGTTTTCGGCACCGTATTACTTATTGACCATCGCAATTGCGGTGGCTCCGTTTCCTTTGCTGCTGCTGACAATTGGCGAATATTTCGGCGACTGGCCGCTCCACTAGCCCGAATTTCTCACCACCCTTCTACCTAAAACTCGCTATGATCCAGATTATGTGTTTTATCTGAACCATAACATCGCCCCTGGTTGAATCTCAGGGACATCAAATGCCCACAGAGTGTAAAATTCGCGGTGGCTTGATATTGTGGTTCCAAGTGTCTCAGTTGGGTCGTAACCTGCCGACCAAAAATTGACCATTAACGACGGCTAAGGGCACTTTGCAGCCCCATGCGTTTCGATTCTGAAAGTCAGCTTTCCCGTTAGCTGCCGTTCAATGTCTCTGGATTAACTTCGGCTTCCGGCACATTGCGGACACTTGGATTCGATACTCCAGGGGAGCGAACGGCCAGAAACGGACATTAGGCATTGATGTGATAATATGTTATCGAGTCAAATACCTTTTAATCCTGCTGTTATGCGGCAATCTGGTCCTGAGTTTGGCGGTATACGCATCAGATGGGAGTAAGCACATCGTGATACTGATCACTGGAGCAACGGGCCAAGTTGGAAACGCGGCGGTGAGCGTCCTTGTCGCAGCTGGTGCGGCGGTACGTGCGCTTGTGCGCAACCCCTCCAGCAGTTCAACGCTCCAGGGGGTTCAAGTTGTGCAGGGCAGCTTCGATGACGACGAGTCACTGGCCCGCGCGTTTGACGGAATCGACATGATGCTTCTTGTGGGCAGGGACAGTCCGGACTCAGTTTCACAGCAGCAGCGGGTGCTCGCGCACGCTCGACGCGTCAACGTGCAGCATATCGTAAAGTTATCTGCTATCGGAGCTTCGTTAGATTCTCCAATCGCGCTAATGCGAGACCATCATACTATCGACGAGGAGATCCAGGCCGGCCCAGCGAACTGGACGCTTCTCAAGCCGCATTTGTACATGCAGAATCTATTGCGCGCAGTAGACGTCATTCGGAGAGATGGAGCGCTTTCAGTTCCGATGGGGCATGACCGCTTTCCCCTAGTTGACACGCGCGATGTAGGCGCCGCCGCAGCGATGGTACTCGGAAATCCTTCTGCCCACGCCAGTGAAGCCTATGCGCTTACCGGGCCCGTCGCACACAGCTACGATGAGGTTGCGACTGCGCTCTCTGTTGTCACCGGCCGAGCAGTCCCGTATGAACCAGTTTCACCTCAAGATTTTGAAGCTAGACTGCTCGCCTCGGGCACTCCAGATTGGCGTGCGTTCGATCTTGCTCACATCACGTCCACGTACAATCCTTCGGACAATGCCGTCTCACCTGATCTTCCGATGCTTCTCGGCCATGGACCACGATCGCTCTCCGAATTTTTGCAGGATCACCGCGATCTCTTTGCTGGAGTTGGGCCGAACGTAACAAACCACTAGCATGGAGAGATGTCAGCTTATGGCTACGCGTTAAAGGTATTCAGTGTCCGAGTTGGGTCGTTAACCACCACTTGCTAAATTATTCTGAGAGTCTGCTTTGGGCTGCCACCTCAACCTGTGCCTGGCGAATTAGCAACTATGCCGCCATTGGTGTCTGATAAAGCCCGCGACAATGAGACTTCCAGTGATAGTTGTTTAGATCAATGATCTTGTTTTCAGTCAATCCAGCACGCATCGCCGGCGTCACGCCGTCGAGTGCGTCGTGAGTGCGATGCCGATTGTAGTAGTTCTTGAAATCGAGGAGCTTTCGCTCAAGATCGCGTTCATTCCAGAAAAGTGTTCTGTCGAGACACTCGCGCCGAACCGTACCGATGAGCCGTTCGATAAAGGGATGTGATAGCGGGACATAAGGGATCGTTTTAATCTCCGTGACATCCAATATACGCAGATTAGCGAGCCAGCGATGGAATGTGTAAAGAGGATCGTTATCGGAGCTGAGATATTTCGGAGCGGTCTGGCCCCGTATGGCACGGTTGAACATTCGACATAGCGCGATACCATCGACCGGTCCCGCGTGGACTGCGAACCCTATAATCCGACGCGTGTACTGATCGATCACGAGGAGAACCCAGTGAGTTCGAAGCGTGGCGGACTCGCAGCGGAACATATCCACGGACCATAGACTGTCTTTCATATGACCAAGAAACGTGAGCCAGGACAGGCCATTACCGTCGGGCGTCGGCCGATAATGACGCGCCAGAACACGGCGAACAACGTCTTTGTCGATATCAATGCCGAATGCAAGTGTGATCTGCTGGGCGATTTTCGGACAACCCCAATTAGGATTGCGCTGCTTCATCGCGACGATTGTTTCAATCAGCTCGCGTGATGGCCCTTTCGGGCCTGGCTTACCGCGAGTTTTGGGCGTGAAGAGAAGCTGATATTTGCGCCCAACGAGGGCGCGATGGAAGCCAAGGATCGTCGAGGGCTTCAAAATGACAGCTGATCGGAGAATACGGCCTGGGCGCATCAGCATGGCACACAGCCCAGCGATGATGCGATCCGACGTGCGGAGATTGGGCGCACGTTCGCGGGATCGATTGACAATTAGGAGTTGATGTTTGACGAGGAGTGATTCGGCCACGATCGATCGGGCGCCGCCCGGGCCAAACAACCTGGTTAGGGTCGTGATCAAGTGGAGAAACAGATTAGCCAAGTCGCGCATGGGATCAGCATCGTACCGTATCGGCGGGCGATGACAAGGGTTTGAATTCTGTGTGATTTCAGCTATTAATTACGAATTCGCCAGGGACACCTTAAAAGGATGCCTAAAAATGGAAGTAATAACCTCTTCGGGGTGTTAATGTTTGGCTCCATCTAACTGCACAGAATATGCCGAATTATAAGCGTGGTTAACTAGCGGTATAACGAATTCCTTTGCCCATCGTGTTTTACCTCTTATGGTTAAGTTACATTTTCTACCATAAAAAGTGTCGGGTATACTCAGGCCGTATCAGACCCCCATCCTTCAGTATTTTTCATCATTTGTCACTTTCCTTTTTAACTCATCTGTATAAAAATTGTTTCTTCACTTGGAATCAGCATTGGCACAAACAATAATTCGCCGAACCACCTCAACATTCATCACTAAGGCAACAACGCCCAGAGTGACAAGGGGCAAGTTCAAGAGGGCGCCGAGGAAGATAATGAACACACGGACGTCCCGACCAAGTCGAAAGTATGAGGCTCCTTGCAATCTCTGCGCCATCAACCCGTCATACTTATCCGCCGTATAACTGTTGAGGAACGACCCTACAATCGCTGCGAATCCCAGTAGAAGAGACAGGTTCGTGCCGGTCGCGGCAAATTCGTGCCACATCAAGCCAAACAACAGAACGGCGTCGGCATAACGGTCTAGAACCGCATCAAACCAACCGCCAAACTCACTCTGGGACCGTTTCAACCGGGCAATCTCGCCATCGCAACCATCGATGATTGAGGCCAGTTGAGCCAACACACCGCCAATGGCTAGAGCAGGATAACCACTCATAGCCATCACCCCCGCAGCAACGCATGATAACATCCACGAAAGTAAAGAGATTTGGTTGGGTGTCACCATTGTTCGTACCAGATAACGGCTCATCCACCGGGAAACCGGTCGGTTAAGATGGCGCGACACTGGCCCGTCCCGTGTCTTGCGTCCTTGGTCGCGCATCAGACGTCGTTCAGCTTCACGCAATGCATCAGGTGTGTCTACGTCGAGCCATGACATTCCGGTTACATCAACAATTCTTGCCTTGCCTTCATCTGCTAGTTCCCTGAGCCCGTCAGAAAGACCATATTTGTCTTTTGCCGCAGCTCGCTCAAGTCCCTTGAATAATCCGGAGGTACAAAGCATGATCCCGGTGTCGCCGGCATCCCAATCATCAAGCGTCTTCTCGATCTTTTGAATACGTCCGTCGTCTATCTTGACTCGTGTGACGTCGTCGAGATCGAATATACCGCTTTTGTCACGGTCGACAGCAAGGCACATTTCTCCTGGTGCCGGAGGGTCACCGGCCAGCGCCCGCGCGATCCCAGAATCGCAAAGATGGTCGATCATGACCAGAAAGAAGGGCGCATCGCCGATGTGGTCTTTGGCCGCCAAGGCGCTGGCACCGTTGCCACGCTCCCAGCCATCAGCTTCGATGAAGTCGATTGTGACCTCGCGACGTTGGGCTATATCGGAAAAATGGGACTCAATCATTTCAGCCTCATGACCCAAGGTTACGAGTATCCGCTGGACACCAACATCCAGTAATGTGCAGACAACCCGTTCCGCGAGTGTCAATCCAAGAACCCAGGTCAGAGGTTTCGGGGTCTTGGTCTGCGGTCGAAGACGCGATCCTAGTCCGGCGGCCAGAATTAACGCAACTTCAGGTGCCGCGTTGCTCAAGTCAGTGTTGCTCATCATTCAATACTTTCACAATTTCAGTGCATAATTCCCGACTTGACGCAACGACCAGACCAAGGCGGTCGGTCAAACTTTCCGGCGCTGCCAGGTTCATGCCATCGAGGCCAGTTACCCAGCCCCCTGCCTCGATCACCAATCGTGTGGCGGCGAGATAACTTTCCGCAGTCAGACGGCCACGCACGTCAACATGGGCGTCCGTCACGCCCTCGGCGATCAGGGAGATAGCACGCGACGCGCAACCGTAGCACCGTACGCCTCTGGCCGCAGCCATTAGACGGGCAAGGCCCGGCGACGGAGAATAATGATTGAGTTCGACCGAGATCATAGCCTCGGTTATGTTTTGTATCTTCGATGTTTCTAGACGATCTTCCCCCCGCCAGGCACCGGAGCCCTTGAGCGCGATCAAAGGAGTGTCCTGCTCAAGCGGTCCAACCAGGGCAGCTTCGACCCAATCGGGATGGAGGGGGGAATTAACAGGCAATACGGCACAAGATACAGCCGACAACGGCAATCCTCGCGCCCAATTATCAGACCCGTCCACAGGATCTAGGACGATCAGGTGTCGTGGTGTGCCGGAACCGATTTCAAGAGACCCGCTCTCCTCAGAATCAACGACGACTGGCAATGTGAGTTCCCGGAGGACAGCCAAAGCCGTGTCGTTCGCAACCAGGTCGAAGCGTTTGACATCGTCGCCCTTCGCGTTCTTGACCCCGATCGCCTCGCAGTCGGCGTCACCAACAGCCTTGCGAACGGAATGGTGAAGGGCACTGAGGATGACACTCCATGAAACATTTTCGGTCCTATCCATCAAAGGTCGATCCAGCGATTCTCCATTGGCCCGCCCAGACATCCGGGCGTTCGTCTCTTTTCCAGGTCTCTAGTTTTCGTAGTACCTCTTGCTCATTTCCTTTAAACGGACCGGAATATTCCAGGTTGATGCTCGCGGCGGCGGAAGCGAACGAACCACATTCCTTGATGTCTTTGCTGATCATCCGCTTCGCCATGTAGGCGGCAAGGAAGGTGTCTCCGCATCCAGTTGCGTCGATCGATTGTCGTGGTTGAATTGCATCTATGTGGAAAGAGTCGCCATTCCGGAACACTGTTGAACCCAGGCTGCCTTCGGTGACAATCAGTTCATGGACACCTTGTGCCAGGAGTTCTTTGACTGCGTTATTAGGCGAAGCCGATCCCGCATAGATTAGAAGCTCTTGGGTATCAACTTTCAGCACATCAACAAATCGGAGCCATTGGCCATGGTCCACCTTCTCCTTCGCCACGACGGCACCGTCGATGGTTTCCCTCACCAGGCCTTGAGCATCCAAAGCGATAGTGGCAAAGGCAGAGAATTTAGGCACCATGATGTTGAGTTCGATATCGTCCGGGGTAAGGGGACCGAAGTGAATGGTGTTGGCTTGGATATTTGGGAATTCTGTCATCCGGATGATTTCGGCACATGAGCCGATTCGCTGGACTCGGACATCGAAATTGTCCACCGAATAATGGTTCTCAAATGTCGTGGTAGTATTCGTCGGAAGATTGAAGACTTCAACGCCATTGGAACGAAGCTCTCTCAAAAGAGCCCATTCGTCATTGGTGGCGACTTTCGTGACCACGGCCGTGCTGAGGCCAAGTCGACAGTATGTCATCGACGCATAATAGGCGACACCTCCCGGCTGCGGCCTTCGTTCTATATTTCCGAGGAAATTTCGATCCCAAACGATCGGGCCAATTACGCATACATCAAACATCGAGCCCACCTCCACCAAAATCGCTCCAGGTGCCACTCCCAATAAATTCTGTTGCCATGCCTGCATCCAGCACCTGGCGATGAATTGTGCGTCGTCAAAACCTATTGGACAGATGATGTCCTGATTTAAGAGACACTTCAGCTCATCAGGTTTAAATTATTGCGGTTATCGTAATGCATCTTTCGTCGCATGGCCAAGGTGTTTAATTTGATGGCTGCTCTGTGATCCAGTATCTCCTGCCCACGAGACCGTAGTACACATCAGCCGGTCAGGTTATCCAGCGACTCATGATAGCGTTCATGGTTGTAGTAATTGATGAACCGCTGAAGGTGCTCCTGTAATTCACCGGGCAAATAATAGTTATTTAGCAACATCGTTGGTAAGATCAGATGCCGATTATTACAAATTAGGAATTTTGCCGGAACTTACACGATTATCGGTACGACGTTAGAACCCTTACAAACAGTGGGCTCAGGAATAGGGTGATTTACGTAATAAAAAGACTGTCTAAGGATTCCACCTTAGACCAGAAAATAATTTAGTAAGAACAGATAAATATCAAGCCGGACTTATTCTAACTACTTGATTTTAAAGGGATGGTGGGCCCGGGAGGACTTGAACCTCCGACCAATGGATTATGAGTCAGAGGCACTGATGGTTTTTGTACG
>Ga0209997_10000736_pt1 | contig 11334 bp, 10 predicted proteins | sample CR04metaG_FD_182079 | JGI IMG/M metagenome (GOLD analysis project Ga0209997, IMG submission 182079) | Deep subsurface microbial communities from Mariana Trench to uncover new lineages of life (NeLLi) - CR04 metaG (SPAdes) (version 2) | ecosystem: Environmental > Aquatic > Marine > Ocean trench...
CCGGCATCGTAAATGCTTACTTCTTTATCGCCAAACTTTTTTCTTAACTTCTTCAATTCTCTTCTAACATACCATGAACGTAAGAACATCAAATCTAAAATGTTGTAGAAGAAAATCCTCAGGAACGGAAATCTTTTTATTATTGAGGCAAAAACATTTTTAATCGGATCGTAATGCATTGATTGTTTGAGGTCAGAATTTTTACAAATTATTGGAAAAAGAAAACAACCCGGTTAACTCTTTTCTTTAATTATATATTCGCTGTCATCCATCGAACTGTGAACAAGCATCTCGCCTAATAAACCAACGGCAAAAAACTGCACACCAACAATTATGAGAAGCATACCAAGAAACAGCATAGGTCTATTACTTAAAGAATGACCCTGTATCCACAACACTGTTAGATAACCAAGAATAATTATACCTGCAAAAAATGCTGCGGCACCAAAAAACCCAAAAAAGTGTAAAGGTCTTTTTATATAACGAGTAGAAAAAATAACTGTTATCAAATCGATAAAACCTTTAAAGAACCTTGAGATACCGTATTTGGTTTTGCCATAACGTCTTGGATAATGCTTAACGGGAATTTCTGTAATTGTAAAGCCCTGCCATCTTGCAAGTACGGGCAGGTAACGATGTAATTCCCCATGAACATTTAAATTCTTTACAACATCTTTTCTGTAAGCTTTTAAACCGCAGTTAAAATCGTGTATCTTTATTCCTGTCATAATTCTTGTTACAAAATTGAAAAACCTTGAAGAGAATTTTTTAATTATCGGATCCTGTCTTTTCTTTTTCCAGCCGGAACAGAGATCGTAACCTTCATCTAATTTATTTAACAGGTTGGGAATTTCTTTCGGATCATCTTGCAGATCAGCATCCATGGTAATAACCGCATCGCCGGAAATCTGTTTAAAGCCCATTTGCAGTGCTGCTGATTTTCCATAATTTTTTCTGAAACTTATATACTTAAATCGTTTATCTGTTCTGCATATATCTTTTATTTTTTTTAGAGAAAGATCATTGCTACCATCATCAATAAAAATAACTTCGAATTGCAATCCCATGGAAGTCATCACCTTCTTAATCTCATTGATCAGCGGATAAATTGATTCCTCTTCATTGAAAAGCGGAATAACAATAGAAATTTTCTTAAATGAAGTTTTAAATTTCGGGCTATCAGTTCCTTCCCTCTTGTTCTTGTTATAATATCTTCTTCTATTCCCGTAATATCCTCGACCACCAGATTTTTTATTCTGCGATGTGCTATCGGAGTTATCTTTCCTTTGATTTTCCTGAGTATTCTTATTCGAATTATTGTATGATTTGTTGTTTGATTCCAATTTATTTCCCGATTATAAAAATATAACCTTAAAATTAACCTAATCTTCTTTTAAATACAATTTAACAGGAATTACCACAACTTTAAAAGTATTTATACAAATACGGTTCAAATACGTTATTTTATCTTGACTTTTTTGTATAGATTAAGTATGTTTGAACCCTAAAGGTTTTAACAAATAGTAGATCTGATTTAATAATCAGGAGTAAAAATGGACAACACAGAAGTAAAGAAAATTGAAGAATTAGCCAATCAAGAGTATAAATACGGCTTTACAACCGATATTGAAACTGATAGTCTTCCAAAAGGATTAAGCGAAGATATAATCAGACAGATTTCGGAAATTAAAGATGAGCCGGAATTTATGCTTGAGTGGCGGCTGAAAGCATATCGGCACTGGTTGACAATGAAAGAACCTCATTGGCCGAATGTAAAATACGCTGAGATTGATTACCAGGAAATAATTTACTACTCAGCTCCCAAAAAACAGCAAAAGCTTAACAGTCTTGATGAAGTTGATCCCGAAATATTGGATACTTATAAGAAGTTAGGTATTTCATTAGATGAACAGAAACGTTTAACAGGCGTTGCTGTTGATGCTGTTTTTGATAGTGTTTCGGTGGCAACAACTTTTAAGAAAAGTCTTGAAGAAGTGGGAATAATTTTTTGTCCATTTTCTGAAGCAGTAAAAGAACATCCCGATTTAATAAAAAAATATCTTGGCAGTGTTGTCCCATATACTGATAATTTTTTTGCAACACTAAACTCTGCAGTTTTCAGCGATGGTTCGTTTGTTTATATTCCCAAAGGCGTCCGATGCCCGATGGAGTTATCAACTTACTTTAGAATGAATGCTGCAAACACAGGTCAGTTTGAACGCACATTAATTATTGCAGATGAAGGTGCTTACGTAAGTTACCTTGAAGGATGTACTGCACCGATGAGAGATGAAAATCAGCTTCATGCTGCGGTCGTGGAACTTATTACTTTAGATAATGCACAAATAAAATATTCCACCGTACAAAACTGGTATCCTGGCGATAAGGATGGAAAAGGCGGCATATTTAATTTCGTGACTAAACGTGGTGCCTGCAGAGGTGTAAATTCGAAAATTTCCTGGACACAAGTTGAAACAGGTTCTGCAATTACATGGAAATATCCAAGCTGTATTTTACAAGGTGATAATTCTGTTGGTGAATTTTACTCAATTGCATTAACAAATAATCATCAGCAGGCAGATACAGGAACAAAAATGATTCACCTGGGAAAAAATACAAGCAGTACAATCATTTCAAAAGGTATTTCTGCCGGAAAAAGTCAAAACAGCTACCGCGGTTTGGTTAAGGTTTCTAAAAAGGCAGAAAATGCGAGAAATTTTTCGCAGTGCGATTCACTTTTGATTGGTGATAAATGCGGCGCTCATACTTTTCCGTATTTAGAGATTAATAATTCATCGGCACAAATTGAACACGAAGCAACTACCTCAAAAATTGGTGAAGATCAAATCTTCTATTTAAATCAAAGAGGAATTGATACTGAAAATGCAATCGGTTTGATTGTAAACGGTTATGTAAAAGAAGTTTTGGCTGAACTACCAATGGAGTTTGCAGTTGAAGCACAGAAATTGCTCGGCATCAGTCTCGAAGGTAGTGTCGGATAATTTTTTATTTGTCATTCCGAACCTGTCTGGCAGGCAGGCTTGTTTCAGAATCTAATTTATAATTAAGAAAAAAGAAGCTGAAACAAGTTCAGCTTGACACTAATTGAAAACATAAAGGAATAAAATGTTAGAAGTTAAAAATTTACACGTAAGTATTAACGGAAATAAAATTCTGAAAGGAATAAACTTAACTATAAATGCCGGAGAGGTTCATGCAATTATGGGACCAAACGGTTCCGGCAAAAGTACATTAGCTCTAGTGCTTGCAGGAAGAGAAGAATATGAAGTGACAGATGGCGAAGTGTTTTACAATGGTGAAAACTTATTGGAACTTTCACCCGAGGACAGAGCAAGAAAAGGATTATTTCTTGCATTTCAATACCCTGTTGAAATTCCCGGCGTAAGTAATGTTAATCTTCTCAAAACTGCGTTGAATGAAATAAGAAAATTTCATAATGAAGAAGAACTTGATGCAATAGATTTTCTTAACCTGATAAAAGATAAAATGAAACTTGTTGAGCTCGATGAATCATTTTTAAAGAGATCTGTTAACGAAGGGTTCTCTGGTGGCGAGAAAAAGCGAAATGAAATTTTTCAGATGGCAGTGTTAAATCCAAAACTTGCAATACTCGATGAAACAGATTCGGGGTTAGATATTGATGCATTAAAAGTTGTTGCGAACGGAGTGAATAAATTAAAATCGAAAGACAATGCAACAATAATTGTAACTCATTACCAAAGATTGTTAGACTACATCGTCCCGGATTTTGTACATGTTCTTTACGACGGAAAAATTGTTAAATCAGGAGGAAAAGAGTTAGCTTTTGAATTGGAGGAAAAAGGTTACGATTGGTTAAAGAACAGTAAAGAAAAAGTTGTAACAGGATAAGCAAAGAATAATTAAACAGAGATTAAAAAGATGGATAACATAATAGAATTTAAAGAGTGGTTTGTAAAAAACTTTAATACATTTGAAGATAGTTTGAACGGAGAAAATACACCGGAACTTCATCGTGTTAGAAAAGAAGCACTTAAAAATTTTAGCGAGCTTTCACTTCCCACATTAAAAGATGAAGAGTGGCGTTATACAAATATTTCACCGCTCTTAAAATATAATTTCACTTTACCTTCAGAAGATTTAAAAATTTCCGATGAGTTAGCAAGTAAATATCTATTTGGCGAGATGGAATCTAACATTCTGATTTTTGTAAACGGAAAGTTTTCTAAAGAGAATTCGAAACTCCTTAATCTTCCGGAAGGAACCATGGCCGGAAGTATTTCAGATGCGATGAAAAACAATCCCGAAATTATTGAAAAACATTTTGGCAAATATACTTCGTACAGCAATCAAATATTTACTGCTCTAAGCACTGCTTATACAAAGAATGGCGCTTTTGTTTATGTGCCGGAAGGAAAAATTGTTGAGGACCCGATCCATATTATTTTTATTACTACTGCATCTGAAGAAAAGATTATCATCCAACCGAGAAATTTATTTGTTGCATCTAAAAATTCACAGGTAACAATAATCGAACATTTTGTTTCTGAAAACGACAGCATCTATTTTACCAATGCAGTAACTGAAATAGTTGTGGAAGATAATGCCATTGTTGATCACTATAAACTTCAGGAAGAAAGTAAAAACGCATTTCATATTGCAAGAGTAGAAATCGATCAGAAACGAAGCAGTAATTTTACCTCTCACTCAATCTCTACCGGCGGAGTTATAACGCGCAACGATATTAATGCACGTTTCAATGGAGAGGGCGGAGAATGTACGCTCAACGGATTGTTCCTTCTTGAAGATAAACAACTGTTTGATGCACACACACTGATTGATCATGCCTCCCCGCTTTGCAACAGCCACGAACATTACAAAGGCATTCTTGATGACCACTCAAGAGGTGTTTTTAACGGGAAAGTTCTTGTAAGGCAGGATGCACAAAAAACAAATGCTTTTCAGCAAAATAATAATATCCTACTATCGAATAACGCACTTGTAAACACAAAGCCACAATTAGAAATTTTTGCGGACGATGTAAAATGTTCACACGGTGCAACCATTGGGCAGATAGATGAAGAAGCAAGGTTCTATCTCAAATCACGCGGGATTGGAGAGGAAGCTGCTAATGCAATACTAATACATGCTTTTGCAAGTGATGTTATAAAATCGATGAAGATAGAATCTGTTAGAAATTATTCAGAAGATATTTTATCAAAACGGTTGAACCAGTAAAATTTACAATGAGCTCAAAAGAAATATTATCAGTAATTTCAGACTCTGCACTTTACGATGTGGAAAAAATAAGGAATGATTTTCCGATACTTCAAACCAAAGTACACGGTAAACAACTTGTTTATTTGGATAATGCTGCTACCTCTCAGAAACCTATAAGCGTAATTAAAAAAGCACAGGAATACTATTCTTCAATGAACTCGAATATTCATCGGGGAGTTCATGCTTTAAGCCAGGTTTCAACAGAAGCATACGAAAGCGCAAGGATAAAAATAAAAAGTTTTATAAATGCCCTTGGCAAAAATGAAATAATCTTTACACGCGGAACTACCGAATCAATAAACCTCGTTGCCCAATCATACGGAAGAGCAAATTTTCAGGAAGGTGATGAAGTAATTATTTCCCAAATGGAACATCATTCAAACATAGTTCCCTGGCAAATGATATGCGAAGAGAAAGGGGCGAAGCTTAAAGTTATTCCGATTAATGATGAAGGCGAAATTATTTTTGAAGAGTTCGAAAAACTTCTAACACACAAAACTAAGTTCATCTCTGTTGTTTATGTTTCTAATTCTCTCGGAACGGTAAATCCTGTTAAAAATATTATTGATTTAGCTCATCAAAATAACATTCCTGTTTTGTTAGATGCTGCACAGGCAGTCAATCATTTCCCGATTGATGTGCAGGAACTTGATTGTGATTTCCTTGCTTTTTCGGGACACAAAATTTACGGACCAACTGGAATTGGTGTTCTGTACGGGAAAATAAATCTGCTGGAATCGATGCCGCCATACCAGGGAGGCGGAGATATGATTGAAACTGTTACTTTTGAGAAAACAACTTATAACGAACTTCCATATAAGTTTGAAGCAGGCACTCCTAATATTGCAGGAGCAATCGGTTTGGGTGAAGCTATCGATTATATATCCCGTGTTGGACTTGATAATATAGCATTGCACGAAAAATATTTACTCGATTATGCTACCGAAGCAGTCGCTGATATCCCCGGATTGAAGATTATTGGAACGGCTAAAGAAAAAGTTAGTGTACTCTCTTTTGTTTTAGATGATGTTCATCCGCATGATATAGGAACGTTTTTAGATTTTGAAGGGGTTGCAATTAGAACGGGACATCACTGCACTCAGCCGGTAATGGATCGCTATAATATTCCTGCAACTTCCAGAGCTTCATTTGCAATGTATAATACTAAAGAAGAAATTGATACTCTGGTTAACGGCTTAAGAAAAATCTTAGAGGTATTTGGTTAATGGATTCGGAACTTAGAGATCTTTATCAGCAGGTGATTTTAGATCACAATAAAAGCCCAAGAAATTTTCGTGTGATGGAAAACCCAACACAGGAAGCGGACGGACATAATCCTTTATGCGGTGATACACTTCATATTTATCTTCAAGTTGAAGCTGATATCATAAAAGATGTTTCATTTAAGGGCTCGGGCTGTGCAATTTCAAAAGCGTCTGCTTCATTAATGACTTCGATGATAAAAGGAAAGACAGTTGAAGAAGTTGAAAAAATATTTGGGAATTTTCATGCTTTGGTAACAGGTAATCTTGGCGATAATCCTGATCTTACTGATTTAGGTAAATTAAGCGTGTTTGCTGGCGTACAGGAATTTCCGGTAAGAGTAAAATGTGCCTCGCTTGCCTGGCATACAATGAAATCAGCATTAAAAAAAGAGGGCACGAAAGTAACGACTGAATAAATGATAAACGATAAAAGTTTGATAATAAAGTTTTAATAAAATAAAATTATATAATTCAATAATAAATAAAACGATCATGGAAGAAACAAAAAAGGAAATAAATAAACAGGAATTAGAAGAAAAAATAATTTCAGTTTTACAAACCATTTACGATCCGGAAATCCCTGTAGATATTTTCGAACTTGGTTTGATATACGAGATTGCGTTTGACGATGATGCAAATGTAAATATAAAGATGACTTTAACTTCACCGGCTTGCCCCGTTGCTGGAACATTACCGCCGGAAGTAGAAATGAAAGTACTGGCGGTTGAAGGAGTAAAAGATGCAAAAGTCGATATTGTTTGGTCTCCGCCGTGGGATAAAGACATGATGTCGGATGCTGCAAAGGTTAAACTTGGTATGTATTAACAACGACAGGGGATTATTTATGAATTTTTTAATATAAAACTTTAAGGAGTAAAAAATGTTTAACATAGTTTCAAAAGACCCAATGTACGATCAGAACGCGGTACAGCCAATGCGCGATGCATTAATAGCTGTTGGCTTTTCCGAACTTCTTACAACAAAGGATGTTGAAGAAGCAATCGATGTAGAAGACAATAAAACAGCTTTGGTTATTATCAATTCTGTGTGCGGATGTGCTGCCGGGAGTGCCAGACCCGGAATATCACGTGCATTACAAAATGAGATTATTCCTGATAAAATTTACACGGGTTTTGCCGGACAGGAAAAAGATGCCGTCGACAGAATAAGATTACAGCTTGATGGTTTTCCTCCTTCTTCTCCTAGTATTGCTCTTTTTAAGGATGGTAAGGTTCTTCACTTTACGCAGCGGCATCAGATTGAAGGAAGAACAGCAGAAGAGATTGCAAATGAATGGAAAGAAATCTTCAATCAGAATTGTTCAAATAAAGGTCCGTCAATCTCGCCGGATAATTTTGCTGAAGTGAATCACGCAGTTTCTTGCGGATCTAAGATACCGCTATTTAATGAATAAACTGTCATTCCGTGCTTGACACGTAATCTGATAATGTCTATGGATAGATGCCGAATCAAGTCCGGCATTACAAATAAGAAAGATAGAATTAGTTTAAAATGAAATTTAGTGCACAAGAAGAATTTGGAATGCGATTGTTGTTGAGAATTGCCAAAAGCGATTCTCCTCATGGATTAACTATTCCTGAAATAAGTGAATTGGAGGGAATCTCAATTGCAAATGCCGGAAAGATATTAAGGATTTTAAGATTAGCCGGTTTCGTAGAAAGTGCACGCGGGCAAACGGGCGGCTACAAATTATCCAACCCACCAAATGAAATTGTTGTAAATGATGTAATGAATGTATTAGGTGGGAAACTTTATGAATCTGATTTTTGTGATTTACACGCTGGTATTGAAAACATTTGTACAAACACAATCGATTGCAGTATCCGTTCACTCTGGAAAGCAATTCAAAGAATGATTGATGATGTATTAAGTCAGATCACTCTCCAGGATCTGTTAGGAAAAGAAGAAGATGTGGATCTTTTAGTGAGTAACTATGCTGAAAGAATTAATAAGTTGTACGTTTAATTTGGAGAATTTATGCATTCTCATGTAGAATTATGATGGAACATTATCTGATAAGATAGATGAACAGAATTGAAGGATTTTTTTACATAGAACCCTGAATACCATCGAGACCTATTATATCATTCTATATTTAGCTTGGTCATCCGGGCTATGATATTGAGAAAATTATGAAGGGAATACAAACAGATCACATTAAACGAGTCTACCACTCAGTAGAAGAGATGCTATCCAGTGAAGATAATCCTACTCCGATAATTCAACTAAATCGTGTTGTCCCATATAATCAGACAAAATTATATGCTAAGCTGGAGTGGTATAATCCATTCAGTTCTGTAAAAGATAGAATTGGCGCGAATTTATTAGCCAATGCAGAAGAAGAAGGACTTTTGGATGAAGTTAATCAATTAGTAGAACCAACTTCAGGAAACACAGGTTTTGCTCTTACCATGTTAGCCAATACCAAGGGTTACAGTGTTACGGCTACCCTCTCATCTATGATCCCCATAGAAAAAAGGAGCCTTTTAAGATTTTTCGGTTGCGACGTTTTGGAAGTTGAAGATACTCTCTGTCCAGCGCCAGGAGCTCCAGAGGGTGCTATCGCCTTAGCCATGGATACGGCACAAAAACCGGAATTCCATATGCTTAATCAATATGTAAACCAGGCCAATCCAAATGCCCATTACAAAACAACAGGCCCTGAAATATGGAAACAAACTGAGCACAAAATTACTCATTTTGTGGCAGCCTTAGGCACTTGTGGCACACTCACTGGTGCTGGAACATTTTTGAAAGAAAAAAGATCCTCCATACAATTAATTGGAGTTCATCCGGAAGAAGGGCATGATATCCCGGGTGTACGAAGTATTATTCAATTGCGACAGACGAAATTATTTCGTCCGGAACTATATGATCAATTAGTTGAAGTTTCGACCCGCGAAGCATTTGATATGTGCTTAAGAATTAATAGGCAAGAAAGTATTATTGCAGGACCTTCATCAGGACTTGCCCTGGCAGGTGCGTTAAAGGTAATCCAAGATGATGAGAATGCGGTGGTAGTGGTTATATTTCCAGACAATGCTTTTAAATATGCAAGTTCTTTTCAAAGACATTTTCCGGAAATGTTTGAAAATATGATGGGTTCTCCTGCCCAATCCAATATTAAAAACGAAAAAGAAGAACTACTTGATAAAATGATAGAATTGAGCCGCAATGATTTAAATACTATTGGTTTAGATGAGGCCTATAATATAAGAAGCGAAACTAACCTCATTTTTATAGATGTCAGATCATCCGATCAATATTCTTCTACTCATATTACTGATGCAATCAATATTCCCATAAATAATTTATTGCTCGGTGATTCTAAACTTCCTAAAGATAAAGATTATCCAATTGTTACAGTTTGCAATGTTGGTAACGAATCAATCGAAGGTCTTTTAATATTAAAATCCCTGGGTTATTCAAATGTTAAAAGTTTAAATGGGGGTACAACGGGGTGGATGGTAAAGGGTTTTCCTATAGTAAAAAAATAAATTATCTTTTGGCACAGATAAGATATTTAATGCAAAAGAAGAATTTGAAATGAGATTACTTTTAAAATTGGAATAACACTTCTTGGACAGATTCGTGGATAACGGATACACAGCACTGATAATTAATTCATTCGTAGTCTGCTCTTCTTAATTTTCATTCTACTTTAAAATCTATACCCATTCAAACTATCATTCAGTCTGCAAATATTTATTGTAACTTTATTTAAAGCACTTTAACTACTTTGCGAATGTAATAAATTACAGCATTCAAAACATTAATTTTAAATAATTGGATTTTGCAACTAAATTCTTTTTTCTAATTTTAACGAAAAGTTTAATTAAAGATTAATTAATAATGAAATACCTTATTGTGTTCGACTGTGGTGCAACCAAAACAGATTGTGCCTTAGCCGATATTAATGGAAATATACTTTATACAACCACAGGCGGTGCTGCTAATTTTTTAGTTACCGGAACGGATGAAACATCGAAGATTATATTATCTCTTCTAAATGATTGTATAAAAAAAATCAACACCGATTATTATGAAATTAGGCAAATAGTAATTGGTGCAGCAGGTGCGGGGCGGAAAAAAGATGCTGAAAAACTGGAAACTTCTTTGCACGAAATATTTTCTGCGGATGGAATTAATATAAAGTCATTAATAGTTGTAAGCGATGCACAAATTGCTTTAGAAGGTGCTTTCCCTAATGAAGCCGGCTGCATATTGATTGCCGGAACCGGTTCAATAATTTACGGTAAGGATGAAAATGGAAACATTTATCGTGTAGGCGGATTTGGTAGAATGATCGGTGATGAAGGAAGCGGTTTTTCAATCGGAAGAAAAGGGCTACAAGCAGCAGCAAAGTATTTTGATGGTCGTGGAGATGAAACTTTAATCGTTAAACTAATTAAAGAAAAATATTCTATTAAAACTGCGGATGAATTAATTACAAAAGTTTATAAAGAGAATTTTGATATCGCAACAATTGCTGAGGTTGTTCTTATTGCAGCCGAGAAAAAAGATCAACCAGCACATCGTATTCTATTGGAAGAAGCGGATGAACTCATTCATCATTTAAGCACAATAATGAAAAAAATGGATACGATTGATCTACGTGTTTCTTTTGCCGGAAGTTTAATCTCAAATAAAAATGTTTATTCGGATATGCTTCGTGATAAAATCACCACTTCTTTGCCATCGGTTAAAATAGTTGAACCGAGACACTCACCAATTGAGGGCGCTTTACTTCTTGCAAAGGAATTGCTGA
>Ga0209997_10000738_pt1 | contig 11333 bp, 8 predicted proteins | sample CR04metaG_FD_182079 | JGI IMG/M metagenome (GOLD analysis project Ga0209997, IMG submission 182079) | Deep subsurface microbial communities from Mariana Trench to uncover new lineages of life (NeLLi) - CR04 metaG (SPAdes) (version 2) | ecosystem: Environmental > Aquatic > Marine > Ocean trench >...
AATAATCCCGACTGCGATTATAAGGAATTGGTTGAAGAGGCTCCCCAGGTTGAAGGTGCTGACCAGATGACCGCTTGACCGCAGACCACAGCCGGCAGCCCGGCTGAAATTCAAAATCTCAAATCAGTACTGTCCGGTTAAGGGATGGGTTCATCCGTATAAGTAAGTTCAACATAGATGGCGGAGCTCGGGGACAGGCCCGAAATCTTAGGCTAACCTGCTGCGGATAAACACTATTTTTTAGGGCTGGCACGGAATGAGTTTAGACAGGACGGTCGGACGGTAGTGGGGAGAAGTTTTTTGTCCCGAAAATCGATCTTTTCCTCTACACAATCTTGCAGATTTTAAGCGTGACCCTTTTTCAAGAAATCTCAATTTTACAGGCACTTACAGAATTGAATTACAAAAATGACCTAGACCATTGCCTTAACCAGCTGCAGATATTTAACTTTTAACCGGACACTAGTGATCTCAAATTCCAAATCCCAAACAAGTTCCAAATTCCAAACCTGACTTGGAACCTGGAACACGCGCGAAGCGCGAAAAGATCTATTTTCTATTTTCTGCGCGCGAAGTGCAGGCTATAAGGTGAGCGACCAGCCTTCCTGGGCCCCTATGGTGTTTTCAAATTCGCCGCGAGCCTGCTGCACGATTTTGTAAAACCTGCCATCGTCATAAGAGGGGAAGTGGTGAAAGAGAGCGAGCTGTTTGACGTGGGCGTCATTGGCTGCGCGGCACGCTTCTAACCAAGTGCTGTGTCCCCATCCTTTGTGCTTCTTGTAGTCCTCCGGCGTGAATTGCGAATCGTAGATCAAGAGGTCGGCATTTTGAGAGATATCTCGCAGCACCTTGTCCAGTTTTGCATGTCCATGTTCCAGATCGGTGGCGTAAACGATGACCGCACCCTCCGACTCGATTCGATAGCCATAGGTTTGTCCCGGATGGTTTAGGGGGAAAGGAGTAATGGTGAGTTTGCCGAATTTAATGGGCTCTGGGTCGATTTCTTTGAATTCTTTCCTGGCAGTCAGCGATTCAAGGCTGATGGGAAAATAAGGGTCGGCCATCTGGAGCCTGAGTGTTTCTTCCAGTCCGTTTTTTGAACCAGAGCTTCGGTGTTGACCTTCCGGAAAGGCCACAGAATGAAAGACCACCTTGTTTTCCGGCTGATACAGCGGTTGGAAAAAGGGGATGCCCTGAATATGGTCCCAATGGAAATGGGTCAGAAACACTTTCAGGTCCAGATTTTGGTTGGAAAATTCCTCCAAGAGGGAGTCGCCAAGATCGCGAACGCCGGTTCCGGCATCGAAGATAAACACGTCGTTGTTGGGAAGACGCACCTCGATGCAGCAAGTATTTCCACCGTAATTGAGGTGTTCTATCTGTGGTGTGGGAGTTGAGCCTCTCACTCCCCAGAAAGTCATGCGGAGGCGAAAATCGTTGTCCATCAGGTTTCCGTCGGGATCAGAGACGCGGCAGTATAACCTGTATCATACCGGAAATCAATGAATTAAAGGCGTAGCTGGCTTTCTCAGTCCTCAGCGTCCAACTCCACTTCAACTTCAGGAAAAGATCACTTTATAGGCCTCGACCGTCCACCGGTCTATTCCCATGAAGGCCAGGAGGCAGTACAGGACCACCAGCACCGCAGTGACAGCGGGGATCAACTTCTGGCCGTGAAGAAAGCGTTCACGGAACAGGAGAAAGGCCCGGTACAGTAAATAGCATTCCAGGGCAAAGGGAGGAAAGCCAAAAAACCCAAGCATTGGCATCTCAAATATCTTAACAAATCCAAGGTAGGGGACAGTATAAACCCACTTTGCCGAGGCCCAAAAGTTCCAGAATTCCCACAGCAATCCGCACATCATTCCCGCCACCAGCAACCGGACCAGTAGAGAATACTCGCCACCTTGGGCCTGACCCAGCAAAGAGGCCCGTTGCCGATCTTTGCCGTAGATCAGGGGATCGAGGAGGAATATCCATCCCAGCCATACCAGTGGAAAAAAGCGGTCGGGTCTCCAGGGAACAAGAAGCATCATCAGAGAGCCGAGGATCACAAAGCGGATCAGCAACCTTCGAGTCACTGCAACGTGCCGGCCTCGGATCTGTGTGAAGACTCCGAAGTTTCTCAAGAAGTTTTCTGTTTCAAAAATACCGGGAAGCACCGTTCCAAAGGCGAGGACATATCCCGGCCAGCGCACGTAGGTTTCGACAGGGATACCAATATAGTGCCAGTTGTTGAGCCAGAAGTTGTGGATTTCGAAGAAGAGCCATACCGGGGTCGAATAAAAAAAGACCCATAGGAATTCCCGCGGATTGTCCAGCAGGAGGGAGTTCTGCCCGCGCAGATGGTTCAGGCAGGATAAAAACACAATGTAGGTCCACCAGGCGAAGAGGTAGAAGTAAGTCGAGATGGGTTCGACTCCTTTCGCCATCAAGAGAAAGGCAGAAAGGTGAATGATAATCGCCACCACCAGAGTGACAATCACGAGGACCTTGCTTTTCAAGGGTTCTCTTTCAATCGCTTGGCGATTTCAGGCAGGCTGGCCAGCACGACATCTCCCACAATTCGAAGATTGTCGGGGGACAGCTTGTCGAGGGTATCCTCTTCTTTATGCCAGTAGGCATAATCGAGGTCGATAATGTCGACCACGGGTATCCCTTCCTGGGCAAAGGGAAGATGGTCATCCTGAGCACCTGTGTTGCCTCTTGACTGGAAGATGTTTCCATAACCCATTGCCTCTCCTTGGTCCCAGATGATCTGGTTCATCCAGGGAATGGAATTGATCTCCTTTCGAAGAACCAGGTCCTTTTCACCCACCATGTCGAGCAGGATGAGGGCGGAGATCTTGCCCAACAGATTCCGGCCCTTGAGCATGCGGATAAATTCACGGCTGCCGTAGATGCTGTCGGCGCTGGTCCAGTCGACAAAGGCCTCTTCTCCATCAAAAAAGACGAACCACAGAGAGTAGTCGGTTGGATTGTCCTGCTTCAGAATCCGGGCCAACTCCAGCAGCAACCCGCTGCTTGATCCGCCGTCGTTGGCACCGAGGAAGGAAATGTCCTCAAAGTACTTGCTGTCGTAATGGCTGGCCAGAATGATGATGGAGTCCTCTTTTCCCTCAACCACTCCCCAGATGTTGGTCATCTCGCGCCGGCCCAAAGGGGTCACGGGATGAAAGGTATGAGTTTGAACCTCCAGCCCGTGAGACTGGAGTTGCCCCGCGATGTAGCGGCCGACTTCCTTTTGGGCTTCGCTGCCGGGAGGGTGGGGGCCGTAGCTGACGATCTGTTCCACATGGCGCATCACCTGCTCAGCGTCCACACGACCCGTTTGTGCGGCGGTGTCCAAACAGGAAAAGCTGACTAGAAGTAGGAAGGCGGCACAGAGGGCTATGCGCACTTTGATCGATATTGAAAAGTCCATATTGCTGTGTTACATTCTTGCAAACCGAACTATATCCTAGGAAGGGGCGTTTATGAAGGTATTTGACAGCGAGAACATTCGCAATATCGCTCTTGTGGGGCATGGGGATTCCGGGAAGACTTCGCTAGCGAGTGCTCTGCTCTATTCGGCCGGAGCGGTGAATCGTATGGGCCGTGTCGAAGAGGGAAACACCGTCACCGACTTCGATGAAGATGAGATTGAGCGCAACATTACCATCAGCACCGCCTTGGCTCGCCTGGAATGGAAGGGAACCAAGATCAATATTCTGGATACCCCCGGCTATCGGACCTTCATTTTGGATACCAAAGCCTCGATGGTGGGTGCCGAAACGATTGTGGTGGTGGTGGATGCAGTCTCCGGGGTGGAGGTTCAAACGGAGCTCGTCTGGTCCTATGCCGAAGCATTCAAACTCCCCCGGATTGTGGTGTTGAATAAGTTGGATCGAGACCGGGCCAGTTTTAATCGAAGCCTGGAGGCTCTTCAAACTGCTTTCGGACGCTCTGTGGTTCCCGTACAGCTCCCCATAGGAGAAGAGCAAGACTTCAAAGGGATTGTTGATCTGATTCGGAACAAGGCCTACCTCTATGGCGCGGGCGGCAAGGGAGATTTCAAAGAAGAGGCGGTTCCGGAGGACCTTCAGTCCGATGCCAAGCAACGGCGTGAGCAGCTCATCGAAGTGATTGCGGAAAACGATGATGAGCTCATGGAAAAGTTCTTCGAAAACGGAACGCTGTCGGATGCTGAACTGCTGTCGGGACTGCGAAAGGGAGTTCAGGCCCAGAGCATCTTCCCTGTATTTTGTACTTCCGCCACGGGTAATGTCGGGGTTAAGCAGCTGCTGGATTGGATCGTGGACCTCTTCCCCAATCCACTGGAGTGCGGCCCCCTTCCTCTTATTGATTCCAAGAGCAAGGAAGAAACGGAATTCCGGATCAGGAGGGAGGGACCGACGGCGGCTTTTGTGCTCAAGACACTGGCCGATCCTTTTACCGGTCGAATCAATCTGATGAAGGTTCTTTCCGGAAGCGTGAAGTCGGATTCAACCTTGAAGAATCTTTCCACTAACCAGGATGAGCGCCTGGGTACTCTCCAGCTCATGCAGGGTAAGGCTTACGAGGGGATCCCGGAGGCCCGTGCGGGGGACATCTTCGCGGTCATCAAACTCAAGGGAACCAACACAGGAGATACTTTGGCTGAGAGCTCTTTCGAAGGCACTTTCAAGAAAGTGGAGATCCCCGAGCCTGCCATCAGCTATGCCATCGAGCCGAAGTCGCGGAGCGACGAGGAGAAGGTGGGCCAAGCCATCGGGCGGCTGCTGGAAGAGGATCCCGCCCTTCGTTTCCGGAGAGCGGCCCGAACCCGGGAGTTCCTGCTCTCAGGAAGTGGTCAGCTTCATGTCGAGATCGCGGTGGGCAAGCTGAAGAAAAAATTCGGGGTTGAAGTGGTTCTGAAAACTCCCAAGGTCCCCTATCGAGAGACCGTCACCGGCAAGGCGGATGTGCAGGGAAAGCACAAGAAACAAACGGGCGGCCACGGCCAGTATGGAGATTGCAGGATCAAGCTTGAGCCTCGAGGGAGGGATGAAGGGTTCGAGTTTGTCAATGAGATCTTTGGTGGTGCTATCCCTCGCAATTACATCCCGGCCGTTGAAAAGGGAATCGTGGAATCCGCTGAAAGGGGCTTTATAGCGGGCTATCCGGTGGTGGATTTCAAAGTGACTCTCTATGACGGAAGCTACCACAACGTCGACTCTTCCGACATGGCCTTCAAGGTTGCCGGATCGCTGGCCTTTAAAAAGGCCATGGAGAAGGCTAAGCCGGTGCTGCTGGAGCCCATCATGGACGTTGAGATCTACTCTCCTGAGGAGAACGCGGGCGATCTGATGGGTGACCTCAATAGCCGACGCGGTCGAATCCAGGGAATGGATGTCAAAGGGACGACCCAGGTCATTCGAGCACAAGTTCCCATGGCTGAGATGCTCAACTATGCGCCCACGCTCACCTCGATGACGGGGGGACGAGGAAGTTTTCACATGGAGCAGTCCCATTACGATGTTGTGCCTGCTCAGCTGACGGAGCGCATCGTCGCCGAGCTCGAGCGGGAACGGGAAGAGAAGCACTAAGTTCGTGCTGTTGTGCTATCGTGCTGTTGTGCTGTAGGGAGAAGAAAGAGAATGTACGAGTTCACGAAAGCACGAAGGCACGAAAGCACTTACCGCCATGTTTCCACGTCTCCTTGAGCTGGGTCCCGTTACCCTTCATAGCTACGGCTTGCTGCTGGCCACGGCCTATCTGGTGGCTATCACCGTAGCCGCACGTTTGGCTGTCAGCGATAACGTGCCCTCCAATCGGATCTGGGATATCGGGTTTATCAGCATTCTCTCCGCCATGATCGGGGCCAAGGTGCTTCTGATCTTGACCGATCTTGGAGGTTACCTGGCAAGACCTTCACGGCTGATTTCCCTGGAATTCTGGCAGGCTGGCGGAGTCTTTTACGGTGGATTCATTGGAGCCGTCATCGGCTGTGCCCTATACCTGTGGAAATCCCCCGATCTGAAGTTTTGGAGCATCGCCGATGTCGCGGCTCCGGCCATCGCCCTGGGACAATCGATTGGGCGAGTGGGCTGCTTTGCAGCAGGCTGTGACTATGGCAAGCCGGCCGATCTGCCCTGGGCCGTGACCTTTACCAGCGAATATGCCCACCAGTACATCGGAGTTCCGCTGCACGTTGCCCTGCATCCAAGCCAGCTGTACGAATCCGGCATCTCATTCCTGATTTTCTTGCTCCTGTTCTGGATCTACAGGAAGAAGAGTTTCAACGGCCAGGTCTTTTGCTCCTACCTGGTGTTGTACGGAGTCGCTCGGTTTTTACTGGAATTCTTCCGAGGAGACCTGGGGAGGGGTTTCGTCTTCGGGGGCTTGCTCTCCACATCGCAGTTCATCAGCCTGTTGATCGTGCCGGCCGGCATCCTGGGCTATCTTTATTTCCGCAAACAGTCCCTTCAAAACTTCAGCTCTAGCCGTGTCTGAGAGCAGGGTCGTTACCGTCAGCGCCGAGGAAGCCCATCAAAGGCTTGACCTTTTCCTGTCCCGAAAACTTGAGCAATTCAGTCGTAGCGCCCTTCAGCGGTGGATCGAGTCGGGTCATGTGACCGTTCAAGGGGAAAGGTGCAAGGCCAATTATCAGGTCAAGGCGGGCGAGGAAATTCAGATCGCTCCTCCCCCTCAGGAGCCTCTCGAGCTGGTTCCCGAGTCCATTCCTCTGCAGATCGTTTACGAGGACGATGTCCTGGTGGTGGTGGACAAGGCCGCGGGAATGGTGGTTCATCCTGGAGCGGGAAATCGGCAGGGTACTCTGGCCAACGCGCTGCTTCATCATTTTCAGGCCATCAGCCGGATAGGCACGATCCGTCCCGGAATCGTTCATCGGTTGGATAAGTCCACTTCAGGTTTGATGGTGGTGGCTAAGAATGATCAGGCCCACGAATTTCTGGCAGACCAATTCAAGGCACGGGAGGTGGAAAAGCGCTATCTGGCTTTGGTTCATGGGCACCTCAAGCAGAAGGAGGGAACTGTGGACGTTCCCCTGGGCCGCGATCCTCGAGTGCGTACCCGAATGTCGACCCGCGGCCGGCGCAGCCGCAGCGCCCTCACCCGCTATCAGGTGATCCGCTATTACACGAATTTTACCTACGTTCGGGTCTCTCCTCTCACCGGGAGGACCCATCAAATACGGGTCCATTTTCAGCATCTCGAGCACCCCGTTGTAGGAGATGAGACTTATGGCAGGAAGGCATCCAGCAATTTGAAAGATCCGAGCCAGGCGCAGGCTGTACGCAATCTGGGAAGATACTTCCTGCATGCCGCCTTTCTGGCTTTCCTTCATCCGGACAGTAAAGAAAGGGTTTCCTTTGAGAGACCTCTGCCTGAAGAGCTTGCCCAGTTCCTATCCGTTCTGGGATAATAGAGGCGCCATGAGAATTCGCACCTGGAAGCGACTGGTCATCGTTTTGCCGCTCTCTCTTTTTCTTGCAGAAACTCAAGCACAGCGGGATGAGAGCGATGAAGAGGGGCAAGCTCCCTTTAGAGTTGAAGTAGACGCGGTAAACATCCTGGCAACGATCCACTACAAGGACACACGCAAGTTTGTCACCGATCTGACCAAGGAGGACTTCGAAATCTATGAGGATGGCGTCCGGCAGGACATCACCAACTTCGCCCAGCAGATTAACCTCCCCTTGACCATCGCCCTTTGCATGGATACCAGTTCCAGCGTCAGACTCAAACTGGCCTTCGAAAAAGAGACAGCCATCGACTTTCTCTACGCCGTCATGCGGCCCATCGACAAGGCTCTGCTGGTGGAATTCGACACCGGAGTGACCCTGGTTCACGATTTCACCTCCAACCCGAACGATCTGGTCCGCGAGATCAAGCTGCTGAGGGCCGGGGGCGGCACCTCTCTTTATGATGCTGTTTACCTGGTGGCGGAACAGAAGATGTTGCAGGAGGAGGGACGAAAGACGGTGGTCATTCTCTCTGATGGAGCGGATCTCACCAGCAAGCACACCTTTGAGGAGATGCTTCGCATGGCCTACCAGGCGGAGATTACCGTTTATGCCATCAGCACGACGCGTTTTGGCGCCGACATCGACCATGAGGGAGACAATGCCCTTCGCCAGTTAACGGAGAGTACCGGAGGCAGGGCCTTCTTTCCCTATTCGGCCGAACAGCTCACCTCCGCCTTTCAGGAAGTGGACCAGGAGCTGCGCAGTCAATACAACCTGACCTACGTTCCCAGCAATAAGAAACGAGATGGTTCCTTCCGTAAGATCAAGGTGAAGGTGGCCCGGGATGGCGTGAGACTCCGCCATCGTCAGGGCTATTTCGCTCCGGACGTAGCCAACAGTGCCGACAAGTCTCAAGTCGGAGGTTAGGGTGTGCCTCACACCGAACTGCGACGGCGGATCTGGCGGCGTCTACCCCGCTTCGTGGCGAGAACCTATGCCTCATCAGGGCTAGCCCGACTGGACCACTCTCGGATCATTCTCTGATATTGGTCTGCCTCGAGCGGCTTGCCCCGGTTGGCAAAACCGGTGGCTAAGATGGTCAGTTTCTCGATGATCTGGCGAGCCGTCCACAGTTCCTGCTGGGGGGTGAGACGCCCCGAGGAGTAGATTTTGATCAACGCTTGCAGACGATAGCGATCCAACCCCCACAGGCTTTGGGACAATTGATCGGGATGCCCGCCCACCTTGATGATGAGGGGTTCCTCCAGAAAGAGGATGGGTTGCCGAGAAGAAATCCTCAGCCACATTTCATAGTCCTCACAAACCGGAAAATCTTCGTCAAAGAGGCCCTCCCGTTCCAGAATGCTCCGGTGCAGCAGTACCGAACTGGGACTGATGATGCACAGGGGAAGACAGCGATGGTAGATCCATCCGCTGTATTTGCGGTGGATTTTCCTGGGATTGACTCGCTGACCTCTCCGAATCCAGATCTCATCGGTGTAAACCACCTGGTAGTGGGGATAGCACTCCAGCTCTTCCAGTTGCCGGTGCAGTTTGGCAGGCAGCCACCGGTCATCACTGTCCAGAAAACAGATCCAGGGGTAACGGGACAGGCCGATGCCGGTGTTGCGGGCAGCGCTCACTCCACGCTGTCTCTGGTAGAAGTGGCGGATGCGATGATCCTGGAACTCTTCAACGATGGCTCGAGTCTCATCCTCGGATCCGTCATCGACCACAATGAGTTCCCAGTCCTGGAAGGCCTGTTCCCGGACCGACTGGATGGCACGTGCCAGAAACGGGCCACGGTTGAAGGTCGGGATGATGATACTGATCAATGAGATTTAGGAGGATTGATCTGCTGTACCCCTTCTGAAGCGAATGACTTCCGAAGGGAACTTCTTCTTTTGACGCGCAGCCTTATCCTTGTACATGGCTTGATCCGCCACCACAAGTAGGATATCCGGTTCTCTTCCGTCTTCCGGAAAGGTAGCCGCCCCGATGCTGATGCCCACCTGTGCCGAGTCGTGTTCGTTGATCATGATGCGATGTTCGTCGAGGGCCTCCTGGATACGCTTAATGGCGTGGGTGGCATTGTCCTTGCTCACTCCCGGCAGAATAGCAACGAACTCATCCCCGGCATATCGAACGCAGGTGTCGGATTCACGCAGGTGACTGTTAAGGAGGGTGGCGATCTCCACCAAGATTCGGTCCCCGGTTTTGTGGCCGAACCTGTCGTTTATTTCCTTGAAGGACTCCAAATCCATCATGAGAAGGGTAACGGGTTGTCCCAGGTTAGCAAAGCGTTTGAGTTCCCGCTCCATAAAGACGTGGAAGAAGCGCAGGTTGGGAAGTCCCGTCAGGACGTCAGTGTAAGCGTTCTCTTCCGATTGCTCGTAGATGATGGCGTTCCTGATGGCCGTGGCGGCGGGATCGGCAATGGTCTCCATAAAGCGGAGATGATCCTGGTGATAATCATCAGGCTGGTCCGAGTAGAGTGAGATCACCCCGACGATACTGTTGTTCAGGGACAAAGGCATGACCAAACAACTGCGGTAAGCAGAGTGTAGGACTTCCGAGTCCATGAAATCGGGAGCGGGTGAGACGTTCATGAGGTACTGCTTGTGAGCGGCCACCCAGCCTGTGATGCCATCGCCCACCCTGAGTTTGATGCCTTCAAGCTCCTCGGCGTGCAAGCCGGCAACATGATAGGGAGACAGTTGGTCGGTCTGCGAGTCCATCAGGAAGATAGCACAAGAGGCGTAGGGAACCAGTTTCTGAATCCTCTCAGCCAGAAGAGAAAGGGTCTCCGAAACCTTGAGCGATTTGCCCAGTACCCGCGAGATCTCGTAAAGAGCTTGAATTTCGATGTGGGTGGCAGCGATTTCGTGAAAGACCGTGGACTCGATCTGGGTTCTGTCTTCTGTCTCCGACGAGCCTGCGCTGTCTTCGTGCATCAGGGGAGAAATCTTGGAGGTGATGTGTTGCTCCGACTCTTTCATGGCCTTTTCCAACTCGTCGATGTGCGCAACCAGTTGTTCGACCACGGGCGGGTAATAGGACTTACCGGATTCCGAAATGATGTGTTCCAGAGCGACCTTGGAGGATAATTTGGGGCGATAGGGACGATCGGAGCGCAGAGCGTCGTAGCAATCGGAAACGGAAAGGATTCGCGCACCCAATGGAATCTCCTCCCCCTTGAGTCCCTCCGGATATCCGGTCCCATCCCATTTCTCATGATGGTAGCGTACGAGATTCTCTACAGGATAAGGAAAGGGCACCAGGCTGAGAATATCCGCCCCAATGCTGGGATGTTTTTGTACCTTCTGTCTCTCCCACTTGGTGAGCGGGGAGGGTTTGTTGAGGATGTACTCGGAAATTGCCAGCTTGCCGATATCGTGCATCAAAGAAGCGGCCCGCAGTCCTTCGATTTCATTTTCTTCAGTCACTCCGCAGTATTCAGCCAGCCGAAGAGTCAGGGTCTGGACCCGCTGGATGTGGCCATGGGTTTTGGCATCCTTGGCGTCGATGGCCATGGCCAGAGATTCAACGGTCGCTTGATAGAGTTCGTTGAGCTGGCTGACGTGCTTCTGAGCCGAGTTGATGCGGTCCAGATTGATCTTGTAAGCGTAGTAGATGATCAAAACGATCGGCGCAGCCACGGCGATGGCAAAGAAGGGAGTTTCTTTAAAAAAGAGAAAGATCAGGGCGGCTGCAGAGGCGCCGGCAAAGGTGGTCAAGGAAACCCACAGGAAGTCGGATTTCCACACCGGATAGATATCTCGACGGGTGGATAAACCAATCGCTGTAGCCACTGCTGCGGTGTTCAAGATGAAATACAGAATCGAGCACAAGCCCAGTGCCAGGAAAAAGCTGGTGATGTCC
>Ga0209997_10000740_pt1 | contig 11323 bp, 9 predicted proteins | sample CR04metaG_FD_182079 | JGI IMG/M metagenome (GOLD analysis project Ga0209997, IMG submission 182079) | Deep subsurface microbial communities from Mariana Trench to uncover new lineages of life (NeLLi) - CR04 metaG (SPAdes) (version 2) | ecosystem: Environmental > Aquatic > Marine > Ocean trench >...
GCCATCATGCCCTGGAGTCTTGTTGGTGTTTTCATGCTTGCTGTGCTGATTGCGATCGTGAAGTTACAGGATTTGGCTAACGTTATCACTGGTCCCGCATTAATATCATTTTCAGCCCTCCTTTTCATTTATTCTGCGGCCAGAATCAATTTTGATCCTAGGATACTCTGGTCTGTATCTGGTCAGTCTACGGTTGATTTAACATCAAAATTACTCGCTTCAGATAGCAACATCGTTAATTGTCATACTTGTGGGCTTTTGACGACTGAACATGACGCACACTTGCATTGTTTGCGCTGTACGGCCCCATTACACCATAGAAAACCCAATAGTATTGAAAGCACCTGGGCGCTTTTAATTGCTGCCACAGTGTTAATGATTCCAGCAAACGTGTATCCAATCCTGACGGTGATTCGTTTTGGACAGGGCGCACCAAGTACCATTCTTGGTGGTGTTTCACACTTGATAGAGGATGGTCTGTGGGGTCTGGCCATGATTATTTTTATCGCGAGTATCGTGGTTCCGGTCACGAAAATCATTGTGCTTAGTTTTTTGCTATTAACGGTTCAATACAAATCCAATTGGCGTTCTCGAGACAGAACGCTTTTATACAGGGTGACAGAAGTGATTGGGGCCTGGTCGATGGTAGATATTTTCCTTGTGGGATTATTATCCTCGTTGGTCAGTCTGGATGCTTTATCAACCATTGAAACTGGTATCGGTGCGACATATTTTGCCGGTGTCGTTGTGTTAACAATGTTTGCAGCACATAGCTTCGATTCACGATTAATCTGGGACAATGTACAAATGAAGCATGAAGGACAATCATGAAAGGGCAAAAGGCATAATGGAAGTATCAACACCTAAAGTGAGTAAACAATCGGGTCCTTCTGTTGTCTGGCTGATTCCTTTGCTTACAGTGCTGGTGGGAGGCTGGCTAATCATCAAAACAGTTTCTGAGCAGGGACCTGAAATCACGATTAGTTTCAAGACTGCTGAAGGGATAGAAGCGGGCAAAACCAGAATTAAATACAAGAATGTCGATATTGGTGTCGTCGAATCTATTCAGTTCTCTGAGGATTTCTCTCATGTGATTGTGACTGCCTCATTTAATCAGGGAACCGAATCTTTCTTTCGTCGTAATACAAGATTCTGGGTTGTAAAGCCTCAATTAAGTATACGCGGCGCTACGGGGTTGGGTACGCTGATATCAGGAGCCTATATTGAAATCGAGCCCGGCAAAGGTGCGGAGCAATCTCATTTTGTGGGACTGGAAAAGCAGCCCGTCGTGACGGCGGACGAGGCCGGGAAAAAAGTTGTTCTGATCACAGAAAAACTTCGTTCGATAGACACAGGTTCGCCAATTTACTACAAGGGACTTTTGGCGGGAGAAGTGCTTGGTTATGAACTTGGCAATGATCGCCAGAGTATCTATATCCACGCATTTATCAGGGAACCTTATGATTCATTAATCAAAGGTAATACGCGTTTCTGGAATGTGAGTGGTATGGATATTTCTTTGGGAGCAGACGGGCTCAATGTCAGAACTGAATCATTACAGTCTATTGTACTTGGCGGAATAGCTTTTGAAACACAGGCAACGCTGGAGCAAGTGAATAGCGATGTCGAGAATCTTATTTTCACGCTCTATGATGACTATAGCAGTATTCAGGAGCGCTCATATACCAAGAAAATAAAATTCATGATGTTCTTCGAGGGTTCTGTGCGAGGGTTAAGCGTAGGTGCTCCCGTTGATTTCAATGGCATCAGGGTTGGATCTGTGCTGGATATTCGTCTTGAATTTGATAGAGAAAATGCAGAGTTCCGAATTCCTGTACTGATTGAAATAGAACCGGAGAGAATTGTAGGGCGTGGCAGTCAGGAGATAGATTCACCATACGTAACTGTTAACAAGTTAGTGGAAAAAGGCTTGCGGGCCAGCTTGCAAATCGGGAATCTGTTAACAGGTCAGTTATTCGTAGGTTTCAGTATGCGGCCTGATACACCCATTAATTTGAGCGGGGGGGAAACACCGTACCCTGAATTGCCAACAATCAGTTCTGCAGATTTTGGTTCGATAGCCCAATTGTCAGAACGCTTTCTCAATAAGCTGAATAGAGTAGATCTTGACAAACTTAGCCTGGAATTAATCAAAACGCTTGAAGGCACAAATAGACTTTTCAATGGTCCTGAGATAAAGGGAGCTCTTGATGATTTGCAATTATCACTTCAGGCATTCAGGGGGATATTGCAAAAAATTGATGGCTCAAGTCTTCAGGAAACGATCGATTCGGGTCATGTGGTAATGGAAAAAATTACTGAAACGATGGGAACATTTGATGAAACACTGCTGCAGGTAAATCGTGTGTTAAAACCAAATTCACCATTGCAATACAACATAATTAAATTGACGGGTGAACTTGAGGAAACGGCACGATCCATCCGTTCATTGGTAGATACACTTGAACGACACCCACAGGCATTGATTTTTGGCAAGGACACCGAAGCTGAGGAAGAATAAGCATGCGATATAGCAATCATTCAATACAAAAACTGGTTTTTTCGACCCTGATTCTGGCCACAATATTGGCCGGCTGCTTCGGGACGGGTGGGGGAAAGGTAATTACAAAATATTACCTGATAGACCCGGTTGAACCTGACGCGCTAAATTTTATATCAGATAAACCATTAGCGGTTGAGATAATTGATGTCCATATCCCCCAGTATCTTGAACGATTTCATATTGCAACGCGCACCGGAGTAAACCGGCTAAAATTTTCAGAATCTAACCAATGGGGTGAAAATCTGCGGAAAAATTTAATGCGTACCTTGTCGATAAATCTCTCCAGATTATTGTCGACGCAGGATATCGGGACACCATTAAATCGTTCGTCATCATTGCCTGACTATCGAGTGCAGCTCTATATCGAACAGTTTGAACGCGGTGTAGATCGCAAGGTAAAGCTATCAGCACGATGGCAAATATCAGGAGGAGAGTCATCAGAGCCCTTAGGTGTTTACAGCCAGGAAATGATTAGTCCAGTAATAGAAGATGATGATTACGATCAAATGGTCACTTTGATGCGGCAACTGTATGGTGAGTTGAGCAGCAAGATCGCTGAATCGATACTTGTGGAAGTAAACAAATAACCCTGAGCCAATAACCATGAGACAAGTTAGTAAAATGAAGCACAAGCCTAAGCAGAATTTCATTTTGCTATTGATTTTGATTGCATCATCGCTGAATGCTCAGGAACATCCTGATGAACTATTTGATGAAGCAACTGGTATGACAATCATGCAGGAAGTTTATAAGCGTCATCAACAATTTTCCTTTATCTATGAAGAACAGTCGATGGTAATGATGGATAGAAATGGAGATAGAGATATACGGAAAGTGAAACGTTACTCCAGGGTCGAGGATGATGGGACGGTGAAATTCCTGTTGTTATTTGATTCACCCGATGAAATTAGAGGTGTTGCCCTGCTGGCCAGTAGGGACGCATCGGGTAAGACAAAAAAATATATTTATCTGCCTGCCTTTGGGGAACAATTGATAGAGATCGTAAGCTCAGGATTAGATGAAAAATTTCTCGGAACTGATTTTTCGATTGAAAGTATTGTCGGAGAGGTACTTGACGATTACATCTATGTTAGAAGACCGGACAAAAAAACAAATGCAGTTGCGTATTTCGTGATTGATGTATACCAGATGGAAGAAGGACTGTCAGAAGACATATTATCAACCGACAAGCAGGCAATAAGAAGGCATTTTATCTCCAAAAATAATTTGTATATTACAAAGACAGAGTATTTTGATAAACAGGGAAGAGTCCGTAAAAGGCTAAGTCATCATGATCTAAAACCGGTAGATGGCAAGATGTGGCGTGCAGATATGATCCTGATGGAAGATAGCAATGAACATCATCAATCACTTATCAAGATAAATCGTAGGGTTTTCTCACGCGATTATGTGTCGGCAGAAATGTTTACAGCAGACTGGCTATTCAAAAATTATCCATTTATCAGTACACCTGATATCGATAATGAAGAGATTCATTCAGAAGATGAAGGTGCTACAGAGATGCTCAATGAACAAAATAATTCGAGTGCCAATTTAGAGTCGGAATTCATCCAATGATAATGAAAATGTTTCTGGTCGGACTCAACCATCGGGTAGCAGTCACTCTGTTTCTGGTAGCGACAACCCTTCTTGCTGCTACAGGCCTGCCTAAACTTGAGGTAGATACCGGGCTGGATAGCCTGATTCCCGCAAGCGATCCAAGTCGATTGATCTACCAGCAGGTGATGGGTGAATTTGGATCTGACAACAAGACGATTATCTACATAAAGGATGATGATCTCTGGACACCTGAAAAATTATTAATATTGGAGGGCCTGCACCGCAAAGTTGAGCGTATTAAGAATGTGACCAGAGTCGATAGCTTGTTTAATCTACATACCATCCATGGCAAGGATGGAAAGATCGAATCCATGCCGGTTCTGAGTGAGGCACCAGCAACAGTAGAAGAAGCACTGGCTGCAAAAAAGCGTGCCCTGGCTAATCCTCTTTTTATAGGTAATTTCTTTTCTGATAATGGAAACGTTCTGGCAATGATCGTTTCTGTTATAAATCTTGAAGAAGATCAGGATTTCAGTCGTAAAATACATCAGCAACTGGAAGCTCTGCTATCTGAAAATAGAGGTGATTTCGAAAAAATTATTCAGGTTGGACCTCCCAGAATAAATGCAGAATTAAAAAGCAGGTTGTTTGATGACTTTAAGTTATTAGGGCCGCTCTCTGCCGTTGTTCTATTTATCTCAATTCTGTTTTTCATGAGGAGTGTACTGTCTGCAGTCATTCCTGTTGTGACCTCTGTTCTGACGATTATATGGACATTCGGTATGTTGGGGTGGGTGGGTATGCCGCTCAATATTCTAAGCGCAATGCTCCCTTCCCTCATTATTGTTATTGGTTCCACAGAAGATACGCACATGATGGCAGCCTATTTTCGTGGTCTGCAAAATAATGTGGGAAATTCACGAGATAAAGCAATTCATTACATGGCCCGCCATATCGGGTTACCGTTGGTTTTGACTGTATTGACTACTGCGCTGGGATTTTCAAGTAATATGTTCAGTAACATTGGTCTGATTCAACATTTTGCTTTTGCATCGACCTTCGCCATGCTTGCCAATGGCGTTGTAACGATTCTCGTTGTACCACTCTTGTTGTCAGTTTATGGCCCGGAAAGAAATATCAGTGTTATCGATGACAAGGAGTCAGATAGATTGCCTGATAGAATTCTCAAGGTATTTAGATACTCCCAGGATAATTACCCCGTATCAGTACTCCTGTTCACCGCCGTAATGTGTGTCTTTTTTGTATACCATGCATCCAAGCTGTACGTAACGAATGATCCCTTATCTTATATTCCAAGTGATAGTGCCTTAATTAAAGATACAAAACGAATCCATGACGATCTTGCCGGGATAAAGATTTTTTTTATAAGGCTTGATACCAACAAAATAAATGCTTTTCAACGGCCAGTAAATATAAATAAGCTGGTGGAAATACAACGCTTTATGGATAAACAGGGAGTCTTTGACCAGAGTATCTCTCTAGCAGATCATCTGGCTTTTGCCAACCGTGAATTTCGTGGGGAATATGCTGAAATGTCATTACCCGAAACGCGCCAGCTGGTGGCACAGTACCTGATGTTCTTTCATAGAAGTGATCTGGATAGTTATGTAAGCCATGATTACAGTCGGGCAAATATTGTGGTACGCCATAATATAAATGATTCACATACATTAAACGCATACATTGATGAATTACAGGAAGTCGTCAGGGATATTGCAGGATCGGGGATTAAGACTAACATCGTCAGTAAAAATTTGATGGTAAATCAGGCAGCCGAAAGTTTGATGGTCGCTCAGGTAAAGGCACTGACTTTATTACTTGTCCTGATCTTCCTCATTATGTCTGTAATGTTTACTTCATTCCGAGGTGGGGCCATTGCGATGATTCCAGCCATTATCCCGATTACAATGATGTTTGGTGTGATGGGCTATCTGAATATACCTTTAAACCCTGGTACTGCGATGGTGGCCGTCATAGGCATAGGTATTGCTATTGATGGAACTATACATCTACTTGCCCGCTATAATGAACTTTGCCGACACACTTCTGATTATATCGGTGCCGTTAATACCGCCGTAAAGGAAGAGGCAACACCATTGATTATTTCCAGTATTGCCCTGTCACTTGGATTCGGTATCTTGTTACTTTCCAACTTTACGGTGGTGGCCCAGTTTGGTGCATTGGCAGCTGTTACCATGTTATTTTCGATCTATGCAAATCTATTAATAACACCAATTATTATGGCCAGGGTTCGTCTGGTCGGTCTGTACCAAATCATTGGCATGACCATTGATAAAAAAGTCCTTGAGGAATCACCCTTATTCGAAAACATGACAAATTATCAGCGGCGTAAGGCAGTATTGATATCCGAACTCGGTGAATTTGAGGAGGGAGATTTGTTGGTTGAACAGGGTACTATCGGTCGTGATATGTACATGATTCTATCAGGAGAAGCTGAAGTAATAAGACATGATGGTAATGAATCGCGCACGTTAGCAACGTTATTGCCGGGCACTATTTTTGGTGAAATTGGTTACATAAGAGAAACTGAGCGCACCGCTGATGTAAAAGCGCTGACGAAAATTTCGGTGTTACGTTTTGATTATGAAAGAATGCAGAAAGATCTTAAGTTCTTCCCCAACATTGTCGCCAAGTTAAATTTCAATATCAGCTACATTCTGGGAGAACGCCTGGCGGACATGGTTAGTCAGTCAAAAGGTGATTAGCTGGTGGTAAACTCCATTTTAATACTGGCAAGTTCGATCAGGTCTCCATCCTTCAATTGGTAGGCCTTGGCACCGACTTCAGCGCCATTCACTACCGGGAAGCCACCACTGCTCTCAATATGTGTCAGGAAGTATCCCTGGGGACGTCTGGATATTACAGCGACCTGTGTCCCTGGCTTTCCAAGGGTAATCAGTGCCTTGGTGAGTTCCAATTCCTTGCCTGCAATGGGTCCATTTAATACGGTCAAACGTCCCAAAGGCATTCCACCGGAAGCCGCCGGAGACGCGCCACCTTGAGGTGGTGTAGGTGCGGGAGCCGCGCCTGCGTCCTGTGCGGCTTGTGCTGCAGCAACTGCAGCACTGGCAGATCCAGGTTTTATGATCATGGTCTTCTCAAACTCATCATCATCATCAGATGCATTTTCGTTAATGTATTTTAGTTCATGCTTGCCAATGGCTATCACATCACCATCTTTAAGCGCGTGCTTCTTAACGAGCTTTCCATTTACATAGGTGCCATTGGTACTACCAAGGTCTTCCAGGAATGAATCATCAAGTATCGTGATAATCATGGAATGCTTACCACTTACCGCTAGATTATCAATCTGGATATCGTTTTCCGGCTTTCGTCCGATCGTTAATCTTTCCTGATCAAGCTCGAATTCACCCTGTACTGCACCATTCACGCTCAGAACTAACTTTGCCATAGCCCTGTTTATCCCCTGCTAATATTAATTACACATTTAAGTAAGTTTTTTTCAGGGTATCTGTTCATACTTGAACTACCCTGAAACACGGGCAAGAATCACTGAAATATTGTCTTTCCCGCCATGTTCATTCGCTGTTTCTACCAATTTGGCCGCTGCATGTGCAAGATTAGCACTATATTTACTTAGGGTTAAGTGAATTTCTTCATCTTTTACCATATCTGTCAAACCATCTGAGCACAGTAAATAAATGTCACCCACAGCAAGCTGATCTTCAATAATATCAATCTCAACCTTTGCATCAAGACCAAGTGCCCTTGTCACCAGATTTTTAGGTGCATTTTTTTCCGCTTCCTCCAGTGTAAAAAGACCTCGATCAACCAGCTCCTGCACCAATGAATGATCCTTGGTGATTTGTCTAAAATCATTACCACGAACCCGGTAAAGTCTCGAATCTCCCACATGGGCAATTGATATTCTATCTTGATACGCAAGCGCAGTGACAATGGTGGTTCCCATACCATGGCACTGTTTGTCTTCCTGTGCCGTCTTGTAAATACTTGAATTTGCACTATTTATCGCATCATGGATCAATACCGAATGGCGATCCAGACCTGAGTTCTCGTCAATCCCCACCGAGGTCAAATTTTTTAGACCTGATTTGACTTCATTGTAAACATGAGTAACCGCGATTGCACTGGCAAGCTCTCCGGCGTTATAGCCACCCATACCATCTGCCAGCACCAGTATGCCTAATTCTTCGTTGGTGGCTGTGCTGTCTTCATTATGCGGTCTTTTTAAACCGACATCGGAGACATTGATTACTTCAAGTTTGTATTGCAAGCTCACGAATTTATCCTAATAAACATAAGCCGTTAAATCCATATACCAAAGATACGGTTGTACGTTTTTGAAATTGTAGGTTGAAATTTAGTCTTGCTGCCAATAATAGATTAACTATCAAATCAAGAATAGTTGTTATTTTACTGATTTAAAAGAAAAAGTTTGTCAATGTTCCAGTAAAAAAACGAAAATATTCTGTTGAAACTATCCTGTTTTTAATAAATTTTGGTATCTGGATGAATAAGCCAGATTGCGCCCAGTCACACTGAGTGATTTATACGTGCATCGAGACCATCTGCTACGAGTTGTTATTCTCCCTGTTAATTACCAGGGGTTTTTTGAAAAATTCCCTAGTTAAAAAAACTCCTTGAGACAAATATTAACGTTCTAATAATTCCAGTTTATTGGGTTTCCCGCGCCATTCACTTTCATCTTCGGGGGGGGCTTTCATTTCATTGATTACCGGCCATACTCTGGAGAGTTCGGTATTCAATTCCAGGAATTGTTGCATGTTTTCAGGCAGATCATCTTCAGACATGATTGCATCTACCGGGCATTCAGGCTCGCATAGTGTGCAGTCGATACACTCATCTGGGTCGATGACCAGCATATTGGGACCTTCGTGGAAGCAATCGACGGGACATACCTCAACACAATCGGTAAGTTTACATTTAATACATTGTTCAGTGACTACAAATGTCATTTTTGATATTACCTGTTTTTTTTAATAATAATGCACGCAATTATACCGGCTAGACCCACAGATTATAGAGCAGTTATTATTCTCAATACAGGGCGATACTAAAAAAAATTAGCCTTTCACCAGATCAACAACTTTACCTGTCAGTGTCTCCCCCCGGCTAAATTCAATGATACTCACATTGTGTTTTTGCACGGTTGACATGATCTCGAGTTGCAATTGATCTGGATTTTCTGAATTGAATGATATTGTTACCCTGTGTGGGTTTGCGGGATCAGTCATGACATCATCAATGTCGCTGATGAGATTCAGATCTTTTTGTGCCTGATCTGGTAAGGAATGGCTCAATAATAAGTTTAGTGAACTATCGCGTTCTACAAGCTCTGAAATTGGACAATGCTTCACCAGTTTCCCTTGTTTGATAATGATAACCTCAGTACAAACATCATCAATTTCATCCAGGTTGTGAGAGCTTATGATGAAAGTACATTGCCTCCCCATATCTCTGATGATTTTTCTGACATCATTTGCTGCAACAGGGTCGAGACCGGAGGTTGGCTCGTCCAACAAGATGAGTTCCGGTTTGCCGATGAGTGTTTGAGCGATGGATACCCGTTTGCGCTGACCAAAACTGAGTGTTTCTGGATATTGCCTGGCCAGATCAATAATTTTCAGATGTTTGAGTACCTGCCTTACTTCTGCCTTTACTGCCTTGCCAGTGTAACCCTGTAACTTTGCATATAAGCTTAATTGAGCCTCCACAGAAATACCTTGCAGAAAGGGCGTATCCTGCGGCAGGGCCCCAATGCGACCCTTTATTAAAGCAGTACCAGGATTGTGCCCGAGTACACGTATCTCCCCAGATGTTGGTTTTATGTAACCACTGATAAGTGAAAATAGTGTCGTCTTGCCAGCACCATTTGGACCAACCAGACCCAGTGTCTGTCCCGGTTCCACTGAGAGATCCACGTTATCGATGGCTTTTATTCTGGCGAAGCTTTTTGTCAGCTTCTGGCACTCAATGAGTTTACCCATCATAAATTTCTCTTGCGGAAGATAATCCATGCAAGACTCAAATAGATAATTGTAATGGCCAGAAGGCCAGGAATGGCGACTGTCAAATTATTGCTGGTCATGCCAATTAAATCGTCCTTGAAGGCGCTGGGTATTAAATAGCTGATGGAAGGATAATCGTCATTCAAATAAATAATGACGACAAGGGTTGCGATATAAACACAAGCACTTATTAGAATAGTCCCTAATGCGGATGACATCAGTGCAGACATGATCGTCATAAAGGCGACATAAGGGAATGTGTATAACAAAATGACGAACAGGCCTTGCGTGGCATAAGCTACCGTCTCACTTAATGTATGGTTGTCGTTGTCCAGTGAAATGAGGGTACTTGCCAGACATGCGAAGAAGAGAGCGATTGTTATCATGCAATAGGCACTCAGAAATCTTGCGAAAAATATCTCCAGTCTTGTACAACGTAATAATAAATAACGAAAAGAACCAGAAGCTGCATCTGATGCTAACTGATTATTAGCACCCAAAATGACAAATAACGGTGTCACTGTCAGTGCTGTGAGTAGAAATACTGACAACGTTGGCGGGTGCAATATCAGCAATGCCTGGGCAACTTCCAGGCTGGTAAATCTGGTAATCAGCATTAAGCCTTCAATACTTGATAAAAATTCTGATCCACCTTGGTCTAATAATCTGAGTGTGCTGTACCAGAACAAAGTAAATGGTATCAGAAAGGCAAGCCCTTTCAGGCGAAATAGTGAATGATAAAAATCAAACCCAAGCAGGGTAATAATTCTTTTAATTTTCATAAACAGAAGGTGAATGAATCTATTTTTTTAGCAGTGACTTTAGTTGATAGAGGGTATCGAGCGCTGCTTTTGGGCTCAATTCATCAGCATCAAGCTTCGCCAATTCTTCCAGTACTGGATCCTTCTGAAAGGAATGTTCTTCTGTGAACATATCATCCTGCTTTCTATCAGGGGAGGGCAGCGTGTGCCCCGCCTCCATTTCCTGCAGAAATTGTTTTGCCTGACTAACGACATTTCGTGGCACGCCTGCCAATAGTGCAACCTGCAATCCATAACTGCGATTTGTTGCACCTTTTTTTACCGTGTGCAGGAAGACAATTTTGTCATCGTGCTCAATAGCATCGAGATGTACATTTTCAACCTCC
>Ga0209997_10000744_pt1 | contig 11293 bp, 12 predicted proteins | sample CR04metaG_FD_182079 | JGI IMG/M metagenome (GOLD analysis project Ga0209997, IMG submission 182079) | Deep subsurface microbial communities from Mariana Trench to uncover new lineages of life (NeLLi) - CR04 metaG (SPAdes) (version 2) | ecosystem: Environmental > Aquatic > Marine > Ocean trench...
TTCCACTAATTTCTCCTTTCAGTTCTACAAAGTAACTACCAGTTTTAGTTGGAATTATAGGTGAAAAATAATAACCTGGTCTTGGATCGGAATTAATATCAATTTTTTTGGTGGCACCACCATACATAAAAATAGCCTCCAAATTTTTGAATACACTAGTAACTCCAATGTATGAGCCCTCAGTTTCTCCGTGTTCAGTGATTTTTAAGATAATATCATTTCTAATTCCTACAACAGGAGGTTCAATTCCCCAGCCTACTTCAATTTCATATTGTCCAACTTCTACTGTAGAATGTGCAAAAGATGGCACAATCATTCCAATTAAAAATAACAATGCAATAAAACCAAAAATTGCAATCTTCACGACTATCATAGAATAATTACATGTTATTATCTTTACATGAATTGATACAAATTCCTAACAAATGAAAACTGTTTAAATTATGAATGACAACCTGAAGATTAAATGAGAAAATTTCTAATAATTTTACTAATTTTATCATCAATGTCAATTCCATTTGCAGCAGCACATCCATTTACAGAAGAAACTATTCCTAGTTTAACATCAAATTCACCAACTGGTGTTACAAAAGTTATTGTTTATTTTTCAGAACCAGTTGAGCTTGATTTTAGCCAACTCAAAGTACTTGACAGTAATGGAAATCAGATTGATAACAAAGATACAAGTTACTATGAAGAAGAAGATTCTCTTATTGTTACAACTCCACCATTAGAAGATGGAGTATACACAGTAACAACTAAAGTTCTATCAAAAATTGATGGACATTTGGTTCCTGATGCATTTTTGTTTACAGTAGGTAATGTTATAGTTGATCCTGCTTTGTTAGGACAAGAAAAACCATCAGAACTGGTATTTTTACCTGAAGCAGGTTCCAGATTTCCTGGACTTTTAGGTCAAACAATAGTTTTAGGAGCTGTGATTGCATCTCTAATAATTTGGGGAACACAAAACAAGCAACTAATCAGAGAAGAATTAGACAAGGTAGAATCATTCCATCATGGAAAATTTATGTCAGTTACAGGAATTGGGTTGATGCTTATTTTTGCCTCTGATATTTTGATGATTGCAGTCCAAACCATCAGATTAGAAACTTCACCTATAGATGCCATTCAAACAAGTTTTGGCACCACATGGATAGTTAGGATGAGTATTACAGTGATTTTATTAGGAATCTGGTTTGGATTGAATAGAAAAAAAGTTCTATCAAAGAAAAATCAGATACCAATGCTTGTGGCTACGCTTGCACTAATAGGAACTTCAAGTATTATTGGACATGGTTCAGCTAGTGGAGAAACATCAGCACTTGTTTTAGATTATATTCATAATTTAGTTGCGGCTATATGGATAGGTGGAATATTTTATTTTGTTTTCATATTATTACCAACATTTTCACAATTAAAAGAATCAAAACGAGAAAAGATGAGTCTGGTACTAATTCCAAGATTCTCAATTGCATTTATCATTGCAATAGGAATTGTAATAATTACAGGACCAACTCTTTTGTGGTTCTTAGAAAGTGATGTAGGACTAATTACTGAATCAGTTTATGGTCAATTAATTATTCTAAAAATTTCAATTGCTGCAATAATGATTGGATTAGGAGGATTTGCTCAGTTCATAATACAAAAGAATGCAGAAAAAAATCTGCAATCAGGAAAAATTACTATTCATAAAAAGCTAAAGAGATCACTCAAAGTTGATGCAGCGTTAGGAATTATACTATTAGGAGTAGTTGCATTGCTAACAAATGGAACACTACCAGCAGGAGAAATACAAAAAGTTGATGCACAAGAAATTGTCTATGGCTTTAAGACTACAGAATTTACTGAAAATACAAAATTTGACATTGAAATTTCACCATTTTCAAGTGGAGTAAATACAATTCTAATTAAAGTAAGTGACTTTGAGAACAAGCCTCTTTATGATTCCGATCAAATCAAGGTGAAGATATCAAATCCATCAAAGAATATTTCTACAATTGAAGTTCCAATGGAAATTATCAAACAAGATGAAGATAGTCCAATTGAATTTCAGGGAGAGTTAACATTTGGATTTTCTGGAAAATGGCAATTAGAAATCGAAGCTCAAAGAACTGAAAATGCCAATGAATCAAAAATAATGAATTTACTTGTAAAACCAAGACTAACTAACATCCAAACTCAAATTATTGAATATGAATTGCCTGAAGATGCAAAGCCTCTTTTCCCATTATATGATGGAAGAGATTCTATCTGGATAAGTGATCCATCAGCTCCTCGTTTATGGCAATTTTCACTTGACACACAAAAATTTTCCTCATATTCGTTTGATGGGCTCACTACAACATTTCTAACACAAGATAACAAAGGAAGAATCTGGTTTACAGATACTCCAAGAAATCAAATTGGGTTCTTTGATCCAGAGAATAAACAGATTATAACAAAAACAATTCCAAAACTAGATCCAGTAATCTCAGAGAATACTCCAATATCTATTCAAGCAGATTTTGATGGAAATATTTGGATTACGATAGTCAACAAAAATATGATTCTAAAATATGTGCCAGAACTTGACATGTTTGAAGAAATTGCACTACCAGATAAACAATCACTACCATTTGCTTTAACAATTGATGAAGATGGGAAGATTTGGTATTCTACAAGCGGTACAGGTAAGATTGGATTCATTGATCCAAAGGATAACCAAATAACTCAAATCTCAAGTGAAGTGCAGCTTCAGGCTCCAGAAGCTTTGATTTTTGATAGTGATGGAAATTTGTGGATTACAGAGCACACAGGTTTAGCCATAACCAAATTCAATCCAGTTTTAGAAACATTTGAGAGAATTTCAGTTCTAGATGAAGAAGCATTACCATTTGGAATGACATTTGATAAATATGGAAACATTTGGTTTGCACAGCATACAGTAGATAACATTGGAGTTTATGATCCAGATAATAATAATTTGATTGAGATTCCAGTTCCAACTGAAACATCATTCATTCAATTTATGACATCAGATGGGAATGACAATGTATGGTTTGTTGAGCAACAAGCAAACAAAATTGGAACAATAAAGATTACAGAAATTCCTGTAATTGCTTCACAAATACAAACAACAAGTGACTTTGAATTAAAGTATACAGAGATTGCATCACCACTAATTGCATTAGGAATTATTGCAACATCATTGTTTTATGTAAAAACTATACAAGATAAAAGAAGATTAAATTCTCTGATTAATTCTTAGATAATAATCCAGCAGATTTTATTACCATAGTTCCTGCAAGCATGCCAATTGACAACAAAACAATAGTTCCTGCAGGAGTAATATCAAAGACATAAGAGATTAGAATACCCACTACCACAGAGAAGACAGAAAAACTCATTGAAATTATAGCCGTTTGTTTGAAACCCTTACCATACATAATTGCAGTTACATTAGGAATTACAAACAAAGCTGAAATTAACAAAACACCTACAAGTTGGATTGATGTGACTACAGTTATTCCTGCCATAAACACAATCAAATAGTTTATTTTTTCTACAGGAATTCCACTAACTTTAGCCTGTTCTTCATTAAATGTAGAATAGAGAATTTGTCGGTATAGTAATAAAATTACAATTAGAATTACTCCAGTTAATAATAAGATTAGAATAGTGTCATCTACGCTAACAAGAAGAATACTTCCAAAGAGAAAACTAAAGATATCAATCGTAAAACCTCCTGAAAATCCAATAATTACAAGTCCAATTGCTATCCCTGATGATAAAAGAACTGCAATTGATGCATCACCAGATATGTTGTATCTGTCTTTGATCTTTGTAATGATAAGTGCACTAACTATTGAAACGCCATAAGCTGTCCACAATGGATATACACCTACTAACAAACCTAATGCAATTCCGCCAAATGATGAATGTGCAATTGCATCACCAAATAATGAATAACGTCTCAAAACCAAGAACAAACCAACAACTGAACAAAGAATCGCAATTGCAATTCCAGAAATTAATGCTCTATGCATAAAACTGTAAGTTAGAATTTCTAGAGACATGATTAATGATGATGCATGTGTTCTTGCATTGAAGCCTCAGAATATTGCTTGACAAGTTTATCATCAGAAAAGAATTTTTTAGACTCGCCATGGAAAAATAATGTTCTATTTAGACACGCCACATGATTTGCTAGTTGATTAACTGCATCCAAATCATGAGAAGACCAGATAATAGTGATTTTTTGGTTAGAGTTTAATTCACGTAGGATACTGTAGAACAATTCGATGCTTTGTTGATCAATTCCTGTTACAGGTTCATCTAGAATCATAATTTTAGGATTATTTACCAAAGCTTTTGCAATAAAGACTCGTTGTTGTTGTCCTCCAGATAATTCACCGATTCTTCTGTTGCTTAGTTCATGTATCCATAATTGTTGTAAAATTTCATCAATTTTATTTTCATCAGATTCATTTCTCAAACCCATTCGTACAACATCATTAACTGTAACTGGAAAATTTTTTTCAAAGATTGGTTTTTGTGGTACATATCCAATTTCTTTAAGATAATTTTTTGATTTTCTAATATCCTCACCAAAAAATTTGATAGTTCCTTTGTACTTTGTATTGAGGCCTAGCATTGAATCAAAAAGGGTTGATTTTCCAGCACCGTTAGGCCCAATTATACCTAGAAAATCTCCTTGATTGATCACAAAACTCACATCATCAAGGGCTTTCACATCTGGATATTGAACTGTAAGGTTACTAATTTCAACAACTTTCAACATAATGCCTTCTTTAGATTGTTGAGATTTTCAGTCATTTTGGAAATATAAGTTCCATCAGAAACAACTTCTAATGTAGATAAAACTAAGACTTTGCCATCTATTTCATTTGCAATTATTTCAGATGTTCTAGTATCAACATTCTCTTCACTAAAAATTACTTTAATGTTTAATTCTCTTGCTGTAGAAATTACATCTTCTAATGTTTTTGCTGTGGCTTCACCATGTGGATTATTTGATGAAATAATTGTATGCTGATTCAGATTATATTCGTCTGCAAAATATGAAAAAGCATCGTGAAAAGATACAAAATCAGGATTACAATTAGTTAATTCATTGCGAATTTTTAAATCAAGTAGATCTAATTGTTCAATGTATCTTTCTGCGTTTGATTGATAAAATTGTTGATTTTTAGGATCTGAATCAGAAAAAGCATTTGCAATATTTTGCACTTGTATTTTTGCATAAACAGGATTTAACCAGATGTGTGGATCTCCAGAAGTGGGAACATATTCTTGACCAAGATTATTAACGAAAATTTCATTACTGGTATCGATTATCATTCCCTGATAATCAATTTCATCTAAACGATCAACCCAATTTTCAAAACCTATTCCGTTGATAATAATTAGATCAGACTTTTGCATTCTTTGTACATCTTTAATAGTTGGTCCCCAATCATGAGGTTCAACTCCAACGGGAACAAGTAAAGTAACATCAACTTTTTCTTGTCCTACATTCTGTGAAAATTCATGAAGTGTATAAAATGATGAAATAACTTGTAGTTTTGAGCTATCAGTTCTTGTAAATTGCTGATTCGAGTTAGTTTCATAAACAGCAATGGAGCTTAATGGAATTACTATTGCAATTGCAATTATTGCAATCTTAATCTGTATATTCACGCAGCAACTTAATGCAAATTATTAATAAATCTATAAAATGTTAATAACTTTAATGTCTAAACTTATAAGATAATTAATAACATTAGGCATATGCCAATTGTCTCAATCTCATTAAATGATGAAATTCTCTCAGAATTAGACAAACTACAATCATCTATGGGGTTTTCAGGTAGGTCTGAAGCTATCAGAGCAGGAATCAGAGCATTTGTTTCTGAAGAAAAACAAAAGTCAGATTTGGCTGGAAATATTCATGCCATTCTTTTGGTTGTACACAATGACGAGTTTGATCATGTTGTTTCAGGAATTACTCATAACTTTGAGGATCTAATTATAACACATCTTCATTGTAAGATCGAGAAAGAAAAATGTATGGAGCTCTTTGTAATGAATGGTGATGCAGAAAAAGTTTCTACAATGACAAAAGATTTTCAGACGAACAGAAACATGGATACTGTAAAGCTTGTTGCACTTTAGACACTAAATCTAAATGAATTTCTTCTAGTAACTAAAATCATACCAATTATTGAAGTTACTAAAACAATCAATGTAACAGTTCCAAATTCTGGTGCGACAACAATTCCAAATTCAGTTTCTTGTCCAGTATTTCGAATGTTTTCAAATTTTATTATCATAGGACCTGTTTGATCTTCGGCAAATGTGAATTTTTCAAAATCACCACCAATTTGTGCTGTTCCTGATGTACGATGAATCTCATTTCCATTTTGAATAATTACAAAGGTATAATCAGAATTTCTTAACGGTTCGCTAGTTTTTCCATCTCTAATAGTAAAAACAAAGTTTATGTTGATTCCAGGTTTTATCTCTACAGGATCCCATGAGAGATTTAATTTAAAGTCCTCACTTTTTGTATATGCAACTAAAGGTAACTCGATGTTTTCGGCAGTAGATAATCTAAATATAATATTGTCAGGATATGACTCATCTGATTTTTTCATTTCATTTTTCAAAAATCTCAGATGATCTTGCAACAAAACAAAATGAACTATTCTTTCATTTTCTTCGGTATAATCATCAATTGTCACTGAGGCCTTGAATAGCTTAATTCCATTTGCATAACCTGAATAACTAGGAGTCAAAAATTCAGTTAAATCTTTTGGAAAATGAACTTCTATATGGACCACAGGTACATGAGACATTTGTTTTTCACTCCAGTCAAATGGCATCTCAAATGTGACCTGTTTAGCCTCAGAATCATACTCAAAATTAGAAATTTTATCAAAATATGACTTTAAACGAAATTTCACATCATGGTTTTCTTCATCTTTTTGAATGTAAGAGATAATCTCAATAACGCTCAAATCGGCATTGTAGATGCCAGAGTCCTCTATGATGTTAGTTGGTTCATCAATGGTTCTTACTTCAATCTCAAAATTGTACAAGCCACCTGAAATAAAAATTGGACCTGTAATTTCTATAGGATTGGATTTAGTTCCATGCCATGCTCCAAGCAAAGAGTCTTGTTCACCATGAATTGTGACTTCGCCTTCTTGTGTTGGTATTATTTTGATTGGCAAAATACCATTTTCTGCAAAGAAATAATTTCGAAAAATCAGTTCATTTTCATGAAACAAACCAATAAGAAATGTGACATTTTTTGCATTTTCTCTTGTTTCCTTTTCAATTGCAGTAATTGTGATTTGCTCTTGATCATTTTCAAAATACATTGGCATCTCAACTGTAATTGAGATTTTTTTTCCTTGGATATCTATTGAAGAAATGGTATCAATTCCTAACCCATGTCCATAAACATTACTTGTTGGAAACAACAAACATACAACCATTGCTAATATTCCAAATTTTGTTAATGACAATATTATTTTCATTTCATCAGGGTTATTTTATTATGAGCAATTCTTCAACTTTCTGAATCAAATCATCCATTATTGTTGCCTCCAAGATTGGTTGGAGATCATTTGGATCATTTGCACCAAGTGCAGACAACGAATAAATGTAATCAACTGTAGGTGTATCAGTAGCAAGATAGTATTGCTCTAAAACGTGTTTTAATGTATGTGGTTCAACAATTTGAGGCAATGCTTGTGTAACAACCTTCTTTTTCCATAATTCGACTAGTCTTTCCCACTGGTCTAGTGAAATATTCTCATCAATTTCTGGAATCATTTCAACTTCAGCTTGAATGTACATTTTCTCTTCAGTTCCAATTTTCTCATGCATTTCAGATATTTTCTGATGCCCCTCTACTGAAAGTGGATCATAGTTTGTAGGTTGAGGAATTGATGGTGAAATAATTTTTTTAATTTTAAACGAGTTTCTACCTATGGTCTCGATGTGTAATTGTAATCCATCAAGTTGGATATCTTCACACTTTGTAATTTTGGCAATTGTTCCAATCAATTTAGGAGAATTCCAACCATTTATAGAATTTTTTTCATCAATCAAACATACACCAAACTGACCATCACCTAGCATGCAATCATCAACTAATTGCTTGTAACGAGGCTCAAAGATTCGAAGTGGAAGTTCTTGTCTAGGAAATAAAACTAAATCTAAAGGAAATATGGGAATTACTTTTGTTTGTATCAACTAGTCATATTGAAATGTCTTTAGATATATGGAGTATGGATTCTAAAATAAATTAAAAACTGTTCTCGTTTAATGTCAGACTTAATAGAGCCGCACGTGTATGCTTTCCATATTCAGCTTGTTCAAAGTATTTGGCATTTTTTGTTTTATCAACATCAATTGAGATTTCATCTAATCTTGGAAGAGGATGTAAAATTATAGAATCTTTTTTCATTTGTTTTAGCAAGTCTAATCCTACTACATAGCTTCCTTTGACTTTGAGATATTCTTCTTCATCAGGGAATCTCTCCTTTTGGATTCTTGTTACATAAAGTACATCAAGTTCATCAATGTGTTCTTCAATATCAGTAGATTCTGTAAAGGATAATCTCTTTTTGATTTCATAGATTGAATCAGATCGTATTCTAAGAGATTCTGGAGAAATTAAATGAACATCAACATCATAGTTTCCAAGTCCATACAACAAAGAATAAACAGTTCGTCCATACTTTAGATCACCGACAATTCCAATCTTTAGACCATCAATCTTTTTCTTTTCTTTTTTAATTGTAAACAAATCTTGAATTGCTTGAGTTGGATGCTCTTCTGTTCCACTACCTGCATTAATTACAGGTTTGTCTGAAATTTCAGCTGCAAATCTACTTGATCCATCTAAAGGGTGTCTCAATACTAGAACATCAGAGTAAATTGACATTATTCGTACAGTATCAGCAAGACTCTCGCCTTTTTGTGCAGATGAAGAAGTGATATCAGAAATTCCTAACGAATTACCACCAACTGATGCCATAGCAGAATCAAAACTAAGACGAGTTCTGGTACTTGGTTCATAAAACAGGTAAGCTAAAGTCTTTCCTTTACAAATCTCCCTTCGCTCTGTGGGGTTTAGTTTCATTATCTTGTCTGTTGAGACAAAGATTTTCTCTAGTTTTTCTTTATCAAATTCCTTAATTGATATGATATCTTTTTGATAGAACTCTTTCATTCTTTCAATAATATATAACAGAGACTATACAAAGTATTCTGATGGAACAGTCCGAACTTTTGGTTCGACGAATTAAGGAAGGTACTGTAATTGACCATATTGATGAAGGTAAAGGTCTTCAGGTCCTCAACGCATTAAGAATTGATGGTAAAGATGGAAGTCTAATTACCATAGCTTTGAATGTTCCAAGTGCAAAATTCAAGAAAAAAGACATCATTAAAGTAGAAAACAAATTCCTAAAAGATGACGATACAAACAAACTTGCAGTCATTGTACCAAAGGCAACAATTAACATCATCAAAAACTACAAGCTAGTTGAAAAGAGAAGGGTTGCTCTTCCAAATGAGATTGATAGAATATTTCGATGCTCAAATCCAGAATGTATCACAAACAGTACAGAGCACATTGAATCAGTAATGGATGTTATTGACAAGGAAGGAAGAGTACTCAAGTGTAGATATTGCGCAAGAGTACTAGATGTAAATCAACTAAAATATAATTAAATTTAAAAAATATGTTGTTGTAGTTTATTGCCCTAAGATGATAAACATCATAACTATACCGTAGATGGCGATTGATTCTACCATACCTACAAAGATGAAGACTTTGGACTGTAATGCGGGATTCTCACTAATTACTGCAAGACCTGCTGCACCTACTTGACCTAAACCAACACCAGCACCACCTGCTGCAACACCAAATGCTATACCAGCGCCAATTAGTCTGGAGCCATCACTCATGCCACCAGCCCCTTCTTCTTGAGCATATGCTACATCTGTAAGACCTGCAGCCACTAATGCGATAGCTGCTACTGATAACAATAAAACAACAGATTTCATCTGTCTGATTTCCTCATAATTCCATATTTAAATCATAACGATATTGTAACATCAAATTTGTTCAAGTGTTTTCTTTTTAAATGATGTTAGATCATCTTTAATTGATTTTACAAAATTTTCATGATCGTGATCTAATGTCTTTTTAGAATTTTCGAGTAATTTTTTGATTTCTTCTTTTGTCATGATTTCCTACTTTGAATCTTAGCTTTGACTTTTTTTAACTTTGCGAATTCTTCTCTCTCTTTTTCTTCAAGAGCTGCAGCGATGAATCGAACGTTTTGTTGATATTGTGGAATAATGACATTTTCAAGAGCATTTAACAATTTTTGAGTCTTTTCTAATGCTTTTGCAAGGCTAAAGATTGAATTTTCATATTCTGCTGCTTTACAAATTTTTGGAAGCAGTTCTTTGATCTGTTTAGCTGCTCTATCAATTGAAGAATTTGTATCAGCAAATCCATAAGGCATTGACTTTGTATCTTTTTCTGTAACGGATAGTGCAGGAATTTTTACATCGACTACTCTGCGCATACTAACCTCTACTTCCATTACTGGTGGTGTAGATTCTGCAACAGAGTCAACAGTATTAGTTCCTAACGATAGATATGCCTCATTTACTGACTTGTAGATATCTTGTAAAGGATCCCAAATTCCACCTCTTGCTTTTGAGGCTTCTTCAATCATTTCTTCAATGTTTTTCAAGAGAACTTTACGTTTATCATCTAAAATTTTTTGAACCATAATGGCGACTTGAGAAGATTTTTTAAATTTTAAAAGTTCGATTTTTGTTGCAGAGACATTTTGTCCAAATGACATTTTATTACTTTTCCTGATAATATTGGTCTACGTATTTATCTTTGATTTTAGTAATCTCATTCTTTGGTAGTTTAGAAACAATTTTCCACAAGATACCAAGTGTTTCTTCAATGGTTCTGTTCTCATCAGTTGCTTGTGAAAGGAATTCTTTTTCAAAGACATCACCAACATCCATGTATTTCAAGTCAATGTCAGTCAGTCCTGCTTTACCTACAATACCTGCTAGTGCTCTAACTTCTTGTGCTCTAGAATATGCATCATAAACTTGATTAGCAACTTCACTATGATCTGCTCTGGTACTACCTTCACCAATTCCGTCTTTCATCAGTCTACTAAGACTCATCAAAATATTGATTGGAGGATAAATTCCTTGTCTGAACAAATCTCTACCAATTACCATTTGACCCTCT
>Ga0209997_10000750_pt1 | contig 11264 bp, 10 predicted proteins | sample CR04metaG_FD_182079 | JGI IMG/M metagenome (GOLD analysis project Ga0209997, IMG submission 182079) | Deep subsurface microbial communities from Mariana Trench to uncover new lineages of life (NeLLi) - CR04 metaG (SPAdes) (version 2) | ecosystem: Environmental > Aquatic > Marine > Ocean trench...
GAATCAACAACAAAATCTGGGTTCTGCAACGACGCGCCTATGGCTATCGTGATGAGCAATTTCTCAAGCTGAAAATCGCTGCGGCATTTCTTCCGTCACTACCCAGAAATGCCAATATCAATCCATGAATCGCCCCCAATCTTCTAGACACTTACCAGCCGTTCGGAAAACCTATTTTCATACTCTACCGGTGACAGTAGATTATTGAAACCGTGCCAACTTGGCAATATCCGACATGGTCAATGTTTTTTTGTCAGTCATAACAACACTATACAAACAATAAAAATCAAAAAGTCGAGTGATTTCTTGGTATGCCTCACACGAAATCCCGCCTCGAAAAATAATAGAGAGATCACATCAGACTAAATACTCCTCAATTAGTTTTAGCAGGGGGCTGAATTGCCAAATAAACTGTACTCCACAATTGTGCCGCATTGGATTCTGTGATGTGACCCTTTCCTTGTCCAAAAGGTGAGATGACAAATTCATTATCCACAATAGCCCACGACCATAATTCAGAAGTTTTGATCTTTTGTCCCTCTTTTATCACCTGCCATAAGTCATTTTGATAGTGCATTATGAGTTGACGAGTTGCTTCAGGTAAATCATCCCGGCCTAATTGTCGTTCGAGGCCTGCAGCCAGCAGAGCTTGTTGCCAGGACCAAATGACACTGCCATGATAATGACCGTTCGTAAAAATCCGTTTCAAATCATCCGATGCGTAGACAGGATTCGCGACAACAAGTCCAACCGGCGTCATTAAGCCAGCAGGGTAAGGCCGCATAATTCCATGAAGGGCATATTCAATTTCCTCCTTAGTTGGCGTATTAAAAAGCATCATAAATCCAATATCCGAGTGGATGATGGGAATTGTATTGCCCTCCTCATCCAAAGACACGGCATAATAGTCTACCCCTGTTACTGGCAAGGCAGACAAGGCCGGGGCAGCAGCTACCCCGAGTTGTGCCGAATAATCCGTAATTTTCTTCCTGGCCTCATTGAGTGGAAAAGAAACCTGGAAAAGTTTGGACGCCTTCTCGGCCCATACTTGCGCGAAAGTTTCCGCATTTATAAAAAAATCGTCCTGTTCGTGATAGCTATCGACGAGGCCGCTGTTTTTCAGATTTTTAATAGCCTGCAAGGCCGCGGGAACAAAAATAGCATTAACATTATAGGCGTATCTCCCGCCGCCTAATCCTTCGTTACTGTCACGCCATTCACCCACCGGAACGCCGTCTTTGAGGGCAACCAGATTGGTCGCGACAGGGTCTTTAACGAACGGCTCCGCCATATTCAGGACAAATCTCATGTTGTTGACCAAAGCTTCACCGTAAGTCTGTCCCCGAGCTGTCTTGCGGGCAAGAAATGCGTCTGCCCTGGCCCGGCCAACCGACGGATCAAGAAGATAATATGCAATGATCGTCGGCAACATATAGTCATCATCAACCATTTTATAATCAAAAATTGGCGAATTGACCGCTTCACCACTTTCCTGCATGTGACGAAGAATCGCAAACTCGCCAATATCTTCTTCATGGGCCACTTCGCCATTGCTGTCCAGGCGCTCGATGACCGAACCCAACCCGACTTCAATGACATCAAGTTTCAGCACCGGCATCAGCATACGTATGGACAGCAAAGTATCCCGACCGAAATAGGTTAAAAAGCGCCAGGACCCGGCGAGCATTTTTTCTTTGTAGCTCAAAAAAGCCAATATCTGCTGGGACAGAAGGTCAGGAGCGGCCTTTTCATTGAGTAGTTCACCGCTTTCGATCGGCGTTAAAGGTTCATCGCCTGACAATGCAACGATACGCAGGTGCAGTTTCTTGTCTTCTTTTGCCTTGAAAGTGATGGTCGCAGCCCCAGTGCTGATCACCTCGCCGTCAGTCACCTCAATTGAGAGCTTATATCCTCTTTGTTCATCAAGGCGTCCCCGTGACCATGTGACGGTATTATTAGTAACAGAGACAGTGCTTTTAATGGCTTCAGGTATCTTAACGCCAAACATAAAATCCCGGATGATGCGCACACTTCCCAATACGGCTTTTTCAATCACCAATTGCGATGCTGTGACTGTTATCTCCGCTTCAATACCATAGAGTGGTTCGCCGGCAAGATTATATTGGCGAACCCCTCTCATATTCTCCACAGCTTGCCATTTAACCCATTCATCTGTTTGCTTGAACCACAAACTGACCCCGCTATTACCTGCCGGAAAGGCAACAATTAATCTTGGCTTCAAACCCGATGTGAGTAGCATATGTGCTGCGACGGCCCCTTGACGATAAAATTCATTATAAATGTTGCTTTCCTGTACGGCAAAATGTAATTTTTCGCCCTCATTTATCTGTTCCACAGGACCTTTGGTTACCAGAGCGTGCTGAGTGGTCTTCTCACCGCCTTCAATAACATCAGATTCCTTATCTTCAGAACAGGCATATAAGAAAGAGAAAAATGCCAACACAAATGTAACTTTTATACTTTTTGCGGCCATTACCAAAAATACAGCAAAGTATCTTCTGAATATTTTAGAAATCATAAGCTCACTCTAGTATTTTATTTCTGGCTCTTCAGGAAAATTTGTGGGTGAAAATATAGGAATTTATTGAGATAGAGATAGTCTGTCATTCACATGAAGGGTAGAGCATCCTGCCCCCCGCTCTGAGAAGATGGAAGTCACGAAGCCACCATCAATCAGAGCAAAAGAAACACGATGCAGATCAAGACTATCCTCAATCGAGTGCATAAATTCAAATCATTTGTGTTGTAGGGCGCAAAAACTCTATCGGAGCCATAGCATTGCGAATAACGCGATGCTACACACCCTATTAATAAGAATAACTTAGGGGATTGTTCGATGATTCGGTGCCTTGCTTACGCCTTCAAAGCTATTTTCAAGTCCCGAGCAAGACTAGTTGCCGAAAACCTCTGCCTTCGGCAGCAGCTGGTTGTTCTCAAGCGACCACATTCATCGATCGGCTACCTGACGCCAGCGGAATTTGCGGTCAACCAGCGACAACACACTATCGATTTCCTGGGGCACCAGGTGAATGAATAATTTTGGGACTTTACTAAGAAGCAGCTGGCCCTAAACTTGGGGGCAGGTCAGATGGTCGTGGTGAGCAACTTCATGCCAGTGGCTCCTGAGTCGTCGGCTGGCCGTAGAATAAGGCTTTGCTTTGGACGTGTCGACCGGGGCGTGCCTGAGCCGGTATCTTAAGGCCGGACTTGCACGGGAGACAGTTGCCATGGGCGTAAGGCAGGAACAGCCGCTGATGGTTAGACATTGATCGTTCGGCTATCTGACGCTAGTACGGATTTCGGCATGTCAAGGACAGCATAATATCGATTTCCTCGAGCATCAGGTGAAGGACTGATCATTGGGCTTTACTTGCAAGCAGTTGGCCCAAAAATTGGAAGCAGGTCAATGCTACTGTGCCATAGTTGCGTTGGCAAACTTTGTCATTGCGGTGCCGGCAAGCATAGTGCTCGACGGGTACCGAACAAATTGCCAAATATGAACGCGAGAATCTCGAGGACAATCACCAGAGATAGGTTATCGTACCCGGTAGAATCGACAAAGCCAGGCACGGACCTTTGTTTTTCGACTTACTGACCATGAGCTTTTGAATTGCCTCTGAGATCTTCATATGACTTGTTTGACATCGCGTAAATGACCGGCCAGGCAAGGAGTAGCGCGCCGTGAATGGCCATATGTTACTTCTCAATATCGTTGGCGGCGTCGCGCTGCTGCTTTGGGCTACGCGCATGGTGCGGACGGGAATTACGCGCGCGTATGGCGCCGAAATCCGCAGTGTCCTCGGCCACTTCACCAAGCACCGACTGAGTTCTTTCGCCCTGGGCGTGGGCGTTGCCGGGCTACTGCAGAGTTCGACCGCCACCGTACTTCTGCTGGTTTCCTTCGCCAGCCGGGGCCTGATCGCAGTCGGCGCCGGGCTGGCCCTGATGCTGGGCCCCGATGTGGGCACAACGCTCGTCGTGCAGGTCCTGTCGTTCGATATCTCTTGGCTGTCGCCGGCACTGATCCTGATCGGCGTGATCGCCTTCCTCGGCTCTTCGGCAACCTTCGCCCACCATATCGGCCGCATCTTCATCGGGCTCGGCAACTTGCTATTCCGTGTCTGCGGGGTTGATCGTTGCGCTGCCACTGATCGGCCTGCTGGCACCCGGCCTGGCCCTCCTGGAGGCCGACGCTGGCCGGCAGATCGCGAACTTCCACACCCTGTTCAACCTGGCTCTGGCCGCAGTCTTCCTGCCCTTCACTTCGGTGATGGCGCGTCTGATGGAGCGCATCTTTCAAGACCGCCACCAGCCGGAGGGGCCGGCCCGGCCGAAGTATCTTGATCCCACGGCCATCGCCACCCCAACCGTGGCGCTCGCCTGCGCAACCCGCGAGCTTCTGCGCGTGGCAGACTTGGTTGAAACCATGCTGTGCGGCGTGATCGATGTGCTCGGCGAAAACGACAGCAAGCAGGTCACGCGGCTTTCCAAACTCGACGACGACGTCGACGCACTGCACGAGGCGATCAAGCTCTATCTCACACGGGTGAGCCGCAACGAGCTCGACGAAAAGGACAGTCACCGTTGCATCGAGCTGATCGCCTTCACCACCAACCTGGAGCATATCGGCGATATCATCGACAATACCCTGCTGGAGATCGCGCAGAAGAGGATCAAGCACAAGCTCACCTTTTCCGAAGAGGGTTGGCACGAACTCACCGAGATGCACGGCCGAGTTGTCGATCAGATGCAGCTCAGCCTGAGTGTCTTCGTCTCCAGCGACATCGTCACGGCGCGCCGCTTGGTGGCCATGAAGGAACGCTTCCGCGACCTGGAGCGAGCCGGTAACGAGCAGCATCTGGATCGTTTGCGCAGCGACAAGATCGAGAGTATCGAGACTAGCGCGCTACATGTCGACATTCTACGGGACTTCAAGCGCATCACCTCGCACCTGACTTCGGTCGCCTATCCGATCCTCGACGCCGAGGGGGAGCTGAGATCCAGCCGCCTGAAGGTGCATGTAGAGGAAGACACGGCGGAGACCGGCGAAGACTCCATGGCATAGGACACTAGGACCAGCTGACTTCTGCTTCGACCAACTGGATTAACGCAGAGACGATTCGTGAACCTTCCCGGTCTTTCAAAAAAACAAGATACTCCTCAATCATGATGTGGTTGTCGCTGATTGCGAGGCATTTCAGCCGCATATCCTGACCGATTTCGGATTCCTGAACAGCACTTATCCCGATATTTTGAGCAACAGCTTCTCGGACTGCCTCGCGCGTATCGACTTCCAATTGAAATTTGGGACGTATCTGGGATTCCCGAAGCGCTTGTTCGAAGCGCGACCGCGTCACGGACCCGGGTTCACGTCGAACCATTGTCGCTCCGTCAAGCTCACTCATCGTTATCGAGCGTCGACTGGCCCAAGGGTGCCGTTTTGAAACAAGGATAACCAACGGTGACGCAAATAACGGCAGTCTCGCAATGCGCGGGTGTGGTTCGATCTGGCTTATAACGGCCACGTCGCTTTGGTAGCCCAGAATACTGTCCCGTACTTCCTCGGTGTTGCCGAGCGTGATTAAGACAGTTACGCCTGGGTAGGCACGACGGAATTCAGCCACCAGATTCATCACATGACACGGACTATCTGCACCGACGGTGCAATGTCCTTGCTCCAGGGTATCAATCAATCTCAGATACTCATCTGTTTCACGCACAACACTGAACAGTCGTTGCGTAAATGTATAAAGCTGCTTACCCACCTCAGTGAGTTGCATGCTGCGCCCACGGCGATAGAGTAAAGTAAGGCCATGACGCTGCTGAAGAGCTTTGACTTGCAGCGTAACAGCAGGTTGTGTCAAACAGAGTTTTTCAGACGCGGCGGTGAAACTACCGGTCTCTGCAACCGCGTGAAACGCCCGAAGTTGAGCAAAGTTCAATGAAATTCGCCTCTCAAAGGAAAAGAATACCCACGACGACTTCGCCCCACAGCACGCCTTGGTTGGCACCCCAAGACCCCTGACGGAGGGCCGAGAATTCCACGGCGGTCAACCAGCCGCGTACTCCTAGGCAATTATATAAATAAAACTAATATATATTCAAAAATTATTAATTAGTCTAACGCTGTATGGGTTCACTAAGATTAACGGTCGACCATGAAACCATCACCGACAGGATCACGATGAGCGGAAATGCTGACTTTGTGTACAGAAGAGAATACCGCGGCCGGGTGAAGGCCGTGATTCTGGACTGGAGCGGCACGACTGTGGATGCCTATGTTATAGCCCCCGCCGTGGTCTTTGTCGAAGTTTTCAAAAAGCAGGGTGTTGAGATCAGTATGCTTGAAGCTCGCGGTCCAATGGGGCTGCGTAAGGACCTCCACATCAAGGCATTGACGCAAGACCCGGAAATTCGCGAGCGCTGGAATTCTATCAAGGGTAAGTATCCCGATCAGGCAGACGTCGACAGCATGTTCGCAGATTTTGTGCCGGCGCAAATCAAGTGCCTGCCCAAGTACACCGGGTTGCTACCGGGCATCGCGGAAGTCACTCAGGCAATGCAGAAATCCGGTATCAAGCTGGGGGGCACCACGGGTTTCCTGCGCAGCATGGTTGAAGTGCTGTTGGATGCTGCGCGTAAGCAAGGCTTCCACCCTGATGCCACGGTCGCAGGCGACGATGTAGTGCAAGGCGCGCGTCCTAAGCCGCACATGGTCTACAAAAACCTGGATCTCATGGACATCACGACAATTCAATCCGTCGTGAAAGTTGATGACACTGTGTCTGGTGTAGGAGAAGGACTGAATGCCGGCTGCTGGACCGTTGGCGTTTCCCGTTACAGTAACTACATGAACATCGACAGCCTTGAAGAAGCGGATAGCCTTCCTGACGAAGAGATCAAACGCCGAAATGAACAGACGCGTGAACTGTTACGTAGAGCTGGTTCACATTATGTCATCGACAGCATAGTAGAACTGCCAGAAGTAATTGAAGACATCAATGCACGCCTGGCGCGTGGCGAATGTCCGTAGGCGCAGTTGCCAAGGTGTCATAAATGAGCCAGTTGGAACTCCCGGACAACCCTTATCTGCTGCTGACACCCGGCCCGCTATCGACCAGCAAATCCGTTAAGGCCGCCATGTTCGGTGATTGGTGCACCTGGGACAAAGACTACAATGATATCGTCGATGCGATGCGAGGCGACCTTATCAAGCTGGCCACGGCAAAGACAGGATTCACGTCAGTACTGATGCAAGGAAGCGGTACATTTTCTGTCGAATCGGTGATCGGCACAGCAATACCCGCAGACGGCAAACTGCTGGTGCTCGTAAATGGCGCGTATGGCGATCGCATAGCAAGAATCGCCAGTTACTTACGCATCCCACTGATTGTTCATGACAGTGGCGAACTGGCTCCGCCCGATATTCCGAGATTGCGGCGGGAATTGGAGGAAGACGGCAACATAACGCATGTCGCGGTGGTGCATTGCGAAACAACCACCGGCATGCTTAATCCGATCGAAGAAATTGGCAGGACCGTCAAAGAGTATGGACGCATTTTTATCGTCGATGCGATGAGTTCATTCGGCGGCGTACCCTTTTCCATGGAGTCGAGCCATGCCGATTTCTGCATTAGTAGCGCAAATAAGTGCATTCAAGGCGTGCCAGGTTTTGGATTCGTAATTGCGACGCACGCGGCGATGGCATCCATTGAGGGCCAGGCACGGTCTCTAAGCCTGGACCTGTACGATCAGTGGCGGTGCATGGAAGACGGTCACGGAAAATGGCGCTTCACCTCACCGACTCACTGCGTTCGTGCATTTCGTCAGGCATTGAAAGAATTAGCAGAAGAAGGTGGCGTGGCGGCGCGTTTCGCGCGCTACCGGAACAATCAACAGACGCTCGTATCTGGTATGCGCGCTCTCGGTCTTCGTTGTCTGCTCGAGGAGCGGTATCACTCTCCGATCATTACCGCATTTTTGACCCCCACCAGCCCTGGGTACGAGTTTGAGCGATTTTATCAATCGCTGAAGCAAAAGGGCTTTGTGATTTATCCCGGGAATGTCACAAGCGTGGACACATTCCGAATCGGAAATATTGGCGTAGTGGATTGCGATGATATTCAGCGGCTACTGAGCGCAGTGGAGGAGTCGATAGACTGGGAGCAGGACGCGGTCTCGGGCGCTAATAACTGAACAATGGTCAGGCAAAAGGACGAACGAACTTCAGCGACACATGCATGTTGTCATCATCGGCAGTGGCGTTATTGGTAGAAGTGTAGTCTGTGATGTCGCGCAATACGGCCGCGGCCACATTGGTCTTCCGGCATGAAACCTCCGTGTGATTCAAAGTACACGAAGTGTCCCAAAGGGTCGTACATTTCTACACTCCTAGTGTGTTGGTTGGGGGGTCAATTCCTCACTACACGTCGCTGACAATTTATCCGTATTGCGTTTGAACAGGTACAAAGTGAGCAGCAAAACAGAAATAGGTACAAGAGAAAAATAGAATGCTGTTGTTCCTCCGAATGCTTCAAACAAGTGACCGGTAATAATCGAACCTGTTGTCCCCCCGAGTGCCGAGAACACGACAATCAGTCCGGCCATGGATGCATGCTGCCGGGCAGGCAGGGCTAAGAGAACTACGGAATTTATCGCTGGATATACCGGGGCGATGCAAAAACCGATCAATGGAAAGATAAATGCTGCAACAGGCGCATCTAGCCAACCGGTAACCTCACGAACGCCGGTCATCCCCGCCATCGGCAGTACCACGAGCACGAGAATAGCCGCCATCAACAGCCCGGCAAACAGGACTTTAAACCAGCTTAGCCTTCTAAGAAGAATACCCGCCAGAAATCGGCCCAGCGCGGTAGACAGCGCAAGAATGCTGGCTATCTGTATGCTGAGTGATGCCGGCAGATTAAGGATCTTGCTATTAAATGTTGGCAACCAGGTCATGATGCTCTGCTCTATCAGCACATATAGAAACGCGCAGGCGACAAAAATCAGCACCAGAGGCTTTATGGCTAGTGCCATCATGTCGATGAAATCCTCAGTCGGTGACCTGGTCTTGCTGGGTGCGACACGGGATTCGTCCAGTTCTGCGAACGAAAGCAGGGCGAAGGCAGCAAAAGACATGGCCGCTAATGGGTAATAGACATTCAGCCAGCTCGTTGAGTCAGGGTTCAGGTCATCGACAAAGCCGCTAAAAATAAAATATCCCGACAGTACGCCGATCATAAAGAAGGACTCGAGAAAATTCATCAGGCTTACATGTTCTTTACTGTCATTGGTGACAAGGCCGAGCGTCGCAAATACTGACACCTTGACGAGCGCGAACCCGACGCCGGTCGCAGCGAAGAGCATCTTGGTCATAAAAAAAGTCGGCACATGCGGCATGATGAGGCAAACAAAGCCGATGAAACCCAATGCCAGGAGCATGCTGCGCTTGTAGCCGATGCGTGCGATGAAAGCGGCAATCAGGAAAGAGGTAATCGCAATCGGCAGGTCTTTAAATGCCTCCAGAATGCTGGCAGAGGACTCACTCACCTGGTAGCTGCGTTGTACCTGCAGAATAACCGTACCGACACTATTGAGCAGAATCGCGAATACGAAATAATTGATGAACAATGAGACCTTGATGGGCCAGTGACTCATGAGCGGATTCAGTTAGGTCGGATAAGAGACTATACCCGGGACGATGCGGCTAAGCATGCAAGCATGCTCATTGCGGCGCTGCCTTTTATTTGTGCTTTTCGAAGGTACAGACCGGGCAGATCGATCAATCGAGGTTTGTCCGGTCTGGGCGACACCTTGGCTAGCTTTTAGCCATTTCGTGAAGGCGAACCGGGCCATGTATCCAATTGCCACGATGTGCCGCGTGCTGGAGGTCTCCGCCAGCGGTTACTACGCGTGGCGTGCTCGCCCGCCATCGGCCAGAGCGAGGGCCGATGCGGTGCTGACAGAAAGTATTCGCGAGTTTCATACGCAGGCCCGGGGCACCTGCGGGGCGCCGCGGATCCATGCTGAGCTCAAAGATGATGGCTGGCGGCTGGGTCAGAAATGCGTGCCGCGACTGATGAAGGATGCTGGTCTTTTCGGTGTCAGTCGTCGTCAATGGATGCGTACCACGCAGCGCCGTGAAGGCGCTCGCCCGGCACCGGATCTGGTCCCCCTGTGTCAGGATAGTTGTCGCCTCTAATATTCAATGATTGAAGGTTAGAGGAGAGAAAAATGAGAGAACACCGACAATATAGTGAGTCATTCCGGCAGCAGGCGCTGGAAAAGGTTTATACGCGTGGCAGCGGTACCATAGAGATGGTTGCCGATGACTTAAACATGAGCAAAGGGACATTAAGGAACTGGATGAAAGCCGATAAGAATAATGCACCCGCAAGGTCCGGCCAGTGGTCAAAGCGACCGCAGGACTGGAGCCTGGCGGAACGCCTGCAACCGTTGAAGGAAAGTCATGGCCTGGAGGAGGAGGCACTGAATGGCTTGTGCCGTGAGCAGGGGATCTTTCGCCATCACCTGGAGCATTGGCAAGCCGCTTTTGTAACCGGTGGCGCCGCGGACACTCGTGAGCAACTGCGTGAACTGAAAGACACGAATAAGGCATTGACGCGAGAATTGAATCGCAAGGAAAAGGCGCTGGCGGAAGCCGCGGCATTGCTGGTGCTGCAAAAAAAGTACCGGGCGCTGTGGGAGGAAAAGGACGCATGATTTCCCTTCCAGAGCGCCAACAAATTATGCAATGGGTTGAGGAAGCCAACACCGCGGGTGCCCGTTCACACAAGGCCTGTGAGTTGCTCGGTATCGCGCCCCGCACGCTGCAGCGTTGGCAGCAAAGCGGTGAGTTACTTGAGGATGCACGCCGCACACGCTGCTACGTGCCGGCCAACAAGCTCAGTGAGGAGGAACGTGAACAGATCATTGCCGTGGCCAACCGGGACGAGTTCGCGCATCTGCCGCCGAGCCAGATGGTGCCGCAGCTGGCGGATCGTGGCGAGTATATTGCCTCGGAGTCGACCTTCTATCGGGTGCTGCGCGCGGCCGGGCAGCTGCAACACCGCCAGGCCAGTCGTGCCGCCACGGCGCACAAACCCAGGCCGCTGGAGGCGCATGCGCCCAACCAGGTCTACAGTTGGGACATTACCTATTTGAAGACCGCCATCCGGGGAATTTTCTTGTATCTGTATCTGTTCATGGACATCTACAGCCGCAAGATCGTCGGTTGGCAG
>Ga0209997_10000751_pt1 | contig 11244 bp, 15 predicted proteins | sample CR04metaG_FD_182079 | JGI IMG/M metagenome (GOLD analysis project Ga0209997, IMG submission 182079) | Deep subsurface microbial communities from Mariana Trench to uncover new lineages of life (NeLLi) - CR04 metaG (SPAdes) (version 2) | ecosystem: Environmental > Aquatic > Marine > Ocean trench...
AAAGAACATGATCTTCTCTCTCACTAGAAGTTGAATATGAAGCCGATAATGGGGCCATGTGTCACCGTGTCGAATGCGAAATATCCGGGCTGCCCTCTGGAGCCGTCTTCGAAATCGACCCAGAGCGCCTTGTATTGCAGGTCGAGGTCGATGCCGTCGCTAAGTTGATAACGGAAACCGGCCGAAACGGATGCCGTAAAGTCAGCCTCTAACCCTAAGCCTCCGATATCACCGCGAAAGCGGAACGTCCATCGGTCGTTGAGGGGATTCGTCCAGCGTGCACCGACGATCAGATCCACCCAGTCTTCCTCGACATTCGACGTTGCCGAGCCGGGTAGGGTTCCGGGATCGATGGTTACGTCAATATCATTGTCCCACCAGCGCACGCCCACCAGATAATCGACATAGCCATTATCCAACTGGCGCCGGCGTGCGAGCAATGCTTCGAACACGCCCTGACGTACCTTGGCGCGCACCACGCCACCACTCGGACCCGAGATGTCGTCGCTTAGATCCATAAAACCATAATCGAGTATCGCGCCCCAACCACTACTGTGATGAGCCTCAAAATGCCCCATGGCACCGATATCGAGGACCTCCAGGATGTCGCTCAGATCGACATCTATCTCCACACCGGCGGCACGACCAACGGTGGTATCGCCCTTGATGCTCGAGCCCAGCATGTACGGCTCTAGTTCAAACGACCAATCCTGGGCGTCGGCAGTAGCCGACAAGACTAGCATAATCATTGTCGATAGAGGCACCTGTGCTAGTCGCGTCATGAAGCAGATGTCCTATGCGTTGTCGTTTAAGAACGAATTGGAGTCGCACCATGTGTTGTCGAACTCGTTATCGCCAAATACATTTGGAGCTGAGGCTAGTACGCAGGGTAACGTTATCGGTTACCCGGAAATTCAAGGTAACCCCGATATCTCCGATATCGAGGTCGCTTCCCACATCTACGCCGGCGATTTCCGACTGAAATCCCTTGCGGTAAAGCAGATCGATGGACCCGCAGAAGTGCTGCGCAAAATCATGGGTCCAGAGCGCCTCGAGTAAGGCTGGTTAACGCTGGGTACGCGCCTTCGTTTGCCTTCGCAAGCAGTCTAGAACCTGACCATGTACTCCTTGGCTTCGAGGCAGACACTAAACGCCTTTTTGAAATTGTCTACCTGTTCCGCGGTCGCCTGTTGCTGGGCTGCACCCCGCTCTTGAGCCTGTTGCTGGGCCTGTTGGCTGGCAGCGCGTGAACGCCGGCGCGCCGCAACAGCACCTAGGACCGCCCCAGTGGCTGCAGCCTCGCTTTTGTCTTCGTCGGCGACTGCGCCGATTATTGCGCCTGCAGTCGCTCCTCTTACTGCGCCTCGTGCACCCGCACCTTGGGTTGCGCTCTGAGCCTGTTGCACCTGCTGCTCGGTTTGCTGAGCCTGTCGCTCGCTTTGTTTCAGTAGATCGAAAGGATCGCCTCCCGTATTGCTGGCCGCCCAGCTATAGCACTCTGCTTCGTCCTTCGATTGCTGATCAGACGCCTGTCCCTCAGTGGGAAATACAAAGACGTCAAGAGTTGAAGCAAGGGTCTTACCCGATTCCTGTGCAACGCCGTTGGAAAGTGGCAGCGCGATCAGAAATGTAATCAAGATTAGTCGTTTCATTTTATTTTTCCTAAGATATTCAAGAATGACGGGCTTGTACCGACGTTGCCTTTAAACAATTTGCAACCACAGCTTCGTACGGTCATCCACCGATAGCTCTCTACGACGCCGCGAGAACGGGCCGCTAGCGTCCGGGCCATTTCTAGAGTTCAGCGATCTGGTCGAGCCGTCTCACCAGGATGCGCGCCCACGTTCTCGCCAGTCGCCGAACTTCAGCCAAGTTGGTAACCCTGCTTGACTCGATCGGCCAGGCGGGGTCCGCACCCCGACGGTCTGCTGAGCGTGCCAGGATCTCGCTACTCATGGAGTCGCGCAGCTCCAACACGAGTGTGGCCTCTCCTACCCGCGTGAGATATATCCTGTTGCGACCGATGGGATCCGGAGGGACAGCCGAGACAACGTCGATGATGTAACCGACCAGCATCAGTACATCTCGTCCGGGCTCGGTAACGTATTCCCAGTTCTCGATCTTCGCAAGCTCGTCCCGGAAAACCTCTCCCACCTCTTCCTCGAACCGTGCTCTATTCTCCGGCTCGATGGGGAATTCGTCCGCCGAGCGATTGTACCGACCCGGGTCGTCCACCTCGCGATAAGCGAAGCCACCTCTGACCAACAAGAGCTTGCTGTAGCCAGTGAGATCGAGCGTCGGTATTGCCCACGCCTGATCCATCACGCTCCGATCTACCCTGTGGAGTCCATCGAAGCTCACTTCTGCATCCGGCCCAGTCTGAATTCTAGGGGCCCGAGGGGCCGCCAGGCTCCCTGCGGTAAATGTTGCTAGACACACGGCGACGGCGGTTCCGATGTTGAAGCGCATATTCATTATTATTCCTCCAGCGCGGAGTTAGTTGTTCTAAGAGCGTTAGGGGCCTCGGCGACAATTCTAAGAGATTTACTTAGGAATCGCCAGGAAAACGATGGGGCTTGAATATATTCCGAAATTGGCCACTCAGATCGGTCCCGATGCGTGCTTTCTGAACGGCTGCTTTGGAGAGAGCCGGCATTTCGCATCTGACTAAGTGTTCCAGGCGAACCCCCAGGTAAAGCGCACGAAGAAATCGTGAAGCTCGCGCTTCCTTACGGTATTGATTCGTTGCTCGAGATCTGTACGTTGTCGCACTCGAATATCGAGAGCGAAATGAGCGTCGCGGCGCCAAGAATAGCGAATCTCATAGAGCTCCTCGTTGTTCCCATACTGTGGCGAAAGCAGCCAACCGGCATCGGTGCGACCGTAGTTGATGCCGATGCTGTGGGTGGGTAGAAACTCCATGATGCTGGCCGTCACAGTCCAGGCCCAGCCATCGACGTCGCCGGTGCCCTCTAGATTAGCAGCCGCACGAGTCTGGGTTTTCGGTGCGTACCCGAGCTCACCGGAGAAACGCAATCGCGGCCCCTCGGATCGCCGCGGCCACCGTCCGGCCAATCGTGCCACGAGACCCCAGTAGTCATCTACCCGCCCGCTCGTCGTCCCGTCGATCATCAGGGACTTCGGCAGATAAGTAATATCAAAGCCGCGCTGCAGGAGATTGCGCTGTGGCTCGAGATTCTCTATGCCATAGAAATAGGTGACGCGCGAGTCTGGGTTCGTGAAATTGAGCGGGTCGCGCCGCACGCTACCCGAGCCGCTGGCGGAGTTGTATTGCAGAATCCCGTGAGAGACCCATCCGTTTCTGGCGCGATAGGTACCGTGAACACCATCGGTCCAGTTCACTCTCATGTTGTTGCTATCGTTTCGATCGAGTGACTTCGAGAATACTCCACCCCGGGCGACAAACTTCGTTTGTAGACGGCCGGCAGCCACGTCATATCGCTCATTGCGAAATCGATGAATGAAAAGGGTATCGATCGCAATATCTCCGTCGGAAATTCCGTTTTGAGTCGGAATAGACGAGTCGTAGACGAAGTTCGGTTCGCACTCGAAGTCCGAACAGATGCCGGCGATGCGCCCGCCGAGCCTGATTCGGTCTGTAACGTTGTAAACTCCCTGTAGGCGCCACCGCGTTCTGAAAGAATCCGCGCCGCTGTTGCCGCCATCTCGGTCGTCACTGTCGAGGTCCGAATAGGCCGTGCGCACATCCACGTTGGCCGCCAACCGGTGGTCGGTGGCCACCACATCTAGCGAGCCGGTCGTGTCGTCGAGGGAGCCGTCCGCCTCTATTTCGACAATTTCGGAGTCTTCGCTAGCGTTGCCGTTGGCTACGTCTGTTCTCTGTGCGACCGCGGCGTGGTTGGCTAGCAGCATGACGCCGACAGCACAGGTACGTGAGACCCGGTTCAAGGCGCCCGGAATATACGTTGACACAGTGAGCATCATGCGAGTCATTTTTTATGCGGTGTTATTCTCGTATCGATCGTTTCGTCTGTTTACGGCAATGAGTTCTGCGCCATAGAGGAGGACTCGCGCCGAAAAATACAGCCACAGAAGCAGCACGATGATGGAGGATACGGGTCCATAGAACGCGTCGAACCGCCCCACGTTATTGATGTAAATAACGAAACCGGATTTCCCCAGTTCGAACAGAAGCCCGGCGACCACGGCTCCCGGCAGGACCTCTCGCCATAGTGGGCGTCGGTAGGGGACGAATTTGTATAGCAGCGTCAACACAGAAAAAACAACGACGAAACTGCTCACGTGGCCGTCTGCAAAGGTGAGTACGTTCTCCATCCAGTTTCCGAGGAAGCCAAAGTCGAGTCGAGGAAATAGCTCGACCGCCGTAGAGAATACTAACGGGCAGAACAGCAGTATCGAAACCGCTATCGTCATTCCAAGGTTGCGTACTGGCGCCCAGTAGAACGCGTAGGTTCTCTTCAGGCCGAGAGCCTGATTGATTCCCCGGTTCACGGCTCCGGACATCTTGCTCGCCGACCAGAGGAGTCCCGCAATGCTGACCAGGCCAGCCGCGCCGCGCAGACGAAATAGCGCATCCACGTTATTCGTCACGAAGTCTGTGCCCGCAGGGAATGCGTCGGATAGGAGCGTCTCCAGGCGACTCTGTAGCTCAGATGCTTCGACGAACAGGCTTCCACCGGCGATAACACCAAGCAGTAGCGGAAAAATGGAGAAAAAGCTAAAGAAGGCGATGCTCGCCGACATGTCCTTTGCATGGTCTCGGCGACCCTCGAGATAGGCGCGAATAAGAACGCCAACGACCGGCAGTCGCAGGACCGATTCAGTTAGAGAACGGAGGTTCACAATCCAGGTGACGAACACTCCCTATATTCGCTCAGTCACGAGAGAATCTCGTCATGCCCGATGGCAGTCGCTCCGAGACCGATGAGTGTCGCTCCGTCGACGAGAAGCTTTATTCCAATGAGCAGACCAATTCCCCACTCACCCGAGGCCGGCCACTGCACCCACATGACCACACCCACCAGCAGGCTGGCGAGACCGCTCAGCAGCATCCACGCACCGCCTCCCACGGGTCTCAGCTGCAGCGCAAGCAGCAGCGCCGTGAGGCCATCGACGAAGAAATAGACCATGAGCGCTATCGCCAGCGCTCGAGACCCGAGCTCGGGCTGCACGATCATGTAGCCGCCCGCGATAATCGCAAACACCCCGAACGCGAATCGGAGAAAGGTGGAGCCCCAGCCCGGAGAGACCCAGGCGAAAGCGGATCGGACCAGCCCTCCGAGGATCAAAAGCACGCCCACAACGACACTGACGACCAAGCCGGACATCTGTGGCGCCCAAATCGACAGGGCTCCGAGAATGACCAGCCCGACGCCCATCGCTCGGAGAGCTCCACCTGCTCGTTTTAAAGGTCCGGACCATGCACTCACATTCATTGATGCTCTCCTGAGGTATTGCTAATAAGCTACGCTGAGATGTTGCGGCAATACGCTAAAGGTAAGTCGCTTCTTCAGAACCGGTTCCCCGTCCAGGTTGTAGTGAAGCTTCTTATCAGCCTCTATCGTGAACTCGGGCAGTTGCCGGTAGTAGAGAAACTCATTATCGGGGTTCATCGGATCTTCTAGCTCCCGGTTGAGTTGGGTGAGATTAAAGCTCTTCGGGTGCCGGATTACGGCGAGATCCAATAACCCGTCGTCGGCTTTAGCGTTAGGCGCGACGTCGAAGCCCCCGCCCGCGTAGCGGTTGTTTCCCACCGCCATGAAGAGCATCTCGCCAGCTAACGGTTCCTGGCCCGGAATCAACAGGCGGCCAGTGTACGGTGTCAGATTGAAGACTTTTACCAACCCCACCAGAGAGTACGCGGTACCACCGAGTTTTTTCTTGAGCTCGACAGGTGTCGTGGCGGTAATCTCGGCGCCGAACCCTGCGCTGGCCACATTGATGAAGAAGCGATTGTTTGCCTTTCCGACGTCCATGGGGCGAGCCTCACGCGTACAGGCAATCCGCAGGCACTCCGTAAGGTCACCGGAAGGCAGGCCGCAACCGCGTGCGAAGTCATTGGCAGTGCCCAGCGGCAGGACTCCGAGCGTGGCCTCGGGTTTCCTGCTCCCATCTCCTATGAGCGCGGCTGCCACAGCGTTGATGGTCCCATCTCCGCCGCCGGCGATGATGCGTTCGGCGCCGCGAGCCAACGCCTCCCGAACCACCTTCGGTTTCTCCGATTTGTTCCAGGGAATGAGAACGCGAAGCTTTACGCCTTCGCGTCGGACGGTTTTGACGGCTTCTTTGACGGAAGGCTCATTCGCCGACTTTCGATGTAGTATCAGGCATGTCTTTTCCGACATTTGTTATTCTCCGGCGATACAACGCTAATGGTACAGCGACTTGTCGCGCGGGGCCAGACGCCGAGCGAGAGGTAGAGCTATGGAACGCCTAGAAACTATTCCGCTAGCATTTCTCTATTGGGGCCAATTCGTACTCGTTACGCTTGGTTTGGTTGGCCTACTCTGGCTGATTAATAGAGCACTTAATAGACTCACTGTTGGATTGTCCCGAGCCGCAGAAGAACAACAGGATCATGCGGTCGTCCAGGCGCTACGTTCCGAGACTCGCCTTCTGGATCTGAGCTTCTTTCAGCTGCTCGTCGGGCTTATTAAATGGGTCTTGCTATTGGTAGCTATTGGATTCTACCTGCCGTTGTCGTTCTCGATCTTTCCTGAAACGGAACAGTTCGGTAGGCAGCTAATGGTTATCGTTTTTAGTCCGCTAAGGGAGGCCGGATTGGGCTTTGTGGCCTATATCCCCAAGGGCGTCGACATTCTCATCACGATACTCATTACCTATTACCTTCTCCGGATATTTCGCTTTATCGCCCGCAAAACCGCAGAGAGAAAATTTCGGTTCCCCGGGTTTCATCCCGAGTGGGCGATGCCGACGTTTCAGATCAGCAAGGTTGTCGTGATGGTGGTCGCTTTCGCTCTCATTTTTCCAAATCTTCCAGGCTACGATATCGAAGAGTTTCGCTATATCAGTCTTGGGTTCGGGTTGCTCGCATCTTTCGGTTTGGCGTCACTTACTCGAGACGTAGCGGCAGGGATAGTCCTTGCCTATATGCGACCGTTCGCCATCGGCGACAGAATTGAGGTTGACGGCAAGATAGGTGAAGTCTCGGAGAGAAACGTATTGTTGACGCGTATGCGCACGGTAAGAAACGAGAGCATTACGGTACCGAATTCAAACCTGCTCGACGGTCCAATTACGAACTACACGCGAAACGCGCGGTCGTTGGCAATCGTGCTGAATGCTCAAGTCAATGTTGAATACGATGTGGAATGGCGGACTGTGCGCGATCTGCTGCTGAAAGCCGCAGAGAAAACGGCGGGAGTAGAGTCTGATCCGACTCCTTTCGTCAGCCAACGCACATTGGAAGACTCACATGTCCGCTATGAGCTAAACGTCTATACCCGGCTACCAGAAAAATCTGAGGCAATTTATTCGGAGTTGCATGCCAACATCCTCGATGTCTTCGGTGCCGCTAACGTGTCGCTCGCAGTTACGGTCAAATGGGAGAAGGAATAACCCTTGTGATCGCTGTTCATTCTGCACCCGGACCAATCGGTACGAGCAAAATAATCGGGCCGTCTCCGAGGTAGGCGTCATCGGCCGGGGCCAGATGATTGACGCGCATGATGGTGTGCAGCGAGTCGACGTATTCTGAGCCGCGCTCCGAATAGCGTGTAAGCGTCTCCGCTAGCTGCGAACCGCTGACGGGTACGCCATCGTGGAACATTTCCGCGCGGCGTTCCCGGAGTTCTTCGTAGGCGGCGTGCGTGTTCAGGTTGAGCATGTAGGCTGCTATGGACTCTAGCGGGGTATCGAAAGCGGCGATGCCGTAATCTCCGAGCCCGGCCCTCTGCTGTTGTGGCCTGATGGCGTTAGCGTCCCAACTCCACTGCCCGAACAATGCGTTGCCCTCCGCAGCGAATCTCGAAGTTCCCCAGCCGCTTTCCTCAGCCGCCTGAGAGAGCACCAGTGAGATCGGCACGGCGTGCACGCGGTGGTTCAACAGTTCATCGAGCGCCCCCGGGCTGAGCGGTGCACCGTCGTTGGCGATGACCTTATAGCGCACGGCCAGGCGGGTCAGCCACTCGCGCTCGTCCGGATCGATGGCGGCACCCGTTGCGATGCGAGAGACCAGCGGCGTCGCCCGGGCACGGTCCTGCAAGATGAGCTCGTTCGCTCGCAACGCCAGTGGCCCCAGAAGGCGAAAGAAGAGCTGTTTCTTGACTTGAACCGAGACCTCCTGCGAGGTCTGATCTCGCCAGCGCGGAGGCACGTCGGTGAGGAACAGACGCGGAACCTCGCGGATGCCCGCGCTCCAAGCGGCCTCGGTGTAGTCGAGTGTCTCTGCGAGGGACGCGATGTCTCTGTAAGACTCGAACTCGAATCGCTCAACCGCTCGGCCATCGGTGTCAACGTTCTGAGCGGCCGCGTTTGTTTGTGCCACAGTCACTAGGGCTGCTAACGTAAGAATGAAAGTAGTCCGTGGAGTAAGCATGCAGAAGTCCTCTAGCTGATCTAGCACAGCACCGCAATTAGATGAGTTGTACACCCAAACCGCCGCAGAATCATTACAGTTACTCTGCGCCCGTGAGGCCCGCCATCCTTAATCCTTGCTGTCGCGCGAAGGGGAAGCCATGATTTGTCCGTCGGTCGAGAGCAGTACCGCGATCCAGCGCAGTTCATCGAAATGCGAGCAGACGATGGCAAAGACCACCATGATCGGCACGGAGAGGAACATGCCGGGAATCCCCCAGATTAGGCCCCAGAACGTTAATGACAGAACGATCATGAAAGAGCTTAGATTGAGAGACCGCCCCATGTAAGCGGGTTCAAGCACGTTACCAATGACAAACTGTGTTGCACCTAGCCCGATGGTCACCATGAGAAAAGGCGTGTAATTGTCGAACTGCACCAACGTCAACAGCGCCGGTAGTAGCACACCGAGCATCGAACCGATATTCGGGATGAAATTCAGGAAGAAAATGCTGAGCGCCCAGATCGCAGCAAAGTCCACTCCGATGAGCCTCAAGATCACATAGCTTACTAGTCCAGTGAGCAGGCTTACCGCAGTCTTCATCCAGATATAACGCTGAACCTGCAGGGAAACGTCTACTGCCAGTGCCCGTATTCGCGCAGCGTCGGCTTCGTCCGGCCGAAGCCTCGATAATTTCAGCGGAATCTGGTGCTGTTCCGCTAGCAGGAATCCAACGTAGATTAAAATCAGTACCAGGCTGGTGATGCCTGAGCCCACCGAGCTGCCGAGCCATGAAAGCACTGAGCCGATGTCCAGCACGTCGAGCAACAAGCCTGTCGTGGGCAGCTCCTCGAGCCCCAGAGTCTCCGCCGCGCGGCTTGCGATCTGAGAGAAGTTTTCCTGATAGACCGGGGCGGCTGCCTGCAACGCACCGGCCTGTCCTGCAACGAGATCGTACACGGCGACGTTAGCGCCGAGTACGATGATGATGGCCAGCGGTTGAGTCGCCCACCTCGGCAGGCCGCGACCTCCGAGCTCGAATCGCCCGAGGAACTTGGCTAACGCATTCAGCAAGCTCCACAGGAATATTGCGATCGTCAAGGGGATAAGAAATACAGAGCCGAAGATTAGCAAAACCAGACCGACCGCGAGAACGAGGCTCCACGCCAACACCTTCTCGACCGAGAATGTCAGTGGTTGTGTTCCCGTCGAGTCCATTGGCCCCGTGGGCTATTTTTTTCGACTTTTCAGCGCGCTGGCCAGCACGCCAACCAAGGGGCTCAGATTCGGAAGTCCCAGTCGCGTGAGGTCTCCGCTGAGAAGTCTTCGGAAGCCGTCGCTGATCCCTTGGACGTCTGACCGTACCTGCTGCACTTCCTGCTTGAGCTGATCCGCATCCGCGGCGAGTTCAGTGATGGCCAGCTCTCTGATCTCCTCGGCCATCTCCACCTCGGGTCCCGTTTCCATGCGTCCCGCGATGAGAATGAGGGTCAGGGCCAGTACGCCATTAACGACTGCGAGTAGCAGCGCAGCAGTTGATTCCCCGAGGCGGGTCGCTAGCGCCAAGTAGATGGACACATTGAGCATGCCAAGCGCCAACAGGGCAAGAACGAGGCCGACAGCAGTCAGCCGGGCTTGCCGGACCGCCAGTCTGATCTGGCTGTTGCGGATTGCCGATTCGGCCCGCAGCAAGATACGAAATTTCAGTACCAGGTCATCCATCTTCCAACCTCACTGATTTCTGCATCGCAGCCCTAACGGGGCAGGAGGCGCCCCAGTAGCACCCCCAACGCAAAGATCCCAACAGCCGTCGCGGTGGGGATCTCCGACAACTCGTTATCGAGATTCTCGAGCAGCTTGTCGAGCTCACCCTGCAGCGTAGCGATCTCCTCTTCGGCTTCAGAATCTGGAACGAGGCCTGATCCCGGCGCGGGCTGTTCGGGCGGTGAGGTTCCTGTGGCCTCTGGCGTCGCCGCCTTACGAGCAGCAGAAGACTCGGCCAGCTGCGCCCGCATGGCGCGCATGTCTCGACGCAGATCGTCGTCGCTCATAGATTTCTTCTCTTCTCCCGTCGGAAACTCACCAAGCCGGGACAACAAGCACATTCTCGGCCGAGGTCATCTACCGTTATGGGATCCGGTCGCCTATTTTTGTTCCGCGGCGCTTTGGATGCCGGCTCGGAGCGTAGCGGCTGCCTCCGAGACGCCCGCTTGCAGCGTAGACCAGCTGTCTGCGGCGGCGGCTGATGCTTCGCCGAGCTGGCGGCGTGCGGCACCAAGTTGATCGCCGAGTTCTATGATCGCCGGATCAATGTCCCCTTCGGACAGCTTTCCGCCGATTTGTGTCTCCAGCTTGATGAGCTGAATCCGAATCTCAGACGTGTCTAACTGATTGTTCTGCACGGTTTCGGTCAGAGCGCGGACGTGCGACTCCAGGGCATCGAGTCGTTGATCTTGTTGTTCGTCGTTACCGAATAATCCCATCTCAATTACTCCTCTGGTTCTGTGGGTTTTTCTCTCTGTCGCGGCCATGCTGGACGACCTCCAGCACACCGTTAAAAGACTGCAAGTTGCATGCCTATTTTACGATTACCAGGGTGGTAATCCCTGAGCCGTTGATTTGTAGAGACATTCTTGACTCGGCGTCGGAGCACGGAGCGCCCAGCTGCGGCTCAGGGACGAGTTACCGCCCCCCGGCCCTTGGCA
>Ga0209997_10000753_pt1 | contig 11241 bp, 11 predicted proteins | sample CR04metaG_FD_182079 | JGI IMG/M metagenome (GOLD analysis project Ga0209997, IMG submission 182079) | Deep subsurface microbial communities from Mariana Trench to uncover new lineages of life (NeLLi) - CR04 metaG (SPAdes) (version 2) | ecosystem: Environmental > Aquatic > Marine > Ocean trench...
CCGTGCTCGACAATGGGCAGCTCGTACTGGCTGATCTGGTAACCCTTGGGCAGATCGGGATAAAAATAGTTCTTGCGCGCAAAAACTGAACGCGGCGCAATTGTCGCATTGACGGCAAGGCCGAATAGCGTCGCCATCCTGATTACCTCTACGTTGAGCACCGGCAACACGCCCGGATAACCAAGATCAACAAGGCAAGCCTGTGTGTTGGCTTCAGCTCCATAAGCCGTTGATGCGCCAGAGAAAATCTTGCTCTTCGTCGCAAGCTGCGTATGAATCTCAAGGCCGATAACGACTTCCCAGGCTGAAACACTCATGCAAAGCCCTGCGGACAAGCCAGGTGCCAGTCAGTCTGTAGTTGGTATTGGTGTGCGCAACGCAACAGGGTTTCTTCGCCGAAATGCGTGCCAACCAGGTGCAGGCCGACGGGCAGGTCGTTTACGAAACCGCACGGCACCGATATGCCAGGCAGTCCAGCCAGGTTGGCGCCGATGGTGTAAATGTCATTCAGGTACATCGTGATCGGATCATCAACCTTTTCGCCCAATTTGAAGGCCGGCGTCGGCGCAGTCGGACCGGCAATCACGTCAACGTCGACAAATGCCTTCTTGAAGTCATCACTGATCAGCTGACGTACTTGTTGCGCTTTGAGGTAATAGGCGTCGTAGTAGCCGGCGGACAGCACGTAGGTGCCTGTCATGATGCGGCGCTTGACCTCATCGCCGAAACCTTCGCCGCGACTGCGACAGTACAGATCCAGCAAGTCCACGGCGCCTTCAGCACGATACCCAAAGCGAACGCCATCGAAACGCGACAGGTTCGAGGAACACTCGGCCGGTGCTACGACATAGTACGTGGGGACGGACAAATCGAGGTTGGGCAGATCGACCTCTACGGTTGTCGCACCTAGCGACTCGAGCACAGCTATCGCATCCTTGACTCGCGCGCCGCACTGCTCGTCCAGCCCCTCGTCGAAGTGTTGCCGAACGACTCCGACGCGCAGGCCGGAAATGGAATCGCCAAGGCTCGCAATATAGTCCGGCACCGGCGTGTCAATCGAAGTTGAATCACGCTCGTCAAAGCCGGCCATCACGCCCAGCATGCGCGCGGCGTCTTCGGCTGAGCGAGTAATGACGCCTGCCTGATCGAGGCTGGAGGCGAACGCGACCATGCCGTAACGCGAGACGCGGCCATAGGTCGGCTTCAGGCCCACCGTGCCCGTCAAGGCCGCAGGCTGGCGAATAGAGCCGCCAGTGTCCGTGCCTGTCGCGGCCGGCGCAAGCCGCGCGGCGACTGCCGCGGACGAGCCACCCGATGAGCCTCCGGGCGAGCAGTCGAGATTCCAGGGGTTTCTGACTGGCCCGTAATAGCTTGTCTCACACGACGAGCCCATCGCGAACTCGTCCATATTCGTCTTACCCAGAACCACAGCACCCGCGTCGGCGAGTCGCTCAACGACAGTCGCATCATAAGGCGAGACGAAATTATCCAGCATTTTGGAGCCACACGACGTCTTGACCCCGCGCGTGCAGAAAATGTCCTTGTGCAGAATCGGCAGCCCGTTAAGCACCCCTGCATTTCCAGCGCTGCGCGCGGCGTCAGCACGTGCGGCGGTCGCGAGCGCTTGCTCTGCGGTGACGGTGATAAAGGCATTGAGTTTGTCGTTGTGCACGGCGATACGATCAAGCAAGGCCTGGGTCAGCTCGACAGACGAGAACTCACCGTTCTCCAGACCGACCGCAAGCTCGGTCAGTGTTTGCGAGTACAAGCTCATCAATCGAGAACTTTCGGTACCAGGTACAGGCCGTCCGACACTTCCGCGGCATTTTCCTGGTAGCGATCGCGCTCATTGACCTCGATCACGGCATCCGCGCGCAGTCTCTGCGCTGTCTCGAGTGGATGCGCCATCGGCAATACACCCTGAGTGTCCGCCTGCGACAGCTGAGCGACGAATTCGACGATTCTGGAGAGCTTTTCGACGCTCTCGGCGCATTCCTCAGCAGAGAGTTTCAGCCTCGCCAGCGTCGCAATGTGTTGGACCTGATCTTTGTCGAGTGACACGCGAGAATTCCGAGGGTTTTGTGATTGCCAATCGCGCCGATAATTGACGCCATCGCGCCAACATTCGGTGCCACCGCACCGCGTATCACCGCGGACGCAATAATACACGCCGCCTTGTGGAATGTCCTGCGCATTGATAGATTACCCCGTTGATCCCGTTGCGAGACTGCGCCACCCATGTTCAAGAATATTCTGGGCTACTTTTCCAGTGATTTGTCGATCGACCTCGGCACTGCCAACACCCTGATTTACTCGCGGGGGCATGGCATCGTGCTCGACGAACCGTCGGTGGTGGCAATTCGTGAGGACGCGGGTCGTGGCCGCGTCGTGGAGGCCGTTGGCCAGGAAGCCAAGAACATGCTGGGCCGCACACCGGGCCACATTACGGCGATTCGGCCGTTAAAGGACGGCGTCATCGCCGACTTCACGGTCACGGAGAAGATGCTGCAACACTTCATCCGCAAGGTGAATAAGTCGCGTTATTTCCGGCCGAGCCCGAGAGTCCTTATCTGTGTCCCGTATGGCTCGACCCAGGTTGAGCGGCGCGCGATTCGTGAATCCGCGGAGGGCGCAGGCGCGCGCAAGGTACACCTTATAGACGAACCAATGGCCGCGGCGATCGGCGCAGGTCTGCCCGTCCATGAGGCACGCGGCTCCATGGTGCTCGATATTGGCGGCGGTACTTCGGAAGTCGCCGTCATCTCATTGAATGGCATTGTCTACGCTGCCTCCGTGCGCATTGGCGGCGATCGTTTCGACGAGGCCATTACCAGCTACGTGCGCCGCAACTATGGCATTCTCATCGGTGAAGCGACGGCGGAGCGCATCACCCACCAAATCGGTTCTGCGTTCCCGGGTCAGGAAGTCCTCGAGATCTCCGTGAAGGGCCGCAACCTGTCCGAAGGCGTGCCGCGCAGCTTCACACTGAACAGCAACGAAATTCTCGAGGCTCTGCAGGAGCCGCTGCAAGGAATTGTCGGTGCGGTCAAGGAAGCGCTGGAGCAAACCCCGCCGGAACTGGGTGCCGATGTCGCCGAGCGTGGCATCGTCCTGACAGGTGGCGGCGCATTGCTGCGCGGTATCGACAAGTTGTTGATGGAAGAAACCGGATTGCCGGTCGTCATTGCTGACGATCCGCTGACCTGCGTCGCGCGTGGCGGCGGCCGCGTGATCGAATTGATCGACGAACATGGCCCCGCGGTGTTCGGCCTCGAATAACCCAGGGTCGAGTCGACCGGCCACAGGCAGCTAAAATCGCGATGGTCACGTTCCGGCAAGAAAACATTAATCCCACGCGCAGCCCGGCACTGGGCCTGCGCCTACTCGCACTGATATTTCTCAGTATCGTGCTGATGTATGTGGACAACCGCGACAACCACCTCAATTCAGTTCGCAAAGCCATAGGTGTGGCGGTTTACCCGTTGCGAGTCGCTGTTGACGCGCCGGTGCGCTTCTGGTCGTGGCTCTCTGACGCCACAACGTCACACAACGAGCTGGAACTTGAATTGGGACGACTCCGGGTCGAGCGACTGTTGACCAAAGCACGCCTGCAAAGATTCAACGCGCTGGAGGCCGAAAACGCCCGTTTGCGTGCCTTACTCGATGCCCGCAGCCGGGTGCGCGATACGGTTCGTGTCGCTGAGATCATGTCGGTCGATGCGAACCCGTTTAGTCACAGTCTGGTCATCAACGTCGGTAGTCGCGACGGCGTATTTGACGGCCAGGCACTGGTCGACGCCGATGGCGTCGTTGGCCAGGTCATCAAGACTGGTTTGTTGACGTCGCAGGCGATGCTGATTAGTGATACCGATCACGCGTTGCCCGTTGAGGTCAACCGCAACGGCCTGCGTACCATAGCCGTGGGCACAGGCCAGATCGGCAGCCTCAAATTGCCGTTCGTCGTCAACAGCGCTGATATTCGCGCCGGCGACCTGCTCGTCACTTCCGGTCTCGGCGGAGTGTTTCCGGCCGGCTACCCGGTTGCCGTTGTTGCATCGGTCACCCGCATTCCGCACGAACCCTATGCCAACGTTAGCGCGACGCCGGTCGCAGCACTGGGACAGGTGCGTGAGGTCATGCTGATCTGGTCGGCTGGCGCGCAAGGTAACCCGGCAGAGAACTCACCCACTGCGGGACAGGCCGAATGATTCAGCACAACGCCATACCACGCAGAACGGTCATCGTAACGCTGATAGTCGGCCTGCTGCTCACAATCATGCCGCTGCCCGAGTCACTCGACCCATTTCGGCCTGATTGGCTGGCTCTGTTGGTGATCTTCTGGGCGATGCAATTGCCGCGCACCTGGAGTATTGGCACCGCGTGGATTATCGGGCTTATTCTTGACGTATCACAAGGCACTCTGCTCGGTCAGCACTCCCTCGCCTTCTGCGTCATCGTTTTCATTACGGTGCGGTTCCACCTGTTGATGCGTGTATTCCCATTGCCGCAATTGACCGCGACCGTTTTCGGACTTCTGGCCGTGTATCAGTTCCTGCTGTTCTGGACCAACGGTGTCGCAGGAACACATGCCGCGTCAACAGTCTATTGGGGACCGGTAATTACCGGCGCATTGATCTGGCCGCTGCTCGTCATGATCCTCTCAGGAGTGCGCTACCAAGACCGGTCAGGAAATTAATTTGAGTCTGCTGTCACCGATCAAAGACCATTTTGCCGAGCGTCGCCTGTTTGTCGGCCGCGTCGTTGTCTCTATTTTTGTCTCGATTATCCTGCTTGGCTTCGTAGTCGGGCGACTGGTGCAGCTACAGGTTTTCGACCATGAGCAGTTCGCCGAGAAGTCGCAGGGAAACCGCATCCGCATTGAAGCTGTGCCCCCTATTCGCGGACTGGTGTTTGATCGCAAAGGGCGAGTCATCGCGGAAAACCTGCCAGCCTATCAACTGGAACTGATTCCCGAGCAGGTAAACGATATTGATGACACGCTCAGGCGCCTGGCCGCGATCGACCTGATCGAAACCAGCGATATTGCGCGTATAAAGGAACTGAGTCTTAGCGGTCAGCGCTTCAAGCCGGTCACGCTTAAATTCCGGCTGACGGATGAAGAACTCGCGAATTTCGCGATCCAGCGGCCACGATTCCCGGGCGTTGATTTCCAACCTCGCCTGGTGCGCCATTATCCGCACCCGGAACTTTTTGCGCATGCGGTCGGCTATGTGGGTGCGATAACCAGCAGTGATCTGCAGCGGCTGGACTCGGCGCGCTATGCGGGTACCTCGCACACGGGCAAAACAGGTGTCGAAAGCAGTTATGAGACCGACCTGCACGGCGAGGCGGGCTACCGCCATGTAATCACCAATGCACGTGGGCGACAGGTGCCGGCAAGCACTAACGAATTGCTGGACGCTTTGCCTGCGGACAAAACCCCGGGACCGGGGTCGAATCTGTATTTGAGCATCGATCTTGATCTGCAGCGACTCGCCAGCAAAGCGTTGGCGGGCCGGCGCGGGGCTGTCGTGGCGATGGACCCGTGGAGCGGCGAGATTCTCGCTCTCGTCAGCGCGCCGTCATTTGACGCAAATTTGTTTGCCGTCGGAATGAGTACGGCGCAATTCAGCGAACTGCAAAATAACCCCGATCGACCGCTGTTCAATCGTGCGGTCAGCGGCACTTACCCACCCGGGTCGACGATCAAGCCAATGCTGGCATTGGCGGCCCTGGAGATTGGCGCAACCAATCTGACACGCAAGAACGTTTGTATTGGATATTTCACATTGCCCGACAGCACACATCGCTACCGCGACTGGAAGCGCGAGGGACATGGAGCGGTCGACATTCATGACGCGATCGAGCAATCGTGCGACGTTTACTTCTACGAGATCAGCCAGGACATCGGCATCGACAATATGCACGATTATCTCACCCGTTTCGGACTGGGCAGCAAGGTCAGGTTGGACATTGCCGGCGAACATACCGGCCTCGTCCCGTCTCGCGAATGGAAGCGTGCGAATTTCAGTGACCGCGACAATCAGCGCTGGTACAACGGTGAGACCGTCATCGCGTCGATCGGCCAGGGCTTCATGCTGGCCACGCCATTGCAACTCGCCGCTGTTGCCGCCGCTATCGCAACCCGTGGTATCCGCTTCAGACCGCATCTCGTCACTGCGATAGAGGATCCGCTTAGCGGAGAACGTTACCTGACATTACCGGAGCTGCTCGACGATGTAGAAATCAGCAATGATTTCTACTGGGACACCATCATTAATGCAATGCACGACGTAATGCAGGGATCAAAAGGTACCGCGCGTGCCGTTGGCACAGGCGCGCCTTATGAAATGGCCGGCAAGAGTGGCACATCCCAGGTGATCTCCATCGCACAGGACGAGGAATACAACGAGGAGGAAATTGACGAACGGCTGCGCGATCACGCGCTGTTCATTGCCTTTGCCCCGCTCGACAAACCACGTATCGCGGTCGCCGTGGTTGTCGAGAATGGCAGCAGTGGCAGCCGCGTCGCCGCACCGATTGCAAGAGCAATCATGGACGAATATTTAGGGTTCGGTGGCAATGCGTCTGACTGACTCACACCACCTGTTGGCGAGCAGAGAAGCGCCGTTGTCGGACGTATCCGGCACCATACGCCGGCTCAATATTGACGGTCCATTGTTTGTCGGCCTGTTGCTGATCTGTATTCTCGGACTATTCGTCCTGTACAGCGCCGTCGGCGAGAACAATCGCCTGCTGCTGAACCAGATCATTCGCCTCAGCGTCGCGATAGTCGCAATGCTGATGGTCGCGCAGCTACCGCCGGATTTCCTGCGGCGCTGGACACCCTGGGCCTATCTCGCCGGTCTGGCCCTGCTGCTGCTGGTACTCACCAAAGGCGATATCGGGCAAGGCGCACGACGCTGGCTCAATCTGGGTATCCGCTTTCAACCGTCCGAGGCAATGAAGCTGGCAGTGCCGATGATGACTGCCTGGTTTTTGCACGACCGTCAGCTCCCGCCCAGGGCCAGCGACCTTCTGATCATCGCGCTATTGATAGCCGTCCCGACCTATCTCATCGCGCGTCAGCCGGATCTCGGCACGTCGCTATTGATTGCCGCATCCGGCGTGATTGTCATCGTGCTCGCAGGCATATCATTCCGGCTCATCGCGGGTTTGGGTGCACTTGCCATTCCCGGTGCGCTGGTGTTGTGGAATTTCATGCAGGACTACCAGAAACAGCGCGTACTGACGCTGTTCAATCCCGACAGCGATCCGCTGGGCGCCGGCTACAACATTATCCAGTCCAAGATTGCCATCGGCTCCGGCGGCCTGTTTGGCAAGGGCTGGACGAATGGCTCGCAGTCGCATCTCGAGTTCCTGCCCGAACGCGATACCGACTTCATCTTTGCCGTGCTCGGCGAGGAGTTCGGCCTGTTCGGCGTCCTCACGCTGCTCACGTTATACATGTTTGTCATCGGTCGCGGCCTGTATATCGCCGCGCAGGCCCGCGATACGTATTCGCGGTTGCTCGCCGGCTCCATCAGCCTGACCTTCCTGGTCTACGTTTTTGTCAACACCGCCATGGTGACGGGCCTGGTCCCTGTTGTAGGCGTGCCGCTACCGCTTGTGAGCTTCGGCGGAACTTCAATGGTGACGCTGATGGCCGGATTCGGTATTCTGATGTCGATCCATTCGCACCGGAAACTTCTACCTCACTAATGAAATCCCCATGACCGAATTCCGACCATTGGCTGGCGTAATCGCCCTGATGATATCTGCTACCGCTGCGCCCGCAGCCAATAATGACCAAGCGGTCTACCTGGATCTCGAACAAGCGAATGTCATCGCTTTTATCGACGAAATGGTAACGCAACACGAATTCGACCGTGAATCGTTGCGTAGTGTCCTCGCGCAAGCAGAGATCAAGGCGTCAACCATTGACAAAATATCTTCGCCGGCTGAGCGCACATTGAACTGGGGTGAATACAGGAAGATTTTCATAACACGCGAACGCGTTGCTGCCGGTGTAAAATTCTGGCGTGAAAACCAGGCCATGCTCGAACGTATCGAGCTGGAAACCGGCGTTCCGGTTGCGAAGTTAGTGGGCATTATCGGTGTCGAAACCTACTTCGGCAGGATCACTGGTTCTGACCGCGTCATTGACACGCTGGCAACGCTGGCATTTGACTATCCACCACGCTCGAAATTTTTTCGCAGCGAGCTCGTACAATTTCTGATACTCGCCCGCGAAGAGGAACTCGACGCGACCGTACCCCTGGGCTCTTACGCCGGTGCGATGGGCCGGGCGCAGTTCATGCCATCAAGCTTTCGCGCCTATGCCGTCGACTCAACGGGCGACGGAAAACGCGATATCTGGAATAACTGGGCCGATGTCGCTGGCAGCATCGCCAACTACTTTCTGCGACATGGCTGGAGAAGCGGCGAGGAAGTTCTGTCGCAGGCAACATTGAGCAGTCGTTGGCAGGGAAACGCGCCACAGCCGAAGAATTCTCTCAAGGCTGAAGACACCATCGCTTCGCTCAGCAAGATGGGCGTGGTATTCGCTACCGACCTGAGCATGGACAGCAAGGGCCAGCTGCTGACATACGAGGGCGATCACGGCACCGAATACTGGGTTGGCTTTCATAACTTCTTTGTAATCACAAAATACAACCATAGTGTGATGTATGCGTTGGCCGTTCACCAACTGGGTCAGCAAATCGCAATGCAAGCGAATACCGAGAATACCGCTGGGCCGCAAGTAACTGCCGATGCATCCTAGGGCGGCGCGTCTCGCTGCCGTGCTGGTCACCGTATCGCTCGCGGCATGCGGTGGCACTGATACCCGACACGACAGCGCGCCGGGAAGCACACGGATACCCGATCTGCCCGGCGACGCAATACCAAAACCGGAAGCACGCAGCCGCTATGGCAATGGCCCCGAGTATGAGGTATTCGGTAAGCAGTACACTGTCTTGAGCAGCAGCGCCGGTTATCAGGAACGTGGTGTGGCGTCGTGGTATGGCACAAAATTTCACGGCAACCGGACATCCAACGGCGACACCTACGACATGTACCAGATGACAGCAGCGCATAAGACCCTGCCGCTGCCGACATTCGTTCGTGTCCGCAATTTACAAAACAACAAGACCATCATCGTGCGCGTCAACGACCGCGGCCCGTTCGTGCACAATCGAGTCATTGACCTGTCGTATGTGGCTGCACTGAAACTCGATATGGTCCGCAGCGGCACCAGTCTGGTTGAAGTAACGGCGATCAGTTTCGACGCGCCCGCTGGCAACCGGCCAACCCGGCATGTCATTGAATCACCCCCACCTGCAATCCCGGCATCGGCATCAACGACAGCGAGTGAGCGGATATACGTGCAGGTTGGCGCTTTTGGTGAATCGGTTAATGCCAAGAGGCGGCTGAGACTCCTGGCGTCGGCCGGCATCGCCGGCGGATTGATTTACACGGATCAAACCGTGTCACCAACCCTGTACCGCGTGCGCATCGGGCCGATTGCCGACGTTGTCCAGTTCGATGTACTTGTCGAGGAACTTGAAACCCTCGGCATCAGCGATCCTTACCTAATTACAGAATAGCCGCGTACAATACGCGCCGACCCTAGCTGACCAGCAGAGGCATTATGTCCCCACGCCACTATTTTGCGTTCTTGCTCGTAATCATTATCTGTGCATCCGATGCTCGCGCTGCCGCGCCCCTGCCGATCCCGGCCCCACCCATCATCGGGGCCAAGAGTTACCTGATCATCGACAGCACATCGGGTCGTGAAATTGCAGCGATGAATGCGGACATGCAACTCGCGCCGGCTAGTTTGACGAAGATAATGACGACGTACGTCGTTTTCAGTGCCTTGCAACGGGGAACCATCAGTCTCGACGATGAAGTGACTGTCAGCGAGATCGCCTGGCGATCCCCTGGCTCCAGAATGTTCATAGAAGTGGGTAGTCAGGTAAGCGTGTACGACCTGCTGCTCGGCATGATCGTTCAGTCCGGCAACGACGCGAGCGTCGCGCTTGCCGAGCACGTTGCCGGAACCGAAAGCGTATTTGCCGAAATGATGAATCAGTACGCATCGAGACTCGGCATGCATGCCAGCTATTTCCGCAATGCCACCGGCCTGCCGGCCGAAGGCCATGTCAGCAGCGCACGCGACCTGGCGGTGCTGGCGCGAGCGATCATTGCGGACTTTCCTGAATTTTATGAGTGGCATGCGGTCCGTGAGTTCACCTACAACAACATTAAACAGAGTAATCGCAACGCACTCTTGTGGCGCGACGACTCTGTCGACGGTCTCAAGACCGGGCATACCGAGGCTGCAGGATATTGTCTGGTTGCATCGGCCAAACGCGGCGATATGCGTCTCATCTCGGTTGTGCTCGGTACATCAAGCAAAAAAACGCGTACGGACGGCAGCCAGGCATTGCTCAACTACGGCTTTCGTTTCTTCGAAACGCGATTGCTGTTCAAGGCCGGCGAAGTCATTTCAACGGCGAGGATCTGGAAGTCTGCTAATGAATTCTCTGAACTCGGCGTTCTCGAGGACTTATATATAACGATTCGTCGTGGCTCCTATGACAACCTGGAATCGACGCTGGATATTCCGGCCATCCTGCTCGCGCCGGTTGCCGCCGGGCAACCTCTCGCCGAACTCAAGGTCAGCCTGGACGATGAACAGCTGGTCAGTGCACCGCTACGCGCGCTCGCTGACAATCCCGAAGGCTCATTCTGGCAGCGTACGAAAGACAACGTGAGTCTCTGGTTCGAATAACGTGACAACAGAATCTGCAATCGAATTCCCCTGTGATTTTCCGATCAAAATCATGGGGCGGGACACACCAGAGTTTCGTACGACGGCGCGCTCCCTGGTGGAAAACCACGTCGGCCGTGTCTCAGAGGACGCGATACGATCGGCAGTGAGCCGTGACGGCAGCTTCGTCTCGGTGACCGTCACGGTTACCGCCACCAGCCAGCAGCAACTGGACGCGATCTATCGCGATATCAGCGATCACACGGATGTGCTCATGGCCTTATGAACGGCAAACCGGACAACTGGGTGCCGACGGTCACTATTCGTGACCTCGGGCAACGGGATTACATACCCCTGTGGCGTGAGATGCAGAAATTCACCGACACACGCGACGAATCGACAGCCGACGAAATCTGGTTCACCGAACACCCACCAGTATTCACGATGGGATTGAACGCGAGCGA
>Ga0209997_10000754_pt1 | contig 11233 bp, 11 predicted proteins | sample CR04metaG_FD_182079 | JGI IMG/M metagenome (GOLD analysis project Ga0209997, IMG submission 182079) | Deep subsurface microbial communities from Mariana Trench to uncover new lineages of life (NeLLi) - CR04 metaG (SPAdes) (version 2) | ecosystem: Environmental > Aquatic > Marine > Ocean trench...
AACTTTCTCAATTTCATAAAATACCTTACTCTCCTAATTTTCTAGCCAGAGTCTTTCCATCAAAATCAAATAATATCACATCAATTGGAACTTTTTCCTCAGAATATTTTCTCATATGTTTATACGTCTCACTACAAATTAATTCAAAAAATCCTTTAACATTATTTTCTTGAATTATTTCAGAAACATGTCTTGCTGTATTTGCTTTTTTAATACTTTCAATTACTGTTTCTTCTGCATTTGATTTTCTTGCTAATTCTGCTAGAAAACTCATATCTACTTTTGAACCTTTAACGTGGGTTTGTTTTACTCCTGCAGCCATCTTTGCAAGTTTTCCAATAAAACCAACAACATATGCTTTTTTGATATTTTTTTTACTACACTGTTGAATTGTGTATCCTGAAAAATCACCCATCTGGACAAAACAATGTTCAGGCAAATCAACTATCTTCTTTGCAAAATCTTCACTTCTTCCACCCGTTGTTAATACTACAATATCATTCCCCATTGCGATTGCTACATCAAGATTCTGTCTAATTGATGCTGCATAAGATGCCGTAGAAAACGGAATAACAATTCCACTGGTTCCTAAAATTGAAATTCCATTCTTAATTCCTAGTCTTGGATTATCTGTTTTAGGTCCTAACTCTCTTCCCTTAGGAACTGAAATCACAATTCTAATTCCTTTTGTTACAAGGATCTTTTCTCCAACCTGTCTTAAATTCTCAACAATCATTTTTTTGGGAACTGGATTAATTGCAGGCTTGTTAATTTCTAAGCCTAAACCAGGCTTGGTAACTATGCCCACTCCTTCTCCTCCATCAATATCTATTTCGTTTACTTTTTCTGTAAATGATAATTCAACTATTATTTCTGCACCATGAGTAACATCAGGATCATCTCCTCCGTCTTTAATTACAGAACATTTTGCTTTATTGGATTCAAATTCACAAGTATGTATTGGAATTTGAATAAAACTTCCTTTAGGTAATATAATATCCACATTTTCTGTTTTTTGTTGATTAATTATTGATAACAGTGCAGCTTTAGCAGCAGCAGTTGCTGAGCTTCCAGTAGTATAACCTGTTCTTAATTTTATCTTTTCTTCTTCCACATCTGCTGTATTCATTTTACTGTATTAATTCTTGTTTGCTCAACGTTCAAAATCTTCTAAATAGATTTAAAATTAAAAATAACTCTGGATTCTTATGGTTAAAAGTCATCAGATAGTTATTACTGGAGCAAGCGGATTTATTGCAAGAAATCTTAGAAAGTATTTATCTGAAAAAAACATTAAATTAATTTCAATATCACGGAATAATTTTAAACAATTTAAAAATGAGTTAAAAATTGTTTCAAAAAATTATGATGAAAATAGTCTTCTGCCAAAAATTCAAAATTCAGATGCAATAATTCATCTTGTTGGTATTGGAAAACAATCAATTGAAACTAATTTTAATGTGGTAAATGTTGAATTTACAAAACATATTATAAATTTAAGTAAAAAAGCAAAAATCAGTAAATTTATTTTTCTTAGTGGTCTTGGTGTTTCATCCAATACTTCGTTAGGATATTTTATTTCTAAATATAAAGCAGAGAGACTAATTGTAAATTCTGGGCTAGATTATACAATTTTTAGACCTTCATATATTGTTGGAAAAAATGATCTATTAACAAAATATCTTAAAAAACAAATTAAGAAAGGAAAAATTCAGATTCCTGGATCTGGGACTTATACAATTCAACCAATTTACATCAATGATGTTGTGAAAATTTTTCTTCAATCAGTTCTTCAAAAAAAATTTAGAAATAAAATTATTGATCTAGTTGGTCCAAACTACATTACTTTTGAACAATATGTCAAACTTTTTTCTAAAGGAACTAAAACAAGCATTAAAAAAATCAATCTCGAGGATGTTTATCAAACTGCAATAACTAATTCAAAATCTGATTTTGGAGTTGACGATCTCAATATTCTAATTGCTAATTTTAAAGGAAATCATAGTAAATTAAGAAGTATGACTAAAATGAAGTTTCAGTCAGTTATAGAATTATTAAAGTCCGGCAGATTGCTTTAATATTTCAGCTTTGTCTATTTTTTCCCAAGTGAATTCTGGTTCATTCCTTCCAAAATGACCATATGATGAAGTTTTTTTATAAATTGGTCTCTTCAAATCTAATTGTGAGATAATCTCTAATGGTTTCATATCAAAATTCTTTCTAACTAGATCTTCAATCTGATTTTCTGGAATTTTGTTTGTTCCAAATGTATTAACATAAAGTGATACTGGTTCAGCTATTCCTATTACATATGCAAGTTGTACTTCACATCTATCTGCCAAGCCTGCTGCAACAAGATTTTTTGCAATGTATCTGCACATATAGGATGCAGATCTATCAACTTTAGAAGGATCCTTTCCTGAAAAAGCGCCACCTCCATGTCTTCCAAATCCACCATATGTATCTACAATAATTTTTCTTCCTGTTAAACCAGCATCTCCATGTGGACCACCAATTACAAATTTACCAGTAGGATTTATGTGAATTTTAATTTTATCATTCCAAAGATTTCCTATAACTGGTTTGATTACTTTATCAATAATCTCTTTTGAAATCTCCTCTTGAGAAATCTCTGGTGCATGTTGTGTTGCAATTACAACTGTTTCAATCTTTGTTGGTTTGTTATCTTCATATCTAACAGAAACTTGTGTTTTTCCATCAGGTCTTACCCAAGGAAGAATATTATTTTTTCTTACTTCAGATAGTTTTTGTGCAAGTTTTTGTGCAAGTAAAATTGGCATTGGCATAAATTCTTCTGTTTCATTAGTTGCATATCCAAACATTAATCCTTGATCTCCTGCTCCTTGTTCTTTCTCTTCAGTAGCTGTTACACCTTGACTGATATCTGGGCTTTGCGCATGAAGACGTAAAGTTACTTCACAAGATTCAGCATCAAACATCAAATCTTTATTATCATATCCAATATCGCTAATTACTTTTCTAACTAATTCTTCTTGAGCTTTTTTATCAAAATTTGCTTTAGATGTAACCTCTCCAGATACTACAACAAAATCTGTGGTAACCATTGTTTCAACTGCTACTCTTGAATCTGGGTCTTGTCTAAGAAATTCATCTAAAAATGCATCAGAAATATTATCACATATTTTGTCTGGATGACCTTCAGTTACTGACTCTGATGTAAATAAAAAATTATTACTCATAAAACCACGATTAACTAGAGTTCATTTTCTAGTTTGATAAATAACACATTATTGCCTCTTACAATTACTCTTCCATAATTTGCAACTGTTTTACCATCATGTACTTCTTCAGCATCAGTCATAATCAAATTCATGTATGAATCGACATTCTCCATTTTTCCTTTGTATTCTACTTCATTTTTCAGTCTTACAGTAACTTTCTTTTTGGTACTTTTTTGAAGAACTGTTAAAGGTCTTTTTGCAGTAGTTGTTTGTGACACTAATTATTCACTTGTTTTGCAACCTTATTTTCTGGAATAAAAGCTTTACCTCCTTTGTAAAAACTGAAATTCTTTAAATTTTTTCTTCTTTTTCTAATAATTATACAAATGATCTCTACTGGTTTACAAAAATTGGATGATTTCTTATCAGGAGGAATACCTGATGGTGTGATTGTAGATATTTTTGGTGGAAATGGAACAGGCAAAACTCAACTATTACTACAATTATCAATAAATTCAATCAAGAATGGTGGTCATGTTCTGTATTTGGATACAACAGGTGGATTCAGACCAGAGCGAATTCTGGAAATTCAAAAACAATCTAAAAAACAGATTAATTTTCTTGAACAAATTACAGTATCTAGAATAACAAACACTTCAGAGCAAATAAAATCTATAAAAAATTTTGAAAGTAATAATTTCTCTTTAATCGTAATTGATAATGTAACTGATTTGTTTTCTTTTGAATATAAAAGAGATGAATCTATTTTTGAAAAAAATTCTTTATTCACAAAATACATGTATGAATTATCAAAATTTGCTATAACAAAAAAAATTCCTATCATTGTTACTAATATGATTAGAACTATAGATGGAAAAGAAGTTGAAAATATGAAGAGTGCTATTGATCCTTTCACTCATATCAAAATTCAACTTTCTAAAAACTCATCAAAATTTAAAGGAAAAATTTATTGGGCACTAAACAAAGAATACTTTTTTTACAAAATACATGTTTTAGGATTATCTGATTATACTGAAGATATTTAATAGTCAATCATGAAGTTTATCAATGGTAACAATTTTTGATTCAATTCCAATAATTACTATAGTTTTACTTGCACTTGGCTTAGTAGGTGTAATGGTTTATGAAAGATCAAAATCAACAAACGAATCAAATTCTTGATTCTCTATTTAAGAAATTTGGATTTTCTAAATTAACTGAAATTCAGAAAAAAGCTTCACCAATTATTTTACAAAAAAAAGATTGTCTTGTAATTGCTCCTACTGGTTCAGGAAAAACAGAATGTTCTGTACTTCCAATTTTCTCTCTATTAAAAAATTCAAAGAAGAGTGGAAAAATCAAACTTATCTATATTACTCCTTTACGAGCATTAAACCGTGATGTATTTAGAAGAATTACAAAATATGCACATTACAATGATCTATCAATTAAAATCAGACATGGAGATACTACTCAAAAAGATAGAAAAAAAATCAGAGATAATCCTCCAGACATTCTAATTACAACACCTGAAACTCTTGTTATTTTATTAACACAAATTAAAATGCTGAATGCATTATCTGATTTAGAATGGATTATAATTGATGAAGTGCATGAGTTACTAGCTAGTGAAAGAGGCACTCAACTATCCTTAAGTCTTGAGAGATTAGAATTAAATTCAAAATATCCTCTTACAAAAATAGGATTATCTGCTACCGTTGGAAATTTTGTGGAAGCAGGAAAATTTGTTGTAGGAACTAAAAGAAAATGTCAAATTATTCGTGATAAATCACTAAGAAAATATGATGTAGAAATAAAGTATGTTGATGGAACAATTTCTGATGTTGCCGAAAAAATTATTGAATATGTCTTAGAACTTAACTTAAACTCTCCAATACTTCTATTTACTAATACTAGAGGTGAAGCAGAATTTTTAGCTTCGATTTTAAAAGAAAAATCTCCTATAGAAATTGAATTACATCATGGTTCTCTATCAAAAGAGGTTAGAGAAGAAACTGAGAATACTTTACGAGAAGGAAAACATAGAATTGTTGTATGTACATCTTCACTGGAATTAGGGTTAGATATTGATTCAGTTGAATTGGTGATTCATTATGGTTCTCCTAGACAAGTATCAAAATTAATTCAAAGAATAGGACGAAGTAAACATAATCTAAATACATCAGCAAAGGGGCTAATTATAACAAATAATTCTGATGATGAATTTGAAGCGCGAGCTATCCTTGAACGTGTTCAAGAAGGTTCAATTGAAGAACAAAAAATTCATGAAAGTTCTCTTGATGTATTAGCTCATCACTTAGTTGGATTAACAATGCAAATTGGAGAAATTCAAGTTGAGAAAGCCTTTGAACTTGTGACAAAAGCATATCCATTTCGAAATTTGAAACTTGAAGATCTTATCGATGTATTGGATTTACTTGATTCAAACTATCTGATTTTTTTTGATAGAACAAAAATGACTTTTTGGAAGAAAGGACGTTGTTTCAAGTATTATTTTGAGAACCTTTCAACAATTCCAGATATTCTAAAATTCAAAGTATTTGACAGTGTAGGAAAAAAAATTATTGGATCATTAGATCAAAGATTTGTAGGTGACTTTGGAGATTCTGGAAACATCTTTGTACTAAAAGGCTCACAATGGAGAATACTAAATGTAGATGAAAAATCATTTACCGTAAATGTTGAACCTTTTAGAGGTGGAGGAATTACTGTTCCATATTGGGAAGGTGAAAGTATTCCAATTGATTATAATACTGCAAGGAAGGTAGGGATTTTTCGTGCCAGAGTAAAAAATGGCTCACTAAAACTAACCAATAAAATAATTGAAAAATTAAATTTTGATCAGGTTCCTGATGAAAATCATATTGTTATTGAATCAAGTAAATCACAAGGTTCAATTGTAATCCATGCATGTTTTGGTACAAAAATTAATTCTACGCTAGCAACATTACTTTCATCCATGTTGTCTTCTCTATTGGGTTCTGTTGTTGACTCTCGCTCTGATGGTTATCGAATTGTTTTATCTTCTCGGTCAAGAATTTCTGAAAAACTTTTCCTTGAAGTTCTGAAGGATGATTATGATCTTTATTCTATGGTTACTGCCTCTTTGACAGGAACTCATAATGTTAACTGGAGAACATGGTGTGTTGCAAAAAAATTTGGAATAGTAGGGCGTGGAGCAATTTATGAGAGGAAATCTGCTAGATTCTTATACGAACGTTATTCAAAAACTCCACTTGTACATGAAGCACTAAGAGAATTATTTCATGATAAATATGATTTAAAAAATTCTGAAATAACGCTTAAAAAAATCTGTGAAAATAAAATTTCTGTTAAATGGTTAGAAGTAGAAAAGTTCTCAAAATTAGCAGAACCAATTTTGGATCATACTGCAAAATATTATGCAGCTCCAGCAAATCTTGATAAGGGAATTCTTGATCTTGTAAAAGCAAGACTTGCAAAGACTAAACATCGTTTAATTTGTGCAAGATGTGGAAAATGGGAACGTGTGGTAGAAACTAATGAAGTTAAAAACATCTTGATATGTCCATATTGTAAGGCTCGACAAATCACTGCTACCTACTATTCTGATTATGATTTACAAAAAATCATCCAAAAAAAATATACAGGAAAAAAACTTACTTCAGACGAAAAACACAAGTTTGATCGTGCCTGGAAAGTTTCTTCTTTAATAGAAAATTTTGGCAAGATTGCCATTACAGTATTATCTGGATATGGAGTTGGAGCAGATACTGCTGCAAGAATATTGCGAAATATGGTGGATGAAGAATATCTATTCAAACAAATCTATGAAGCTGAAAGACAGTATGTTGTTACAAGAGGTTTTTGGGATTCTTAATTTTTCTTTATAATTTTAGAAAACGTCGTAAGGAATAATTCTATTCTACCCTCAAGCCCTGCTTTAGCATTTAATCCTGTAATTGACACTATTTCTCCTAACTCACATTTGTCAATTATCCTTGCTTGATTTCTCCAACCTTTTACCCAAATCTGACCTGTGTCATCCTCAACAAACATTTCTGATAGTGCTATTGATTCTCCAGATTTTGTTTGAACTTCACGTCTTTCAGGAACTTTCAATATTATAGATTCAATACAATAATTTCCATCTGCTTTAACAGCATTAATTTTTGTTCTAAGTTGAGATAATGATGGAATAGATTCATCATTATCTAATTTTCTTACAAAAGAATTTTCATCTAGTGTAACTGAATTACCATAAACTTTTGATGGCATACACTCTATTACATCTCCTTCAACACAAATACTAGTTGAGTTTGTCAAATCAGTAATGTTGAATAGATTTTTCTTGTTATCAACAGCTAAAATCATTTTTTTATTATTGTCTGTTGTTAATATAGAAAGAACTCTTACAATTACTGGTTCTACTTCTTTTCCTCCTTCAATTTCAATAATAGTTGCATCATTTCCATGAATTTCTAATCCTTGATTTCCTGATCTTACTTTTACTCCAAGTAATCTTACTTTGGCTGACTTTGAAATCATATTTGGGATAGATGATTCATCTTTTCCCCAAAGAACAACTCTCATCGCATTACCGTCTTTTCCTTTTAGTCTCATTCTAAGGGCTTTTCCAGGTTTACCTCGAGAATTTGTAAATTCCATTCCACTGATTATTCCATCAGTTATTCCTGAAATTACAAGATCTTTTTGTCCTTCTTGTAGTTCACTAACATCTTTTGTGATAGTATCTATGCTTGGAATTTCACTATCTGACTCAATTGTTTCAATATTTGAACCTGAACCAATATTGATAGTAGGAGAACCATCAAGATCAGATTTAACATATGCTTTGATAATTTTTATTAAATCTCCAGGTTTTAGATTTTCAATTACAGGTAAATTTGCTTTTTCATCCCACAGTTTTACACTAGCAGTTGAATTTGTATCATATACAGTCATTGTTCTTAGAAAAAATGGTGAACCATCTTTTCTTGAAAACTGTTTTGCAGGTGAAAGATTCAAAACTCTTGTTTCTAAAGAAATTTCTTTTGCTCCAGCATATAGATCCTTTAACTCCATTTCAATTTTTAGTGGTTCTGATAGGGTAATACCGTAATCAGATGCTATCAAAAATAATGCTCCTTGATCTGTCAAGTATCCCGCACCAATTTTTTCTTTTTTTCGCTTGATCTGTTCTTCAATATCTTCTTTAGTTAATTCAGGTTTTTGTTCGAGCAATTTATCGATAAGATTTTTAAATTCTGACAAATCATTGTTGCTAAACTTGTTCTCTTAATAAAAATTTCATTAGTTAATTAAAATACTTCTTCCAAAAAATGATCGCTTTCTCATTTCTTCTTTGAAACTTAAAATTGTTAAATCAATAATTTACTAATCTTTTACATTTTTCTATGAATCAATTCAAATCTTCCTAAAATCATCTAAAATTTCCTCCATTAACTAAATTAATGGGATGATCGCAGTTTTGTTATGTTATGTATTAATGTAAATCATTTATCAAAATCATATGGTTCACTAAAAGCTGTAGATGATCTTGTATTTTCAGTAGAATCTGGCCAAGTCTTTGGATTTTTAGGTCCTAATGGGGCTGGAAAATCTACTACCATCAAACTTCTTACAACCCTTATTCCTCCCTCACAAGGTTCTCTTTCAATTTTTGGTATAGATGCTGTAGAAAATCCTCTTCAAGTTCGTCATAAGATAGGAGTTGTTTTACAACAACCAAGCTACGAGCCTACATTATCTGTAGAAAAAGCTCTTGATAAATACGGGATGATGTGGAACGTTCCAAGAATAAAACGTAAACAAAGAATGGAACAACTTTTGAAAGATTTTGAACTAGTTGAAATTCGTAAAAAAAGAAATGAAGATCTTTCAATTGGTCAACGAAGAAGAGTCCAAGTTGCGCGTGAATTTATGCATGATATGGATTTGTTGTTTTTAGATGAACCTACTGCTGGTTTAGATCCAGGTGCTAGAAGAAAACTATTAGATTATTTAAAAAATAAAGTAAAAAATGGATTAACAATTTTTTATACAACACACATACTAAGCGAGGCTGAATATCTTTGTGATAAAATAGCAATAATTGATAAGGGAAAAATAATTACTGTTGATTCTCCTGATGCATTAAAGAATAGATTTGGGAAAGAAAAAACCATCAAAATCCATTTATTAGAAAAACAATCTAAAATCACTTCTCTCTTATCTAGAATTCAAGATTGTAAAATTGATTTTAACACTGGAACAAATATAATAATTCATTCAGAGCAATCAGAATCGGTATTGCTACAAGTATTGAAAATACTTAGTGATAACTATATTGAAATTGAAGATCTATCAGCTGTTCCAACAAATCTTGAAGACATCTTTTTAAAAATGGTGAAAGAAAATACATCCCATAATTAGGTTGGTAAATAGAAATCTAACAATTTCTCTTAACCCTGGGTTTTTAATTTGGCAAGTTATTTTTCCCTTGATCTATATTTTTGTTGCAGGTTTTGCATATGCACCATTAATCCACGAAGTTCCTTTTGGTGGTAAAGATCTTGATTATCCTGCATTTTTAGCCTCAGGCATGATTGGATTTAATATTATGAATAGCACACTTATCTCTGGTATCATTATTTGGAACGATAGAAAATATGGCATGTTTGAACAAATCATGTCAGGACCATTCACTAGAAGTCATTATATTCTTAGCAATATCTGTACTATAGGAATAGTAGGATTACTAAGTGCATCTTTGATAGCTTTAGTTGGTTATCCTGTATTTTTTGAATCTGTAGAATTTTCATTTGTTACAATTCCAATAATTATTTTTTGTGCAATTACTGGATCTATATTATTTGGATCATTAGCATCAATAATTTCTACCAGATTACGCTCAAGTGAGGGATTTAATGTAGTTATTAACACCGTTTTTCTATTATCTGCTTTTGTCAGTACTGCATTTTATCCAGCTGAAGGAGTTCCAGAACCATTACGTTCTTTATTTTATCTAAACCCATTAACTTATCTTGTAGATATAATTAGAGCAGGAATTTTTGGAACTATCACTGAATTTATAATTTATGAAATGATAGTTCTTGTGGGAATCGCCTCTGTTCTCTTTATAGTTGCATCAAAATTATTAACAAGACTAGATTTTTAGAAATTAGAATTATTTTTTAAACTTTTCATACAATTCGTTAATTTTTCTAATCATGTCTAAATTTTCATTTTCTATCAAACTCAGATTCGGAATTACACAATGTCCTTCAATAATACCTGGATACATTTTTGGTCTGTTGTGTAATTTATCTTGGATTTCATCAGCAAATTTCCACATTTCATCAAAATCAACGCCTTCTTTCTCACAAATCATTTTTGTAATCTGGGCATAATTGATTAACCATCCATAATATGTTGTATCAACTAATAATTTTGCAAGTTCAGCAGTTTTGGTAGTTGATATCCAATCTACTTTTTGAAATCTTTTTTCAAAACCTGATTTTATTTCTGGATCTATCTGTTTTTCATCTGATGCAACAAATTTTGTATAATATTTGATATCTTCTAAAAACCTAGTATGTACTCCACGAATTGGTGAAAATAAAATTGGAGTTTTAGATTTCTTTTGAATATTTTTTGTTGTTCCTGGTTTAACAGTTGAATGTATTACAATTACTTTCAAATCCTTAATCTTACTTATCCAACTTAATACCAATTCTTCAAATTCTGTCAATTCACCTGGAAGACATACATGAAGAAATTCTGGATTTTCTATTGTAGAGTTTTCTGAATAGTTTTTGCATTTTGAGTTATCTATATCAATTCCAATGCAATTGAATCCTCTTTCAGTAAGTAAGTCAAATAGTGTTTCTCCCATCTCACCCATGCCTAAAATAATGTCTGTCATAGCCCTAATTTCAGAAAAACTATCTATATTATATTCGTGTAACGGAGATTATCCATTTTTTAAATAGGGTAGCCCGGCCCAGACTCGAACTGGGGTCAAGGGC
>Ga0209997_10000756_pt1 | contig 11224 bp, 11 predicted proteins | sample CR04metaG_FD_182079 | JGI IMG/M metagenome (GOLD analysis project Ga0209997, IMG submission 182079) | Deep subsurface microbial communities from Mariana Trench to uncover new lineages of life (NeLLi) - CR04 metaG (SPAdes) (version 2) | ecosystem: Environmental > Aquatic > Marine > Ocean trench...
GACGATGGCGGCCACGCCGTTTCTGCTCGGAACGAATTCCCGGACGTATATCGTTTCCACGACATAGAACGGCAACACCGTAACCAGACCCGCGCAGGCTATAAAGAACAGCAGCACAATGCCGCCGGGGTGCTCGGGCTGTCGGTGTAGTTCTACAGAATAAAATGCCCAGGCGGCGACCGCGATCAGCATCACGAGGTCACCGATGTTAACGGCCAGATCAAGGAGGAACTGCAGACTCCCATGGGAGATCATGACTAGAATTCCGATAAATGCCGCGAGGATGCCAAAGCCGCTTCTCAACGACATACGTTCTCGCACCACGACAAATGCGACGAGCACCGTCGCGAACGGCTGGCTGCCGTTAATCAGGCTGGCGTTGATGGCGGTCGTGTAGTTCACGGCAACCACTGAGAGGGTGGTCCCGATGACCATGAACCCGCACAGCAGGGAAAGGCTGCGCCACGATCGCCGCAGATACGGCAGCGTGCCGGGCAGCTTCCGCCAGACGACCGGTAGCAACACAAGCACCGCGATCGCCCAACGCCAAAATGTAAACGCCAACGGCGGCACGATCTCGTGAGCAGCCCGCGCGACGACCAGTGAACTGCCCCAGAGCGCCATGTTGAGCGTCAATAGAACGTACGCCGTGGAATGAGAGATCACGAGGCTATGCTATGCCGTCCGAGTCATTTCCAACAGCCTGCTAGTCTAAACGCACCCTAACTGATTCAATGAGCGCCATGAGCGAATCAAGCGACTTCTGGGATTTCTCCATCCGAGTATACGGCCAACCCGGGGTCGCCGACGCCTGCCTCGCTCTACAGGATCAACATGGACTCGACGTCAACCTGCTCCTCTATTGCTGCTGGATCGGCGCGTCCCGGGGCGCGATCCGGGAGTCCGATCTGAAGTCCGCATTCGAGTTCTCCGCGACCTGGTCCGCGAACGTGGTACGCCCGTTGCGCGAAGTTCGTTCGTGGATGAAGACGGCCGGCCGCCAGAGCGAATGCATCCCGCGCGCAGACTCGATGGAGGTTCGCGCTGAAGTGAAAGCGACCGAGTTAGCAGCGGAACGCCTGCAGCAGATCGGCCTCGAATCCCTGAGCGAGCCAGCGCCGGAACGACCCTTGGCCGCGGATGAGCAACTCGAAGCCGCGGTATTCAATCTGACTTGCTACCTCACGCTGATGAATCTGAACCGAGGGCAGGCCTCCTCCGACGATCTCGCTACGGTCGTGACCGCAGCGATCCCGGACAGTAGCTACGACACGGTGGTTCTCGCGCTGACTGCGGCGGCACAATAGGCCAGTCTGGGACCCGGATGTCATACGACAAGCTGTTCTAATGGACGAATCTCTGGACGTGGTGGTCATCGGCGCCGGCGTAGTCGGGCTCGCGGTCGCTCGCGAGTTCGCCCGGGCCGGCCGGGAAGTCGTCGTGCTGGAGCACAACGCACGAATCGGTGAAGAGACTTCCTCGCGCAGTTCCGAAGTCATACACGCCGGCATCTACTATCCGACGGATAGCCTCAAAGCGCGATTCTGCGTGCGCGGCAAAGATCTCCTGTACCGATATTGCGATGACAGGGGTATTCCGTATCGACGCTGCGGAAAACTCGTACTCGCGTTGAGCGCCGACCAGGAGTTCAGACTGACGGCTCTTCTCGACCAAGCCGAGGCGAACGGCGTTGACGATCTGCAACCGCTGTCGAAGACGGATGTCGCAGCACTCGAGCCTGCGGTGCGGTGTACTGCCGGTTTGCTCTCTCCATCAACGGGCATTCTCGACAGTCACAGCTTCATGCTAGCGTTACACGGCGACTTGGAGGCCGCGGGAGGTCGCGTCGCCGTCTTGTCGGAGTTCGTCGGTGGATCCATCGCCGACGACGGTATCCGGCTATCGGTCAGAAGCGACGGAGAGGATCTGCATATTCATGCGCAGGTCGTCGTCAATGCCGCTGGACTGCGCGCGACCGATGTCGCCGGACTGTTCGCCGGCCTGGACTCCCGGCATGTGCCGAGGACTTGGTACGCCAAGGGGACTTACTTCGTCCTGCGGCAGAAAAGTCCGTTCAAGCACCTCGTCTATCCGCTGCCGGAAGGTGCGGGACTCGGCGTACACGTGACTCTGGATCTGGCCGGACAGACGCGCTTCGGCCCCGACGTGGAATGGATCAGCGCGATCGACTACCGGCCCGATCCCGACCGGGCCGAGGCCTTTTACACAGCGATTCGGGCCTATTGGCCGGCTATCCCCGCCGAATCTCTGGCGCCAGGCTACGTCGGCATCCGGCCGAAGCTGGTGGGCCCGGGCGAACCGGCGGGAGACTTCGTGATCCAGGGTCCCGAGCAACACGGCGCGGCCGGACTGGTCAATCTGTTCGGTATCGAGTCACCCGGTCTGACCGCATCGTTGGCGATCGGTGAAGAGGTTGCGCGGATGCTGCGTTAGTTCGCCCGGACATCGGGCGCCCGGCGTCGTTAGATCGCGGCGACCATCGACTGAGCCATAGCCAGCAGCAGTCCCCCGGTCAGCACGGCACCGAGGCCGATCGAGACGCTCCATCTGGCGATCGCCGGACCTCGGCCGGCACACGCGAGCACCGGCACCGCAGGCAACAGCAACAGCAGCAGTACGGGCCGCAGCACGCGCACGATCCACGGCCAGCGATAAGGCCATGACCTCAGTTCCGGCTTGGCGAGTACTTCCGCGGCGATCCTGTCCTGCTGGCCGAGCCGCCGCAAGGCTTCTACGGCCGCTACCGCGGGCTCCCGTCCGATCGCTCGTTCTTCCTGCTCGAGGTCCGCATAGTGATCATCGAGCTCAGCCACGAGCCGGCTGATGTACGCGGCGGACACCCCGCCATCGCGCAGTGACGTTGTTAGCGCAGTCAGTTTAGGGCTAGGCACGCCCCGCCTGCCCCAGCGCCGCTCGAATCCCGGAGCTGACTCGATCCCATTCCGCCGTCAAGCGGTCGAGGCGACGCTGTCCCTTGGCGGTGACGCGGTAATACACCCGGGTCCGGCCGTTGACGGGCTGGCGTGTCGACTTGAGCGCGCCGTTCCTCTCCAGCGCATGCAGGGCCGGATAGATCACGCCCTCACCCAACGCGATCGCTTCGCCGGTCACGATCCGTACGGCTTTGACGAGTTCGTAACCGTACATGTCCTGACGCGCAAGCAGGCGCAGAACCAGTAGCTCCGGCACACCACTCATGAAGGGAGGATTGGACTGGCCCATGGATCAACACACACGCTGATGAGAAAGCCGACTATACCTTTTAGTTCAAGGTATGTCAAACCATACATCTTGGTTCAATGTATAGAGGACCGTGGCCCGCCAAGCCTGAAACATATCGCCACCGGTGCGAATCCGTTTGTCTCCTCGACCGTGTATCGACTCGTCCCGTTCGCACGCGTTCGGCCCGATGTACCAGCGATCGTGACGGACTCCAGCGATGCCCTGTTCGAGCGTTACGCGATCGACGCAGCCTACAAGTTCAAATACAAGCCGCGTGTCATCGACGGGGACCCTGTGGGATCCCGTGGCATGCTCAACAAATTTACGTTCGTGTTGGAGAACTGAGCGGTCGACCTGATCGGTATCGACCATGTCGGCATCAGTGCTGATTTCGACGGCGGTGACGGAGTCAGCCGCCGGCAGGATGCCAGTGAGAGATTTAATGTGACACTGGAACTCGTCCGGCGCGGCCACTCGTGATCGGAGGCCGGAACCTAGCACAGGTCTCGATCAACCACTACAATAGCCACGTCCCGGGATCGGGCACCTGAGTATCGAGGAATAAATTTATGACTTTCGTCGTCACAGACAGTTGTATCAAGTGCAAATTAACCGACTGCGTCGAGGTCTGCCCGGTAGACTGTTTCCACGAGGGCCCGAACATGCTGGTCATCGATCCCGAAGAGTGCATCGACTGCACACTGTGCGTGCCTGAATGTCCGGTTGACGCCATCTTCGACGAGGAAGACGTAACTGAGGCTCAGAAAGGGTTCATCGAACTGAACGCCGAACTCACTAAGGGCTGGCCCGTCATCACGCAGGCGAAGGATCCGCCGGATGACGCCGATGACTGGCTGGAAACGCCAGATAAACTTCAGTACCTCGAGCGCTGAATAGTCTACGTGTCATGGGCCCCGATGGACCCGCGACGCCGGACAGGCCTATCGGCTTAGTCCTGGGTTAACTGGTTGTACATACCCGCGACGTTCAACGGTCGCCAGTTCTCGTAATTCATCCAGTCGCTGTAGGGCGCCATCAGGATGCTCGCTTGAAGCTCCTCGACCGATCTACCGGCAGCGATACCTGCGACGACCGCGTCCCGAAGCTCTTCAAGATAATGCCTGTACGCAGCGATGTCGGATTTATCGCCGACGACGCCGTGACCCGGCGCGACGACATCGAAGTCCAGCATCTCGACCAGCCTGATCGAGTTCAACAGTGCGTCCAGCGTGCCAGGGCCGGTCGACCGGAAGATCGTCTGGAACGGTACGCGGCCGATGCTGATGTAGTCGACGACGAATACCACCCCTTCGTCCTGGAACAGAACGATGCTCATGTCGTCGGTATGGTCCATCGTTCCGATATGAATCAGATCCGCGCTCTTCCCGCCCAGCGAGATCGTCATTCGATCCCGATAAACAATGTCCGGCACGCGTACGTCATTTAGCGCACCTCGCGTCGCTTCGGCGCCGCTGATCATGCCGTCACCGTCGGCATCGTAAAGGTCGAAGGATTGCGCAAAGTTGCCGCTGGCTTCCGACGGCTCTATCTGACCGTTACCATTGGCGTCCAACTCAGCCGCATTCGCGGGTAACGGCGTGCCGGCGGGCCTTAACGCCAGATTGCCCAGCATATTCTCATGTCCGACGAATTGAGCCGTGTCCTCGAAGACCGCACCGCCGGACGCATGATCCCAGTGATGATGACTGTAGACGACGTACCTGACCGGGACGCCGAATCGATCGTCAAGCTCTGCCTTCAGCCAGGCGGAGAAGTCCGCATTGATCGGATCGGCGAGAATGATCCCTTCGTCCGTGACCAGGAAGACCGAGTGATGGTTATTGTTCTGGGCCCAGTAAACACCGTCGGCGATTTCGGTAATGGCCCTCGTCGGCGCCTGCTGCGCCATGACGCCACAGGAAAGAGGCAGGAGCACACTGATCACCAGGGCAGACTTGACGACACGGATGTATGGCATGGCTTTATCCCCTATCGGTGGACAGATCGTCCAACTCGTTATTTGTTACCGAGGAGTATACGTTTAACTCGGCCCGGCTGCTTAGGCCTTGACGACCCCGCGACGAGCCGACGTCGCGGAGCTGGCTCTAACGCTGACGATCGCTCGACTCCGTGAAGCACTTCGTGGCGAGCCGGTATATAGTCCACCGGTAGTCCGCAGCTCAGGAGGCGGGCGCAACATCAACAGGCGACAGATAGGTAGAGTAGGACCATGTCGAAGCCGATCCTTCCCGACTCCACGCCGGAGCAGGTTGCCGGAAACGGCTTGCTGCACCGCCGAATCTTTCTAACTCACGGCGCTGCGCTGATCGGCGCCGGGAGCCTCGGCCTGCTCGCCGCGAGACCGGCCGCGTCACAAGACATCCCGTCCTGGATGAGGGCGCCCGGGCTCGGCATGTCGGAATACGGCGAACGCTCGCCGTTCGAGTCTCATGTCACTCGCCACGTCGTGACCGCGCTGGGCACGACCGGCGCGGGGGCTTCCCGGACGCCGTTGGAGAGCCTGCAGGGCACGATCACGCCGAGCAGTTTGCACTTCGAGCGCCACCACAGCGGCATTCCCGAGATCGACCCGGATGCACACCGGTTGCTGATCCACGGTCTGGTCGAGCGGCCGTTGATCTTCGACATGGACGCGCTGCATCGCTACCCGATGGTGACACGAATTCAATTTCTCGAGTGCTCGGGAAACAGCCGCCCGAATCTGAGCGCGACGCCGCCTTCGGGCAGCTGTGGCGACATCCACGGCATGGTGTCGTGCAGCGAATGGACCGGTGTCCCGTTGTCGATACTCCTCGACGAAGCGGGCGTCGCGCCAAATGGTCGATGGATCCTTGCGGAAGGCACGGACGCCGCAGCCATGTCGCGCAGCGTGCCCATGGCCAAGGCGCTGGACGACGCACTGATCGCGCTCTATCAGAACGGCGAGCGGCTACGGCCGGCGAACGGCTATCCAGTACGCCTGTTCCTGCCCGGCTACGAGGGCAATATCAGCGTGAAGTGGCTACGGCGGCTCAAGGTCACGGCCGAGCCGATCATGACGAGAGACGAAACCTCCAAGTACTCCGACCTGCTTCCCAGCGGAGAGTCGCTGTTGTTTACCTACCCGATGCGCGTGAAGTCCGTCATCACCTCGCCGTCGCCGGGTTTGACGCTGGACGGCCCCGGGCTCTACGAAATCTCCGGCTTGGCGTGGTCAGCCGCGGGCAAGATCAGGGCCGTGGAAGTCTCGGCCGACGGCGGCCGGACCTGGGCCGAGGCCGCGCTGTCCGAGCCCGTCCTCCCCAAGGCGCTGACACGTTTTCGTATGGCGTGGCGCCGCGATGGCGGGCCCGCCGTCCTCGTGAGTCGGGCGATCGACGAGACCGGTGAAGTCCAGCCGTCTCGCGACGAATTTCTGGCCGAGAAAGGCGCCCAGGTGTCCTACCACAATAACGCCGTCCAGGCCTGGCGCATCGGAGCCGACGGCGAAGTCACCAATGTCTATGTTTAGAGTGGGTCTCGCCACGGTAACCGTGATGCTGCTCACCACGGCCGCCGCGCAGCAGGGCCCCGATCTCGGCGAAACGCCAAGCCCCGAACTGATCGCCGCCTGGGACATCAGCGTCGCAGCGGACGGAACCGGGCTACCGGCGGGTTCCGGTACGGCAATCGAGGGGGCGCCCCTGTACACGTTCAATTGCCTGGGCTGTCACGGCCAGGAGGGCGAAGGACTCCTAAACGACCGCCTCGTTGGCGGACACGGGACGATCGGCGGGCCGGCCCCGACCAAGACCGTCGGCAGTTACTGGCCCTACGCGACGACGATCTTCGACTACATCCGTCGGGCTATGCCCTATTTGCAGCCACAGACCCTGACCGACGATGAGACCTATGCACTCACCGCCTACCTACTGTATCTGAACGGCATCATCGACGACGACCAGGTCATGGATGCGGAGTCGTTGCCGGACGTCGAGATGCCCAACCGGAAGAACTTCGTCCTCGCGTATCCGGAACCGTGACGCCAGGCCGCGGCTGCAGACCATGCTGCCGTCACCGCGTTGAGACTGTTCGACCGCTAGCTGTCAGCGCGCGATGCGCAGGCTAACCCGCCTCACCCATCAGTCGCATGAATTCCTCGTTCGACCCGACGCCGCCGTGGAGAGGCACGTGCTGGACGACATCGAGCTTCAGCCGCTGCATATTCCGATACAAACTCAGCATGTTGGGCGTCGGCGGCGATGAAGCCTGTGCGCCCGGCGCCGGCGGAGTATAGAGGTCGGCATTGATGAGAATTTGCTCCCCCGGCAGATAGACCATCACCATATTCTGAGCATGATCTAGCCCCTGGACCGGGTGAATCTCCAGTGTCCGCACACCGTCACTGACGACATATTTTTGATTCACGGCCTCGATCGGTGCCGGTCGGCGACTCGCCGTGAACATCGGATAGAACCTGTCCAGCCGGTCGGACGAAAGCGTCCGGGGCGCCGGGTGAAACATGACGTCCTGGTAGAAATCCCGATTCCCCTGGTGAGTCACGATCGTGGTGCCCTGGGCGAGGTAAGTTCGCAACCCGCCCGAGTGGTCGAAGTGGTGGTGCGTATTGACGACATAGCGAATGGGCTTGCCCGGTATCAGTCTGCCGGTCTCGTCGATGACCGCAAGCGAGCGCGCTTCGTTCAGCGGTGCCTCGATGACCGCAACGAAGTCGCTGAATTCGACGACGACGCTATGATGAGAGCCGCCGGAGAGTCTCCAGACACCTGCCGCGAGCCGCTCGGATTCCACGCTCACGGGCGGCACGACGGCCTGTTGGACGGCTGCCGGTACCGCCATCTGGACGACGGCGTGGTTCACCTGAACGTCGGTCACTCTGATTTCCATCGAATTGTGCGCCGGGTTCAAGACCGGGTCGCCCTGGTGCTCGTGCACGACGGTCGGGAACATGACCCCGCCGAAGTCCTGGTATTGCGTGTAGCGCATCTCGAAGAGCATGTCGCCGTACACGGGGTTGGGGACCCAGGTCGTGACGAGCTCGACTAAATTCTGGTCGTTGATCGTCCCGTTGACGCGGTATTTCCCGTACGCCAGGAATGAGACGATGGTCGCCTGTCTGCCGTCTTGCGTCAGGCCGCCGTTCGACGTGCCGGCGATCGTCACTGAGAGAGCCTCGGCGTCACTCTCCAACGCCGCCTTCAGGAAGCCGTGAGGCGTCAGCAGGATGTCCAGTTTGCGGAATTCAGCTACCGGCACGCCATCGAGGTAAGGCCGTGTTTGCGGTACCGGCCCGTCGCCCACCAGGTTCCAGGCATAGTCCCCGTTTAAGATTTCTGTGATCCGCTGCACGCCCTGGAACGGCCTGCCGCCACCACGGGCCGGATAGCTGCCCCGCTGCCTCGTAAGGTCTTCGCGAGAGTAACCGGTATCGTAGTCGATGATCCGCGTGTAGTCCGTCACCTCGTATCGCGGCCAATCGTCGCTTAGGCCATAACTCTGGCCGACGTTCGCGAACCAACCGGTACCGGAGAACTGGATCGTTTCCATATCGTCGGCGCCCATCGTTCGTGCGGCGGCCTGCAATATGCTGCGAGCATCCTGCGCCATCACCAACCCGGCCGGTAGTATCAGAATGCTTAGAAAAACGACAATGCGGTTCGTCACGACGTCGCCCCTGTCGGTCTGGAAGGCGTGATTTGTTTTTTCTCGAAGGTCACACGAAGAACGCGACCCCCAAGGCGTCTCCCATCCAGCGCGTCACGTGCAGCGCCGGTGTCCTGTTCGTACAGATGCACAAAACCGAAGCCCCCACACCGCCCCGTCATGATGTCCGTAGCCAGGGTGACAGATCGAACCGTACCAAATTCCGAGAACAACCTATTCAAGCTCTCCTCGGTCGTGTGCGGAGGTAAATTGTGCACAATCATTTTCGTCATAGAATTATTCATATCATCGATTTCATTGCCAGGCAGAGGTTGAGGTTCTTCATTTTTGGAGCATCCGCTGAGACACTTTACTGCAGGCTGAACCGCGTCGCGACCTCGGGATCGCAGTCGTAGCGGTAGAATTCGAAGTCGGGCGTGTAGTCCCAGTTCAGCGTGCCGCTGAAGCTATCGGCGAGAAATTCGGGATCTTCGAGGAATACCTCGAGCGTCAGGCCACGGCCATCGTCGTTCAATGAGTAGCGTTCGACAATGTGCTTGTCGACGCCGGAAGCTAGGCCAATACCGAAGGGTGAACGGTGTGGCGCGAAGAGCCGCGTGTCGACAACGAGCGTATCGCCGTCCCAACGACCGATCGAATGACCGAGACGCCCGCGCTCACCACCAACGGGATGCTCGCGACCATCTGTGTAAATTATGCGCTCGGCGTCGAACCACTCGTCGCGGATGATGACGCGGTCATCGAGAATTTCGATCTCGTTTAGATAATGCGGCGACGTCAACCCGGCGAGCAGGCCGTATCCGTTGCAGATCGCGGTCGGATTGTCGCGATCGTGATCGTAGGATTCGATCGATGCTTGGCCCGCCTCAGTTGGCGGATCGCCCATGAAGTCGGCGAACAGCGCACTCAAAACTTCGATTGGCGCGCCCGGCTCGAGTCGCGATTTCCAGACGCCGCTGATGTCGGTCGTGGTCTCCGTTGCCTGCGACGGTAGTATGCCCTGCCTAAGGACCGTTCCGTCTTGCGTCGTCAGCGATTGCAGCACGGCATAACGGCGATCGGTACCGCGTTCCGGATGCGCCCGAACGCTAATGACGTCGCCCGGTTCGAGCGAGTCTGCCGACCAGCCGCTGTGCGCAAGTATCGGAGTGCTTCCGGTCTCGATTTCCCATTCGATAGGTTCTCCATTCTCGTTCACGGTCCCGACGCGGACATAGACGTGTGGATTACGCCATTGAAAGGCCAGTACCGTTGCTTCGAATGCGACGACCGAGTTGCGGTCGATGCGGATATAGCTGTGATGGCCGAGCGCCGGCACGCCTGTCAGCATGGTGCCGGCTAACGCCGCCGAGATCAGGATTGAGATTCGGCGCTGCATCCTCGGTATCTTCGCACGAAACTCGCTCGGGAAGACCGCGCGCGTAAAATATCGGGCGTCAGACTGGCTCCAGAACGTTCCTCGGCCCGAGATTCAACCTAAACCAGGTCAGGAGATAGCCCAAAATCTGGTGAAATCCGTCTCTGCTTTCGGCAGCCATCCGCGGAGGTCACATAGTTAGAAGGGAAAGTTCAAGTAACTTCTAGGATAGCGGCCGGTGAAGGTGAAGGGTTCGTGCGGGCGCACGCACAGAGCCGTGACCACGGTGTGAGAAGAGGCGTCCGAGGACGTCTAGAACATGTAATCGAGCCCGACGCTGAACAACAGACTGTCGAAGTCGTAGATATCGTTGTTCGCGTCCTCGTCCAGGTACTCGACGAACGCCGCAATCTTCAGGCGATTGCCAATCCAGCGGCCCAATTCGGCTCGCAGCGTGAACCGGCTCGCCGAACGGGTCAGGGACGTCAGGCTACTCTGACTGCGGTCCGTCAGATACAAATCGGGGTCATGGTAGTCGGTCTGTCGCACGCTAGCTTCGAGGACCTGAAACCAATCACGGTTGTAGTCCCAGTCCAAGCGAACGCGCAACTGTAGGTTGTCTCTGGAATAGCTGCGAAAGCCCTGGAAGTTGGCTCCCGAGTCGTTGACCAGCTGGGTCGTCTCATCGAGACGATCCTCTACTCGGTAGCCGACATCCACGCCCCAATGAAGACGATCACCACCGTCAAGGCCGACCGTTAGCTCGCGAAGCTCGCCCTCGTATCGGAGGTATTGCGCGGTGGGGCTCGTCACGTCGGTGAACCGGACCAACACCATCAAATCCAAATTCGCGCTCAATGCGAACTCGTTGGAGAACGAAATGTCCCGGTGATTGACGTAGTCTTCACCCCCCAGCTGAAACTCGGTGTAACCGAACTCGAGGCCCCAATAATATGGGTC
>Ga0209997_10000757_pt1 | contig 11222 bp, 14 predicted proteins | sample CR04metaG_FD_182079 | JGI IMG/M metagenome (GOLD analysis project Ga0209997, IMG submission 182079) | Deep subsurface microbial communities from Mariana Trench to uncover new lineages of life (NeLLi) - CR04 metaG (SPAdes) (version 2) | ecosystem: Environmental > Aquatic > Marine > Ocean trench...
AGACAAAATATTGGAGCTGGAATTGGTGATAAGATTTCATTAAAATCAGTTGAAACTGCAAACGCTGAACAGATTATCTTGTCTCCAACTGAAAAGGTTACAGCAGAAGGATTACAAGAATACATGATTTACAACTATCTTAATCATGTCTTTACCACAGGAGATTCAATATCTCTAAACACACAGATGGGAAGTCGAGTTCAGTTTGTTGTAACTAGTACTAAACCATCAAAACCAGTTATTGTTACTGAGAAGACAGTCTTCAAACTTGGAACAATGACCAAAGCAGTTGATACATCTGTCCCAAGAATAACATATGATGAACTTGGAGGCCTAAAAAACGAGATTCTAAAAATCCGTGAGATGGTTGAATTGCCCATGAGGCACCCAGAGTTGTTTGACAAAATAGGCGTAGAGGCACCAAAAGGTGTCTTACTATATGGTCCAACAGGTGCAGGAAAGACTTTACTTGCAAAAGCAGTTGCAGGAGAGACTAATGCTCACTTTATCTCACTTAGTGGTCCTGAAATTATGGGCAAGTATTATGGAGAAAGCGAAGAGAAACTAAGAGAAATCTTTACACAAGCTGAAGAAAACTCACCTAGCATTATTTTCATTGATGAGATTGATTCTATTGCTCCAAAGAGAGATGAAGTATCAGGCGAACTTGAGAAGAGAATAGTTTCTCAACTCTTGACATTGATGGATGGCATGAAGTCTAGAGGAAAAGTTGTAGTGATTGCAGCTACTAATAGACCAGACTCTATTGATCCTGCACTTAGAAGACCAGGCAGATTTGATAGAGAAATTGAAATTGGAATTCCTGATGATAAGGAAAGATTTGAGATTCTCTCAATTCATACACGTGGTATGCCAATTGATGAAAAAGTGGATCTTAAACAAATCTCAAAGATTACACATGGATTTGTAGGAGCTGATTTGGAAGTATTAGCCAAAGAAGCTGCAATGAGATCTCTTCGTAGAATTCTTCCTGAAATTGATCTTGATGAAGAGAAAGTTTCTTCAGAAATTCTTCAAAAGATCCAGATCACTAGCGAAGACTTTAGAGATGCATTAAAAGAAGTCAGACCAAGTGCACTAAGAGAAGTTCAAGTTCAAATTCCAAATGTTAGTTGGGATGATGTTGGAGGTCTAGATCAATTAAAAGAAGAACTTCGTGAGGCAGTTGAATGGCCTATCAAATACAAAGAAGCCTTTGATTATGTTAATGTAGAATCTCCAAAGGGAATTCTACTTCATGGTCCTCCTGGTACTGGTAAAACTCTGATTGCAAAAGCGCTTGCAAAAATGACAGAGTCTAACTTTATCAACATTAAAGGTCCTGAACTACTCTCAAAGTGGGTTGGTGAATCTGAAAAAGGAGTCAGAGAAATTTTCAGAAAAGCACGACAGGTAGCGCCATGTATAATATTCTTAGATGAGATTGATGCACTTGTTCCACGAAGAGGTAGTGGGAGTTCAGGATCACATGTTTCAGAAAATGTAGTCTCTCAAATTCTAACTGAGATTGATGGACTTGAAGAACTACACAATGTCTTGATAATTGGTGCAACTAACAGATTAGATATTGTAGATGAGGCACTGCTAAGACCAGGCAGATTTGATAGAATAATTGAAGTTCCCAATCCTGATGCCAAAGGAAGACAACATATCTTTGAGATTCATACCAAAAAGAAGCCACTTGCAAGCGATGTTAAAATTGCAAAACTTGTAGAGTTAACAGATGATTTTAGTGGTGCAGAAATTGCTGCAGTTGCAAACAGAGCGGCAATAGTATCTCTAAAAAGATACGTTAGTGGCAAGTCTCAAAATATCAAAGAAATCAAGATAACCCAACAAGATCTGATTGATGCAGTGGATAAAGTAAGGCCTCGAAAAAAAGAGGCTCCGCTTGCTCAATCCATAAAATAGTCTAAATACTAAGGAAAATGACACAAAATAATGAAACTCTATCTTGACTTTGACCCATGCCAAGAATGCAATACGATGATGGCTGAATTAAGTAGCTCTGAGATGTTATTTGCTGATGCAAAGACAAGAGCAGACGAATCTGCAAAATTTCTTAGGCATCTAACATATAATCACAACGAAGTAGTTCAAGCTGTTATGGAAGATCTTCCAAAACAAAAAAGAGATCAAGAGTTTGATTTCTTCAAATAACATTCTTTTTCATTCTTAGAAATCAGTAATCATATTCATATACAATATTGTTCTAATATTTACGTGAAATTATAAAATGGAAACAGGTTTTATTTTTAGTTTAGTTGTTATACTTGTTTTAGTTAGTTCTTTGCAATTTACATTAGCACTTGAAACTGAACAAGAACCAAAACCACCAGAAATTCCACAACCTTCTCCAGAACCAGAACCAATTCGATTGCCAGATCCTGATCCTGTACCTGAACCATTCCCAGGAGAGACTGAATCAGAAGAAATACAACGATTAACTAAAGAAAACGATAAACTAAAACAACAAAATACTAACCTTCAAGGACAGATATCTACTCTAAAAAATGAAAAGTTAAGACTAGAAGCTGAAATATCAGAACTTGACGATGTCATTGAAAATCTTAAAGAAATAACAATGGAACAAATACGAGTAATAATGGATTTGGTAAATAGACTTAAAGATGTATTATTTGAAAAAATATTTTCTCCTATAATTAATTTGTAGGATTTTTTTGAATAGTTTAATCATCTAACTTTAATGTTTTTTTAATTAAGGCAGCCCTGTTTCTGATTGTAACATCGCTTACTCCAGATTCGACTGAAAATTTCTTTTGACTGATTTTTTCGCCATTCATAATACTTGAAATATACAATGAAGCGGCAGCTTGCGCTACAGGATGTTTTCCAGCAGTAATCTGCTCTTTTTCACAGCGCTTTAGTATCTCAAATGCGTCTCGTTTGATCTTTTCTTTCAGATTCATGTTGTTTGAAATTTTTGAGATAAACGAAGCAGTGTTGTACTGATTAAGATGTAATCCAAGCTTATTGATTATGGTTCTCAAATCTCGAGAAAGTATTCTTCTTTCAACATTTCCAGCACTTGCAATATCATCTAACGTTCTTGGAACGTTGTTTTCCCTACATGCTGCATACAAAGAGGCTGAGACTAACGATGCCATAGTTCTTCCCCTAGTTAGTTTTGCACTAACAGTTTTTCTGTAAATATAGGCAGCATTCTCTACTACACTATCTGGAATTCCTAACTTTGTTTTCATTCCATGAAGCAAAGTAAATGCCTTGCTAAAGGCAGCAGTCTTTCTTGATTTACTTCTCTGATCCCACGTTCGTAGTCTATTGAATTCATATTTTGTTTTGCTAGGTAATGCGTTTCCAGAAAAATCTTTATTGGCACCAATTACAGTTGATAGTCCCCTGTCATGCATTGTTAGTGATGTGGCAGGGCCTGTTCTTGTTAGCTTCATAAAACTTTCCAGAGTGTAACCGCTGCTTTCATATGATGTGTCAGCTATGTTTTGCACTAGAATAAGACCGCATCCCCCACAAACAATTTCTCCTCTATCAGAATCTGTTATTACAGGGTAGGTTTTGCAAGTATCAAGTAGACACTTTACATCATAATCACTAGAATAATTTACTACCACTACTAAGTATAATCTGTATTTCTAAAATAAAAATAATTTGTTTCAGGTAATTTTGTAATCAAAACATAGCTTTACAAACAAAAAATTCCTCAAATTTATCAAAAAATAAAGTTCTTGTTAGTTATACAACACACATTGTAATAAATGTTAAAAATGAAAAACAATTTTCTTGAAAACTACTTCTTAATTGATTCTAAAGAATACCCACGATTTGTAATCATCTGAGTAACTGTTTCTATAGTATAATCAATTCCATGCTCCTCTTCAAAATGGTTTCTTAGTTTTTTGATTAATCCTACAGTTTTTTCTTCGTCTAGAAAAAACTCACACTCAAAACCATAATCTTCACATCTCAGTTTAAGATTCATTTAGTATCAAAACAATATCGAGTCTATAAAAATCATAGACTTGTCTCTCTGAAGAAGAATAAAATTAGATGCATATTGAGCCTAAATCCTCCCAAATAGCTCTAATAACGTCTGGTGGTGGGTTGGGTATAGATGAAAGGTTTGTAATTTGTTTTTCTTGCAGTAGGCTTTGTACTTGGGGCATTTCTAAGATACAAAGTTACAGAATCTCCTTTACTTTTCAATACATTACCTGTCAATGTTATTGGGGAATTTATCCTTGGCGCATTTGTCATAATGTCACAACAATGGAATCTTGATGGAAAATATTCTCTTTTTGCTGCTGTAGGATTCTGCGGCTCACCACAATGTCTGCATTTGCACTTGATTCAAGTAATCTTCTTGAGAACAATCACTATGGAAAACTTGCTATCAACATTATTGCAAATGTTGGATTATCCATTGCGGCAATAATTGGAGGAAAATCCTTTATGAGTGCAATTATTAATAATTAATTAGAAATGGTTTACTCGTACCAAGTTGTAAAGTTTCAAACAATTTCCTTTGTGCAAGGAACTCACTGGTCTCAATCAGTAAGTGATAAAGGGGTTCTTTACAAATCACTCAAAGATCCATTTTCAAAACTTATCGTTCAATCTTCTAATGGTTCAAAAAAATTATACCGCGTTCCAAAAGACAGAACAGTTGTTGTAACTAATGATACTGTTCATTTTCTAGGTGAATTGGCCTGACTATTTGAAAAACTGGTCAATCTGGTCTCTATATTTAAGAGCAATTTTTCCAAAATCCGTAAAATCTTCTACAGTTGGATTTTTCATCTTAATTGCAAATTGATTTACAAATAGAGACAGCGCACTACCGATAATAAGATTGTAAACCCCATCAGCTACATTTTTTGAGTAAGGAAATACAACTTTGATAAAAGGCAGGTATGTCTCAGTTTGGGAAATCATTAACTTGATGTGTTTTTCAACAACTTCTTCAACTTCATCTGGAATTGTCATAATTTTACTTGCATTGATTTCTTATAAGTAGAAATTTACTTCTCAGGCGTGATAAAGTTCCTCTTGTAAACTCTTTTTAAATAAAATTGAATTTATAACACCAATTCCACTTTTTACTGTTGCTTGAATTAGACAAGAAAGTATTTGGAAAAATTACAACTAAAGAAATCATTGGTGCTGAACCACCTGCAATTCCTAACACCAAAAATATTCTTGAAAAAGAACTTGCAATTTTACTTGCAGAACTAAAATCTAAATCAAAAGAAAATCTTGAGAAGATCTTAGAACAACAAAAAATTATCCAAAAACATGTGAATAGCAGACCAGGTGCTATGGCTTTGGCTCAAAACAAAATTGAACTATTCAATGAATACAACAAAAAATATGTTCAAAGAATTAAAGAAAAACTAGAATCTTAGAGTTTTTTCTTTTTTAGAATGTTTTTCACTAGAGTTTTGTTTTCTTATAATTAACAAATGGATTGTCTTGAGAAAATTTATGCTTCTTATTTTGAATTAATCCATAATGACTATTTTATGATATTATGGGCTCAAAATTTGAAGAAAAAAGTTGTTGATTAATAAATACCAAACGATGCAGAATCCTAGAATAGTGAATGGTAAATAAAACAAATGAATTGTGCCCAAGATGTGCACATGGAACATTAGTTACTGATAATGAATCAGGAGAGATGTTCTGCTCCAAATGTGGATTTGTAATTACTGAAAAATTACAAGAATCTGGCCCGGAATGGAGATCATTTTCTCAAGACCAAAATGGAGATAGAGCAAGAGCTGGTGCACCAACATCATTAACAATGCACGATATGGGTCTTGCAACAATAATTAATCCTGTAAACAAAGATGCTTCAGGTAAACCACTTACAGCATCTATGAAAAGTACAATTGAAAGACTCAGAACTTGGGATAGCAGAAGTCAAGTTCATGAACCAATAGATAGAAACTTTAGACAAGCATTTAGTGAATTAAATAGACTAAAAGACAAACTAGCGATTTCTGATGCAGTAATTGAAAAAGCAGCTTACCTTTACAGAAAAGCACTTGAAAAAGGACTTGTTAGAGGACGTTCCATTTCAGCTTTAATGGCAGCAGCACTTTATGCTGCTTGTCGTGATACTTCAACACCAAGGAATCTAAAAGATGTAGAACAAGCTGGTAACATCAAAAGAAAAGATATTGCAAGATGTTATAGATTACTAGTCAAAGAGCTTGACTTGAAGATGCCAGTAACTGATTCAGTTCAATGTGTCGCAAGAATTGCAAGTATAATTGGAATTGCTGAAAAAACAAAAAGATATGCAGTCAAAGTACTAAAACAAGCACAAGAAAGCGAAGTTTCTGCAGGAAAAGATCCAATGGGATTAGCTGCTGCAGCATTGTACCTATCTTGTGTCAGAAATGGTGAAGACAAAACTCAACGTGATATTGCTGAAGCTGCAAATGTTACTGAAGTAACTATCAGGAATAGATACAAGGGTCTCAAAGAGTCACTTGATCTATAACCTAAAAAATAATGTAACTTACACTTGTTCATCATTCTCTTTGAGAATTATCAGATTTTTCTGTGACAAATCCTTCATCAATTGAATCAGTAACAGTATTCTCAACTTTAACTCCTTTATCAGAGTCTCCTTTTGAGTCGTCAGGTGGTTTAACAAATCCCCCTTCTTTTGATTCAGGCGGAGGAATCTTTTTTGATTTTCCTAATCCAATTGTTGTAATAATTACTGATGATAAAATGATAAAGAATATGATTTGTGGATATGCTTCTGCATTTGGTAAACCCATAGTAATCGGATATGTAGCAAGCACAGCAGCAGCTAATCCTCTGGGAATCATTGAGTTTGTTACCGCTCTATCCAATTTGGAGAATCTCTTTGTTAGCGTTATCTTGACAACAAATTTTCTTCCAACGTAAACAGCAATTGTGATCAAAATTCCAAATATGACATATTCTATTTGTCCAAAACTTGCCAACAATCCAACAAACACAAAGAAGAATGATCTTACCAAAAATGTTAGTTGATTATGTGTTGGATCATCCGTCTCGATCTTTGGAAGCTTAAATTTGAGTATTCTTGAGAGATGTTTTTTGTTTCCAAGCATTAAACCAAATACCAATGCTGTCAAAGCTCCAGATTCTCCAAATGAGTTTGCTAAGAAGAACAAAACAAACAAAATTCCTAATGTAAGCATGTATGCGTGTTGAGCATTACCAAACTTTGTTGAAACATACATCCAAGGAATTCCTACCCCAAACCCAAGAACCAGACCTACAATGACTGCCCTTCCAAGAGTTTCTTGTAATGTTTCCAGATCAAAATGTCCTGCAAGCACAGCTTCGAATAATATGAATGCAGCAATCATGGCTAAAATATCAGTTAGTGCAGACTCAAAACTTAGCATTGATTTGACTTCTTCTGAAATTTTGATATTTCTGACGAGGCCAAAAACAATTGCTGAACTACTTCCACCTACAATTGAAGCTAACAAGATACTCTCTAACCATAGCCATCCTAATGCATAATGAGCAGCAAGTGTGATGATTACAACTGATATAATAAAACCAAGAATAGCTAGTGTTACAGAAAAGTGTGCAGTTTTTACAATATGTTTAATGTCTAGGTGTAATCCACCATCAAACATGATGATTATCAATGCAAGTGCTGCAAAATATGGCACTACTTGGATAACAACTTCCGGCTGAATAATCCCCAAGACTGGTCCTACAATTACTCCAAATATCATCAAAAATGCTACATCTGGAATTCCTGTTTTTTTGAAGAATGCTTCTCCTGCAACTCCAAGAAAAATTACTACTCCTGCTGCAAGTAATATTACATGAGCTGAAGCAATTGATCCATCTTGAATAGATAGTGTCTCTATAGAATTTTGCAACTCTACAATTTTATCTAAAATAAAACTTGTATCAAAATCAGATAATGGAAACACCTCTCCAGTTTGCCCTCTAATTAAATTCAAAATAGACAAAATTATGGGATTCATTAATGACTGAATGTAAACATATGTGGATAAAAGTTAAACTGGATTTGTTTGATAATTTTAAGCTCCATAGTTGATTTTTAGATACACATAAAATCAACCATAACACATTTTTCTTACTTGAGTGCAACAGATGCATTACGTAAGGATCACAAGCAAATCGATCGATTAGAGAAGGTAATCATAAAGTGTTATACAGATCTTTATGCAGGAAAAAATATTCCTTTATCTGATATAGACAAAATTTCATTAATTATAGATGAATTCTTAGATTCTATCCATTATTCAAGAGAAGAAGACTCGTATTTCCCTTGTGTTGCCAGCTATGATCATCTTAAAGAAGAAATCAGAAGCTTGTTAATAGAACATGAGTTTTCTAGAAGGATTGCACTACAAATCAAAAAGCATCTCAAAAGATGGAAAGAAGGAGAAGATGCAAGAGAACCTGTTGCCAGATTCCTAAGAACATATTCAATATTTCTAATGGACCATAAAACCAAAGAAGAAAACTTTTTTGATAGAGCTGAATCAGAAGTACTCTCAAAAGAAGAAGAATATGATATGTATGAGCAATTTAAATCAGTTATGGCCATTTCAAAAAAAATGGAAGACATGATTAAAGAAATTGAATATCTAGAAAATCAACCTTGGTTTCAAAATTAACGTAAGCTCTTTATGGGCTGTTAAGGAATTTTGATTTATGAAGCCTTTCGTTCTTTGGATGACTGGTCTTCCTTGTTCAGGTAAGACTACTATCGTAAAAGATCTGCAAAAAAAAATCCCAAACTTGGCAATGCTTGATGGTGATGAACTAAGAGAATGGTTCTCCCCAAAAGACTTTTCAAAAGCAGGACGTGATGAACACAACAAAAAAGTTGCTCATTTGGCTAAACTTTTACTAAATCATGGTGTTCCAAGTGTAGTATCCCTAGTATCTCCATATGTTGAGAACAGAGAAACTGCTAGAAAGATTATTGATGCAGGCGAACAGTTTGCAGAATGTTTTGTAAAATGCTCACTTGAAAAATGTGAAGAAAGAGATGTCAAGGGCATGTATGCCAAGGCAAGAAAAGGAGAAATCAAAGGATTTACAGGAATTGATGATCCTTATGAAGCCCCAGAAAACGCAGATTTAGAAATTGATACAGAACATGAACCACTTTCAGAAAGTGCAAACAAAGTAAAGGACTTTCTTAAAGGAAGAAACCTACTCTAATTTTTTAAATTCTTCAACTATTTTATCGTGAATTAGTCCATTTGTCACTAGAATTCCATTTTGATGAAAAACTTCTTTGTTATTGTATGTGATATCATTTCCCAACATGTCCGTCATCTTTCCTCCAGCTTCTGAAATAATACAATAAGACGCAGCTGAATCCCATTCCTTCATTTTGTTTGTGGTTGTGATATATGCTTCAGCCTCTCCTGAGCTAATCTTTCCAACCTTTAATGAACTACCAATACTTGTAAAATCCTTAATACCTAATTTTTTGATAAATGATTTTTCTTTATCTGATAGATGGTGTCTTGATCCAATTGCTCTACACTTTGAAAGTTCTGCTAATCCAGTTACAGATATTTTCTTCCACTCATCATTTGAATATCTAAATGCACCACTTCCTTTTTGTGCAACAAAGAATGTTTTTTCTGTAGGCCAACCAATAACTCCAAGAATTGGTTTTTTGTTTTTTATCAATGCAATCATAACTGTAAATTCACCTGTTCTATCAATAAAATCAGAAGTTCCATCAAGTGGATCTACAATCCAAATTGTATTCTTTGATAATCGACTTTGATCATCTTTGTCTTCTTCTGATAAAATTACATGTTCTGTTTGTGAGAGAATTTCTTTGATGATTTCATTACTCTTAAGATCTGCCTCTGTAATTGGTGAATTATCATTTTTTTTGGATATTTCAAAATTTCCCTGATAAATCTCTAAAATTGCGTTTCCTGCTTCTTTTGCAGCCTTGATAGCAATATCTAATTCAGGAATCTTATCCACTATGGGAATGTCTTTCAACTGAAATACCTAAGTTGTAAGTTCTGGCTTTAATGTCCATACAACTCCTAGAACAATAAACGGAATTGACATAACTCCTATGATGGCAAGTATGGTGTTAAACTGTGTTTCCGAAACTAGTGGGTTGTTTATTATCCATGGAAGTGGTAATGTAATGATTACCCAAATAGATCCTAAAAGTATTATCAACTTGGCTTTTGCCTTTCTATCTTTCATCATGTTCTGTCCTCAACAGCTGTATTAAATTCATGAAAATTCATAATTTATAGATCATTATACCTCAAATAGGCACAAAATATTTTATAAAATATAATAAAATATTAGAATTTATTATGTGAAATGTTAAATAGTTAAAGTTACTATAAAATTTGATGCCGAAGGATATAATTCCTATCGACTAAAACTGCGTAGCCCCGCGGAACCAAAAAGGCAATCAGACGTTCTTACGTGCTGACAACGGGAGGAAATCTCTCACAGTTCCGCAGAAAAGGGGTATACGCCATTCTTAATTTTCTAAAATATCCACAGATACCGAACCCATTACGTTCCCATTTGGGTTGATAATTATTGAAACTTCTTGCATCTCAGCAACCCAAATGATTTTTTGTCCCTTGTACTTCCATGTGAAATACTCAGAGGCTCCAGTTTGATGTAAGGTATTTTCAAGCTTAAACTCTTCAGAAAAATCAAAATTTTCCCCATTCAATGTTATTGATAAGATTTCTGGACTACTTCCATTTGGAACAAATCTAAAAGAATATTCGCCATTGTCAATAGTAAATGTATCAGTATAGACTCCATTAGTGTACAAGTCAGGATCTGCAAGAGTTACGTGAAATATCACATTATCATTTTTCTCAGATGGATCTAACGAAAAAATTACTACAAAAATTACAATTATTACAACTATGGGAATTATTGCAATTTTTTTATTCACTAAAATAGGTTCTAAATTCCATTATAAAAATAAATTTCTAATTTAATTGGAAACTATATTGTAAGAAATATTATTTCTCTCTTATCTTCCTGGTTAATATTTCTAATTTTTTAAGATGTTCTAATATCTATGGGTCGTTAATCATATTCATTATATCCTCCATTTTAAACATCTTCGGCGTGGTAATTCCTTCTTCAAAATTATAAAGTTTTATAAGTCTATTTTTAACATTTTC
>Ga0209997_10000760_pt1 | contig 11205 bp, 11 predicted proteins | sample CR04metaG_FD_182079 | JGI IMG/M metagenome (GOLD analysis project Ga0209997, IMG submission 182079) | Deep subsurface microbial communities from Mariana Trench to uncover new lineages of life (NeLLi) - CR04 metaG (SPAdes) (version 2) | ecosystem: Environmental > Aquatic > Marine > Ocean trench...
AATCTAATTTTACTTGAATAATTAAAGTAAAAAAGCAACGGTACTTAAGATCGACAACGGTTGTACATCGATGACAGCACCGTTTGCTTATGTTTTATAATAGGTTTAGGGTGATTTGTATGTGCTAGTACGTCTTTTTTGCACATACAGTCAGTATTGGCTTACCCTCATTTAATAATAGAAAATCATTCAATTATGAACCAATTCGTCACTCTCCCACAGACTCCAATGCCCAACATTTTTGTTTTTTGGGAGATCTGGCGAATTCATATCAAAAATAGACTAATTTAGGGTGATATTATGGTTTTTGTATGGGATTAAAGGTAAAATTACTAGTCGTTATTCCGTTGGCGATCTTTGCAATCATAATTTTTGGATTTGACATTTTTAACAAAATTTGTAAAAATGCTAATAGCATATTTGATTGTTAATTCAAATTTAGCATGAATTTTTTAACAAAGCAAAACAACCAAATCTGTGGCAAAGCAACAAATCGATTTGATTATTTCAAAAAGACCCAATGATGAACAGCTAAAAAAATTAAAAGAATATTTCAAAGAGATGCCAGTTGAAGAAATTTTAGCTGGATTAAAATTTGCAAAAAACAGATGGACTGCAAAAGACGCTGGTGTACTTAAAGTTGGGAGAAAAAGTATTATTAAAAAAGAAGTTCACTCAGTTACAAAAGAGCAAGCTCATTGGAGATTGAATAATTGGAAGATGATGATTGCAAATTATAGAAGACGTGGATATAGCTATCCGACAATCTCAAGAATTAAAAAGATTCTAATTCAAAAAAGCAAAAAAAGATCTAGATAGGCGACCTTTCTCTTTTTTCTGATATAATGTCTTCTGGTAGATTAGATGGTATGTCTGGAATATTTTCTTTTGTTTGTCCTTCGATGACTGCCTGTGCTTCTTCTAAGATTGCAACGGTATCTGCACTTCCTTCTTGTGTAGTTAACGTTGTATCTTGTTGTCCTACTGATGAGCTAGATAACACATCGCTTAATATCTTTGAAAGATCTTGCATAGATGAATTAGCTTGTGGCATAATTCCTCCTAAGGAAACTCCTAATCCTTTAATGATAGACATACATGGACTTAAAGTTACAATAATATCTCCTAATTCTGAAACTGTGTTTAATCTAATGTTAATTTGTTCCATGGAAAGTTTTGCATTATTAACCATATTATTCATTTTTCTAATTTCTTGAAGCTCAATTGCATATGCTTTTGCATATGCGTGGTTATTTGATTTTTGAGCATTAACTATTTTTTCAAAAATATGATCATGCTTTTTTTGAATTTTTGCAGAAATGCCTGCTAATTTCATAATTTGTAATTCTAATTTATTTTGAGCATTTTCAATTTTGTTTTTAATAGGAGTTTCTGGTTTGATTCTACCAAATACTTTTTGTGATAATCCCTCATTTCCATTTTTAGTCCAATTACTAAGCGAACGCAAATTTTTCCAAATTAGGCTCCAAAAATTAGTTTTAAACCCGTCTGTATCTTACCTTTGTGTCACTCTAGTTACAGGGGGTCTGGTTACAATACATTCTAACCAAAGGTGAACGTATAGATTTCGAACCCAGATTTTGACACATGTATTTCTAACGTATGAGATGAAGCCTCTTCTGATGTAACAATATTGTACAATCTAGGCTCTTCAACCTGTATTTTTCCTGATGATACATCCATTCCTGCATATTGAGATCTTATTGAATTTCCATCAAGGAGAATGGTAAGTTCTGCTTTACCGGAAGTAACGATATTTACTTCCTTAGCAAAATATGATAACTGAATTCTTCCTTCATCTGAAACAAGTTTCATACTTCCTTGCAAATTTTTCCATATCCCATCAAGATAGAAATGATGTAACTTCAAATCATTAGGTATGGTATACCTTACATCATTTTCAGGATTAACCCCCTCAGTATTTCCTAACTGATTACGTCCAGCAGAAAATTTGTACCCAAAGTATAATTCAGAGGTTCTAAAACTAGTATGTTCGAATTCTTCTAATTCTAATATAGACTCCGCCGCAGCAACATTTAATCCTAATTGAATTGCACGTTCTTCTAAAAGTTTTTGAATCACCTTTTCTGTTTCATCGTATTTTCCTTCTCCAATATGATCATATCTGATATAGCCTTCATGATCAGCTATGTATTTTCTAGGCCAATATCTATTCTCAAAAGCTTTCCATGTTTTCATCTCATTATCTAAAACAACGGGATACATAATTCCATTTTTATGAACTGCCATTTCTACATTATTTGGATCTTTTTCAAATTCAAATTCAGGTGAATGTATCCCAATAATTAATAACCCGTCATCAGAATATTTTTCGTTCCAAGCTGTAATGTATGGCAGAGTGCGTATACAGTTGATGCAACTATATGTCCATATATCATACAACACAACTTTTCCTTCAATTTCTTTCGCTAATTGTTCTGGAGTGGTGTTGATATAGTGCGCAATCCCGACAAGATCAGGCGCCATTTTGAATTGGCTTTTATCTAAATCAAGTGCCCCTCCTGAGATTGGAATTTTCTTTTCATCTAGTGCATCTGAAATTAGATGTGAAGTCTCTAGTGATGAAAAAACTACGCTTAAACTAGCTATTATTCCAACTATTACTATTCCAAATATTGCTGCTGTTTTAATCTCTGATTTCATATTCCTAGTTTAATAACACCAATTCATTTAGGAGCGGAAAGTTTGCAATGTATGCTAATTGATTTGTAAATACTAAAACCCCTAAAGTTATGATCAAAGCCCCAATTATTACAGAATAATACTTTAGATGTTTACTCATAGCTTGAATAATTCTTGTGGCTCGTGAGAAAAATACTCCCATTAGAATAAACGGAATTCCAAGACCCAAAGAATATGTGAGTAGTAAATAAAACGAAACTGTGGGAGTTGCAGCTGCCAAAGTAAGAATTGTTCCTAAAATAGGTCCTACACAAGGTGTCCAAGCAGCTGCAAATGCTAAACCAAACAAAAATGATAAAGGATAACTTGCTTTCTCTCTTTTTGGAAAAAATTTCTTTTCGATATTTAGTGATCTAAATTTAGTTGTTAAAAGCAAAAAGATTCCAAATCCAATAATTATAATTCCCCCAATTTGATTGAATACAGAAATTAATTCACTTGATATTCCTCCAAGTGTACTGTTAATTATCACTCCTAATGCTGAAAAAACTACTGAAAAACCCAATACAAAAAAAACGGTATTTAGAATAATATTTGTTCTATTAATTGAGACTAGTTTAGTGCCATTTTTTTGATTAAGCTCGGAGAGGGTCGTTCCTGAAATATATGCTAAAAATGCTGGAATTATAGGTAATATACAGGGTGCAACAAACGATCCTAGTCCTGCTAGAGCAGCTACGGCTAGAGTTACTTCTGACATGATATAAAGTCGCAATTTTTTCTATTAAGGATTATTCCAAATCCGTTCCTATTTCAATTCGTTTTTATCTTTGCTTGCATCGATTTTTAATTATGAATAAACGTTTCATCATAGTTGGAATAGTTTTAGCGTTAGTTGTGACTCTTGCATTTATTGCAGGGTCACCAATGTTTGGTGGATTTGACACGCTTCGGTAATCTATATAATCCCAAATTTTTTAGCAGATAATTCAAAAACTCTCAACGCATTTTCGATCTGGTTCTTGCTAAGCCAAGCTGTTACTGAAATCCTTATTCTTGCCTTGTTTTTTGGTACTGTAGGGTATCTGATTGGCAATGCATAAATTCCTTTTTTAAATAAATATTTTCCAAACTTTAATGCGGTTTTTTCATTTCCAATAATCAATGGTATTATTTGAGTTAATGAATCAAAATTATATCCAATTTGTTTTAATCCTGAAGATAATAATCCTACATTTTTCCAAAGTTTTTTCCTTTGTTTTTCTCTATCTGAATTAAATTTTTTTAATGAATATTCTACAAGAAACGAAGGAAGTGCAGAAGTGTAGATAAAAGATTTTGATCTATTTATTAAAAATTCAATAATATTTTTTTGTGTTGCCACATATCCTCCAAAAGAACCTAGCCCTTTACTAAGGCTACTTACATACAAATCAATTTTCTTTGTTACTCCAAAGTGATTTGGTGTTCCTTTCCCATCTTTTCCTACAGTAAAATCTCCATGTGCATCATCTAATATTGTAATTGCGTCTTTTTTTTCAGCAATTTCTACAATTTCTTTGAGATTTGCATAATCTCCATCCATGCTAAATACCCCTTCAGAAATAACAAATTTTCGTTTATGATGTCGTCTAAGTTTTGATGATAAATCTTTAATGTCATTATGTTTATAGATAGAAATTTTGGCACCAGTAAGCTTGCATGCTTCAATAATGCTTGCATGGTTTAACTCATCACTTAAAATTAAATCATTTTTCTCAATAATGGTAGATATTACTCCAATATTTGTCATGTAACCAGTTGGAAAAATCAAAGAAGCCTCTTGAGATTTATGCTTTGCAAGTTTTTTTTCTAAAATTTGAAATGAAATGTCATTTCCACCGACCAGTCTTGAACTAGATTGCATTTGTCTTGATACTGTATCTGAAATTTTAATTCCTAGGTAGTCATTTGAGCAGAAATTTACAAGTTTCTTGTTTTTGATATTGATAAAAGCACCATTGACATGTCCAAATCGTATTTCACGATATAGGTTTTGCTTCTTGATGCTTTCTAATTTGTTATTAACAAAAGCCAGCTTAGGCTTCAAGATGGATCTTTCTAATCATTTCGAGGTCCTTTTTCATTTCATTTCCACTTAAAGTCAAATATCCGGCACTAATTATTCCATTTGCACCACTTAGTAAAAGTGCCTCACCATCATCTTCTAAGTTAACTTCTCGTCCGCCAGAAATTTTGATTATTGCATCTGGTAAAAGAAATCTAATAACCGCAAAAGTTCTAAGGATCTCATCAATTGGTAGAGGAGTTTGTAATTCTAAAGGAGTTCCAGGTACTGGTACAAGTAAATTAATAGTTATTTCTTCTGGATTTAATTTTGCAAGATCTACAATTAATTCTAATCTCTGTTCACGTGTCTCTCCCATTCCAATAATTCCCCCAGTACAAAGCTCAAGTCCTGCATCTCTTGCAATCATTAAGGTGTCAATTCTATCTTGATAGGTATGTGTAGTACATATTTCGGGAAATTTAGATCTTGATGTTTCCAAATTATGATTGTATCTTTTAACCCCTAACTTTTTTAGTTTCATTGCTTGTTGTAAAGTAAGAAAACCAAGACTACACTCCAAACTAATCGCAATTTTATTATTAATCTCTTTAATTATCTCACAAACTTTTTTAAAATCTGACTCGGTTGGTTCTCTCCAAGCTGCAACCAAACAATATGATTGTGCTCCTTCATCGCTTGCTTTTTTTGCTTGTTTTACTACCTCTTCTTTTGAAAGTAATTGATAATCATCAACATTAGTATTAAAAAAAGCAGATTGACCACAAAACGAACAATCTTCACTGCAATGATTTTTTTTGATATTAGATAATTGTTCAACGTCTATGATGTCTCCTTGAAATTTTCTGGTAATTTTATTTGCGCACTCTGAAAGTGTTTTTAGCTCTGTTTTTGGAATATTTAGTAATTTTTCAGCTTCGTGCGCTACAAGTGAGTGTCTTTTGAAAACTTTGTTTTGGCAATTTAAAATAAATTGATGATCTGAAATCATTAATTTTTAGGCAGAAAAGGAGTAATTAAGATTTTAGAATTGTTAACCTTACTAAGGCATGAAGGTTTACCTTTTTTATTACCATATCCAATATTAAATCAGATACAAGAAATGAAAAATCTTAGCTCAGTTTGGCATCCTAACACTCAGATGAACGAGTGGAATCATTTTGATAAAATAGTAAAAGGCCAAGGAATGTGGTTAATTGATTCTAAAGGGAATAAGTTGTTAGATGGGGTTGCTAGTATGTGGTGTAATGTCTGGGGCCACTCAAAAAAGGAGTTAATTGACGAAATTATCAAACAGTCTAAAAAGATCCCGCATTCTTCACTTTTTAATCTCACAAATGAACCTGCAGAACAACTTGCAAAAAAACTAGTGAAAATATCGCCTAACATGAACCATGTATTTTATTCTGATAATGGTTCAACTGCAATGGAAATTGCTTTCAAAATAGCTTTACAATATTGGAAAAATCTTGGAATTAAAAATAAAAATATACTTGCAACCCTTGAAAATGGATATCATGGAGATACTTTTGGAGCAATGTCTGTTGGATATGTCCCACAATTTTTTTCAAAGTTTAAAGATCAGCTTTTTTCAGTAAAACAAATTCCAGTTCCAAATAAGTATCGTATCCCTACAGGATATTCTTTTTCTGAATACCAAAAATTTTGTTTAAAAAAAATGGAAACTTTGTTTTTAGATAATGAAAAAATTGCTGCCTTTGTTATGGAAAGTGGAGCTCAATTAGCAGGCGGCGTAATAATCCATCCTCCCGGGTTTCAGAAAAAAATCAGCAAATTATGTAAAAAGTATGATGTACTTTTAGTTTTAGATGAAATAGCAACAGGTTTCGGCAGATTAGGTAGTCTTGTACAATACAAAGCTCAAGATAGCATCCCAGATATTGTAGCATATGGTAAAATGCTTACTGGTGGCTATCTTACATTAGGAGCAACCTTGACAACAAAAAAAATCTATAATTCATTTTTAGGAAAATTTAATGAAATGAAACATCTTTTTCACGGTCATACGTTTACTGGGAATCCTATCGCATCAGCAGTAGCAAATAAAAATTTGGAACTTTACGAAAAAAATAAATTAATAAAAAAAATTCAAAACACTTCTAAAATTTTTGAAAAAAGAAAAACTGATTTTTATCAATGTGATCTTGTTGGAGATGTGAGAAATAAGGGAATGTTGATGGGGATAGAGTTGGTAAAAAATAAAAAAGAAAAAATTCCCATTTCATCAAAAACATCATTAAATAAAATAATATTTGAAATGGGTAAATCAAACGGGATTTACTTGAGAACGCTTGGAAATATTGTAATGTTGGTTCCACCACTTGCAATTTCATCAAAGGAGTTAGAATTTCTAATAGACAGAACAATTTTAACAATTAATAAAATACATAAAAAATATGATTTTTGAAGATTTATTTAATAGGGGTGATTTTTCTTATTGAAATCTATTTTCATTACTGGCACTGACACTGATGTTGGAAAAACCTATGTGACCGCAGGAATTGCTGCTGCACTAAAAAAACTAGGAAAAGATGTTGGAATAATGAAGCCATTTGCTGCAGGAACTCCACAAAAAACTGGTTACAAATCAGAGGATGTTCAAATACTTGCTAAAGCGGCACAAGTCAACGATCCAGAAGAATTAGTTAACCCATATTTTTTTCTAATTCACGCATCTCCATTTACTGCAACAAAAAATCTTGGAACAAAAATTGATGTAAAAATTGTACTAAATTGTTTCAAACAACTATCATCTTTGCACGAAATTTTGTTAGTTGAAGGAATTGGTGGGATAATGACTCCAATACTACAAGATTATTTTGTAACTAATTTAATTAAAGATATGAATTTAGAAACAATAATAGTTACCAGCTCAAAAATTGGGACAGTTAATCATACAATTATGACATGTAAAATATGTCAATATTATAAAATTAAAATTCGTGGAATTATTATCAACAACTTAAATTTACATGGTTATTCCATAAATGTTCTTAAAAGGGATCTTGAAGAGTTAACAAAAATTACTGTTATTGGTTCAATTCCGTATTTTGAAAAATTCAATCTAGAACAACTTTCAAAAACTATTGCTAATGACATTGATTTTGGTTCTTTATTTCAATAAAAAATTTATATAAAATTAGGATTTCATAATTTTTAATTTATTTTGTTTTCTTGGAGAGTTAAATTTGTTTATATCATCCAATATTCTGTTTAATGAATTATTATCATTCTGAATCAAATAAGTTTGATTTTTAAATTGTAAATTATGATCTAGTACCAACCAGATATTCTCTTTTATAGGTTGAATTGTTTCCAATTCTAAAATTCTTTTCCTAATTAAATTTTTATTTTTTGATTTTGGGAATACAATTATCAGCGAATCTTTTGGATTTGAATTAAGTGTTAAAATATCAGGAATAACAATATCGATTTCTATATTGTTTTTTGAGATCTTTCTTTGACTAGGAATTAAAGACACGGTTAACAAATAATGCATAAGACCTTCCGCAAAAATTCCCAAATCTTCATCAATACTAGTGCTAATTTTTCGAATTTTTGGAGAGCATTTAGAAATTATTTGAGATATTATTTTAGAACTATTATTTTTAGAAATTTCTACTTGAATTTTATCTTCTGAAATATTGGTTATTTCTTGATATAAAATATCTTTTATAGGCGAATCAGCGTCCATAAAATTGAAATATTATTCGTTGAAACGGTATTTACGTTCGCCTATGCTTTCAGGAATAGTTTTTATGTCTACTAAAATGAATTCTTCTTTACCATCAAGAATATTATCGGTGCGGGAACGTTTGTTCTCATGAATTTCCTCGTATTCTTCGAGACTCAGTTTCGTTCTTGGACCAATTTCTGTTTCTAAATTCATGTCTTTTACAATTTCTTTGTAACCTGGTTGAATAATTCCACTAAATACCATGGCACTACTTCCACTTCCATAAGAACCAAATCCATAACGTTTGCCTTCTAAATCAATTCCTTTCTGGAACTCAAATTCTAATGAACTTCGAAAACCAAGATATAGTGAAGCAGTGTATAGGTTTCCAATCATTTTTGACCCAATTAATGAACTGGCAATTTTTGATTCATAGATGTCTTGAAATTCTTCTGTTTTTGTAAATAGTTTTGTAAATTGATGATCTTTTGACATAAACTCTGTATCTCCCAGAATTGATTCTATCGTTCCACGTGGATCTTTTGGAACAGGTTCTTCCATTCCAATTTGCTCAATAATTTTTTTCCATCGTGGCAATCCTCTCCATTCATGTCTTACTAGATATGCCAATGCTTTTTTACCCATGTTGCTATATGGAAGATGCATGCATATGTAATCAATATAATCTAAAATTGATTCACCATCTTTTAATTTTATAATTCCTTGTGCTAATGCTTTTTTCTTATAGGCCATTAGTGCAGTTTTAACTTGAATCAAGTATAGTAAATTTGAATATTGGCCATGAACAATAGGCGTTTCTTTTCCAAACGGTCTGTAAAAATCATATTCATCTTTAATTGAAGTTGCAGTAACTTTAGGATCAAAAGAAAGAAGTCGCGGATTATCATTTAACAGCATTGCTATTGCTCCTGCTCCCTGAGTTAACTCTCCACTAGAACCCAGATCGTATTTTGCTATATCTGAAACTACCACCAAGGCATTTTTTCCTTCAGCCTCACCTGCTCTAATCCAATTGGCATTATCGTACAAGGCATATGAGCCACTAACACATGCAAATTTTGTCTCAACCCCCCCACAGTGCTCAAAAGAATCTCTACCGTAAACTTGTTCAAGCATTCCAATAACATACGAGTTCATTGCTTTTGATTCATCAAATGCTGATTCTGTAGAAATATAGAGACGACCAATATCATCTGGTGATAAATTATTTTTTTTCATAACTCTCAAACATGCATTTGCAGCTAAACAAGCGGGATCTTGATTAGTGTCGACCATGGCCATCTGGGAAATTCCAAGACCTTTTACAAGTTTTGCAGGATCTACGCCTCTAGCATTGGCAAAATCTGCTGCATCAACGTACAATCTAGGAATGTACATCGCTATGTCGTCTATACCTGCTGCCATGAGCTAGCCATTTCCAATTCGTACATAAAGGTATTGGGCCTAATCTGTGTCACTAATTAGGCAAGATTTAACAATTTTTGTAATTTTATTAAAAATTTTTAGAAAACCCACTATTTTTGTAATTCTTCTTCGAAAATATTAAGAAAAACATCGTATGGCTGTGCTCCTTGAATTCGCGTAACTTGATTATCTTGTCCGATCACAAAAAATGCAGGTGTGCCTGTGATCCCAAGATTTCTTGCATCATTACTACTTGCCTCTACAAACTTTTTGTATTTTTTATCACTCATACACTGATTGAATTCTTCTTCATTTAGTCCAATGTTTTGGGCAAATTTAACTAAATTTTCAGATGAAGCCCAACCATTATTCTCTCCAGCCCAATTGTTATACAATTCATCATGATACTCCCAAAATTTACCTTGATCTTGAGCACAATGAGATGCATGGGCGGCTCCAATTGAATCGGGACCAATTATTGTGAAATCCTTGAAAATAATTTTGACTTTACCCGTATCTACATAATTTTTCAAGATACTTGCTTCAGTTTCATGGAAAAACTTGTTACAAAATAAACACTGGTAATCCCCAAATTCTACAAGAGTAATTGGCGCATCATCGCTTCCAAGATAAGGGGATGCATTTGCTGTAAATAATGCCAAAGGGTTACCTTCAGTTTGGGGTTTTGGTGCATTTTCCTCAAATTGTAATTCAGGACCGACGTCTATCATGTTTACTGCTAAAAATGCTGAAATAATTGAAACAATGGCAATTCCTGCGCCAATACCTAATGATGGACCATGTAACCCCCGTGATTCTTTTTTAGATATAGGGCCAGGTGGACTTGCTTGAGAGGACAAGGTCTCGTCAGTACTGCCTATAGTTGATTCTTCCATATTCCCATCTTTGCTATTTTAGGATTAGATTTAGTTCTTTGTTTGTGTAATCTAAATAAATGGTAAAATTTTAGAAACCATGTGAAGAAGGTTTTCATAAATGGTTATGGTTCAATAGGCGGCCGCATTGCTCAATTTATCAAAGATGATCCTGAAATTGAAGTTTTAGGTGTTGGAAAATATTCTCCTAATGAAAAAGTTAATCATGCAATTTCTAATGGATTTTCAGTCTATGTTCCTGAGAGTAAGAAAGATTCCTTTAAAAATTATAAAATTTCAGGTACTATAGAAACAGCATTAGATGACTGTGATTTAGTAATTGATGCAGCTCCACCCGGTCATGGATTTTTGAATAAAAAAAATCTTTACGAACCAAAAAATATCAAGGCAATTTATCAAGGAGGAGAAAAAGTCTATGGCGAAAAAGCCGTTTCTGATTTGTTATTTAATTCACG
>Ga0209997_10000763_pt1 | contig 11181 bp, 9 predicted proteins | sample CR04metaG_FD_182079 | JGI IMG/M metagenome (GOLD analysis project Ga0209997, IMG submission 182079) | Deep subsurface microbial communities from Mariana Trench to uncover new lineages of life (NeLLi) - CR04 metaG (SPAdes) (version 2) | ecosystem: Environmental > Aquatic > Marine > Ocean trench >...
CCCCTCCGTTTACCCCTTAGACTAATTTTAAATAACTGTTAATGTAATTTTTAAGATTCAACCCTTTAAAATATGGACCCTTTAGACGAAGACCCCTTGGACAGGAGGTAATAAGTACGAGCTTTAGTCATTGACGATTCCAAATCCATTCGATCCATTTTAAGCAAAATTCTAATGGAAGTAGGATTCACCGTTGAAGAAGCGGGGAATGGATTGGAGGCTTTGGACATTATACAAAAAGAAAAAGTGGACTTGGCGCTGGTCGATTGGAACATGCCGGATATGAGCGGCTACAAGTTTATCCAGGAAGTCCGCAAGGATAATGCCTTTAAAGATATGCGCATGATGATGGTGACTACCGAGACGCAAATGAACAAGGTGGTTGAAGCGTTAGAGGCGGGTGCCAACGAATATATCATGAAACCTTTCACCAAGGAAATGATTGTCGAAAAGTTGGCCCTTATGGGAATGCATTTTTCAAGCGCCTGAGCAACCGTAAAAGTTCATTGGCGAGGCAAGAGCCGATCATCCTTGGATTCCATTATCGCAGCTGATTTTCCGCCCATGAATATCCATCAACCGGAACCATCCCGGCAATAGAACTTCTGCCCTGCTTTTCCGTCAGGATTAAGCCTAACAAGAAAGGTATTCCATTTCCAAAGTGAACCCTGGTATTGCGCTGGGGCACCGCAAAGATATTAAAAAGAAAGTCTGGGAGAAGAAAGGGTAGAAGTAATAACGTCGCAATAAAACATAAAAGATACATTAAAAACAGATCAAATAGAAAGACGCACTGAATAATTATGTCGGTTACTGAAAGCGATTTTAATTACATTCGGCAACTGGTTTTAGATTGCTCCGCCATTGTCATTGAAAACGGTAAAGAATATTTGGTCGAGTCCCGCATCCGACCGGTCGCCAAAAATGAAGGTTTCGATGACATCGGAAATTTGGTCAAAGCCCTGCGCAACCATTCCAACAACGGCCTTCAGGACAAGGTGGTCGAAGCCCTGACCACCAATGAGACGTCTTTTTTTAGGGATATTTACCCTTTCGAGACTTTGAAAAACGATATTCTCCCGGAGTTGCTCAAACGGCGTAAAAGCCTAAAGCAAATGAATATCTGGTGTGCCGCCAGTTCCAGCGGGCAGGAGCCCTATTCCATCGCCATGTTGATCCGGGACAATTATCCGATACTTCTGAATTGGAAGCTGCATTTTATCGCCAGCGACATCTCCAGAGAAATGCTGAACCGGTGCCGCTCCGGAGAGTTCAGCCAGCTCGAAGTCAACCGTGGGCTCTCTGCTCCGTTGCTGATCAAGTACTTTGAGAAGAACGGGTTGAAATGGTCCATCAAAAAAGAATTCAGGGAAATGATTGATTTTCAACAAATTAATCTTTCCGAGACTTTGCCCTATATGCCTAAGATGGATATAATTTTTATGAGGAATGTTTTAATTTATTTTGATCTTGAAATGAAAGTAAAAATTCTAAAACAAATCAGACATATTCTTCAACCTGATGGATATTTGTTTCTGGGCGCGGCGGAATCCCCACTCAATCTGGACGATTCTTTTCAGCGAACTGAATTTAAACGTGTAGGTTGCTATCGTATTAAAGGGTAAAAAACTATGACGATTCAATGTGAAGCAGAAATCAACCAATTTGTAACAGACATTTGGTCCACATTTTTAAACATGCCGGTAGTCCCCACAGACAAGCCTTTTGTGCCTCAGGGGAAGGAAAATACACTTGCGGGATGTGTTCAAATAACGGGCGAATGGCAGGGAACCGTGACCCTTTATGCCTCCCGGGAACTGGGCAAAAAGATTGCCGCTGCCATGTATGCTATGGATGTTTCGGAAATTGACGATCAGCAGGTGCAGGATGTCCTGGGTGAAATTACCAACATGATTGGGGGCAACATCAAATCCCTTTTGCCGACCCCATGTTCGATTTCCCTGCCTTCGGTGGCCATTACGGATTATGATCTTCACCATCCGCGAAGCGAAATGGTAACCTCCGTAAATTTCGAGTGCGATAATTTACAGTTTTTGGTGGTCATGTTGCAGGAACAGCAAAATAATAAAAAATAGTCCGTCCCCGCCCTAAAAAATAAGGCGAGTCCAATATATTCCGACAACGGGCCTGAAAAGAAGATTATTTCTTCTTCAGGCCCCTGTGGTTTTTGAACTCCTGCTCCACTTCATCCGGTTCGTGGGTATTCAGCATGACCAGATTATGAAGGTGTTCATATGCCTCCAGACCCACCTCGGTGAACAGCAGTCCCATTCCATCCTCCGTCACCCGCTGGACCCTGCCCTTTACCGACAAGTCCACCGGCGGATCCTGGCCTTCGAGAAGCAGATGAATCTCGCATTCGGTCCCGACCGGCCAGTCCGCCTCACCCTTCACGAATAAACCCTTCATGCTGATGTCCTGCGTGTCCCTGGAAACGATGGCCCGGCCCTTGGCCTGAATATTGGCCTGCACTTTGATTGCCACACGGGAAAATTCTCTATGGTTTTCCGAACTTTTAATTTTCACAGCAACCTCTCCGACTTGGCTTCGTCAAAAACCCCGACAAGATCAGTCTAACTAATTAATTTTAAATAGTTTTTTCGCCATCCGACCGTCCCCTGCCCCATGGATTTTGATTGAAATAAATACGGGGCCCACCTTGACTCGACCCGTGAGCGGTTTTATTTATTTCCAAGAGCACGATCTCACGCATACAACGATAACCGTTTCAAATATAAGACTTAATATTAATATCGCATACTTTGAAAGGATTTGCACCCATGGGAAAGATCATTGGAATCGATTTGGGGACCACAAATTCCGTGGTCGCCGTGATGGAAGGAAATGAACCGAAGGTCATCGTCAACGAAGAGGGTAACCAGACCACTCCGTCCGTCGTGGCGTTCACCAAGGAAGGTGAAATTCTGGTGGGCCAGGTCGCCAAGCGGCAGGCCATTGCCAACCCTGAAAATACCATTTTTTCCGTGAAGCGGTTCATGGGACGTTCCTTTGGCGAAGTCAGCGAAGAAATGAAAATGGTACCCTATAAAGTAATTAAAGGCCCAAAAAATGACGTGCGGATTGAAATCCAGGGCAAACAATACAGCCCCCCTGAAATTTCCGCCATGATTCTGCAAAAACTGAAAAAGTCCGCCGAAGCCTATCTGGGAGAAACGGTCACGGAAGCAGTCATCACCGTTCCCGCCTATTTTAACGACGCCCAGAGACAGGCCACCAAGGATGCCGGAAAAATCTCCGGTCTGGAAGTCAAGCGAATCATCAACGAGCCGACCGCCTCCGCGCTCGCCTACGGCCTGGACAAAAATAAAGACCACATGATCGCCGTCTATGACTTTGGCGGCGGAACATTTGACATCTCCATTCTGGAAGTCGGGGACAATGTCGTCGAGGTCAAGGCCACCAACGGAGACACCCATCTGGGCGGCGACAACCTGGACCAGCGGGTCATCAACTGGATCGTCACCGAATTCAAAAAAGACAGCGGGATCGATTTGTCCAACGACAACATGGCTCTTCAAAGATTGAAGGAAGCGGCGGAAAAAGCCAAGATGGAGTTGTCCTCCACCACCGAAACCGATATTAATCTGCCGTTCATCACCGCCGATCAAACGGGTCCCAAACATCTCAATATGAAATTATCGCGCGCCAAATTCGAGTCCCTGGTGGACGATTTGCTGGACCGCACCCAGGAGCCCTGTAAGAAAGCGCTCAAGGACGCGGGCCAGAAACCGGACCAGATACACGAAGCGGTTCTGGTGGGAGGTTCCACCCGGATTCCCAAAGTCCAGGAAATCGTCAAAAATCTGTTCCGGAGAGACCCGCACCGCGGCGTCAACCCGGACGAAGTGGTGGCGCTGGGCGCCGCGGTTCAGGCCGGAGTCCTTTCCGGAGACGTGAAAGATATCCTCTTGCTGGACGTCACGCCACTGTCTCTGGGAATCGAAACCCTGGGCGGAGTCACCACCCGGCTGATCGAGCGGAATACCACCATCCCCACGCGCAAAAGTGAAACGTTCTCCACCGCATCGGACAACCAGCCGAGCGTCGAAGTCAACGTGCTTCAGGGGGAACGGGAAATGGCAAAAGACAACCGCTCGCTGGGTAAATTTCACCTCGAAGGTATTCCCGCAGCGCCCCGGGGCGTGCCGCAGGTCGACGTCACTTTCGACATCGACGCCAACGGTATCCTCCATGTGTCCGCTAAGGACAAGGGAACTAGTAAGGAACAGAAGATCACCATTACCGATAACACCGGTCTCAGTGACAGCGAAATCGATAACATGGTGAAGGATGCCGAATCCAACGCCGAAACCGACAAGCAACGGCGCGAATCGGTCGATGCCCGCAACCAGCTCGATTCCCTGATCTACAGCACCGAAAAAACCATCCGGGAAAACAAAGAGAAGCTGGGCGAGGAAGACATCAAAACCGCGGAAGAAGCCATCGCCGAATCCAAAAAGGTGTTGGAAGGTGAAGACCCCGATGTCGAGCAAATCAAAAGCCAGATCGAAACCCTGACCCAGGCGTCCCATACCCTGGCTCAAAAGATGTACGCACAAACCGATGCCTCCGGCGGCGAAGGCGGACCGGAAGGCGGACCGGAAGGCGGACCGGAAGGCGGCCCTGAATCGGGTGAAGGTGGAGGCGGAGATGACTCCGCCAAACCCGACGATGATGTCGTCGACGCCGAGTTTGAAGACGTCAGCAACAAAAAATGAATGCCAAGGCTGGTGGGTGTCTTAACACATCACTCCGGCTAGTATCGAGAAACCGGGCTTGCCCGGTTTCTCACCTCCCTTAGAGAGTCTAACCTCTCCCGAGCGGGGAAGCTGTTTTCTGGCTTCCCCGCTTAAAATTTATCAAGCATGCGGTGCGGTTATGAGCGATTCAAAAAGTAAAGACACCGAAACAGAGAACCAGGAAACGCCCCGGTTCACCGTCAACGACAGGCGCCATTGGGTCCTCCAAGATGAAGAAGAAACCCCGGCCGGCGAACCTGCCGAACGCCTGCCCTCTTATGTCGAACAGTTGAAACAGGAAGCCGAAGCGAAGGACAAACGGATTCGGGAATATATCGCCGCCTATAAATCCAAAACCACGGAAACCGACGAAATCCGTATCCGCCTGAACAAGGAAAACGAAAACCGCCTCGAACAAATCCAAGCCGACTTTTTCAAAAAACTGGTGCCCATCATGGACAACCTGAAGCGGGCGATCGATTCCGCGCAATCGTCCGCCGACTATGAAAGCCTGAAACAGGGAATCGAAATGATTTATTCCCAATGGCTCGGCATGCTCAAGGAAAATGGCGTAGAAATCATCTCCACTTCCGGCCGAAAATTCGATCCCAAGACCGACGAAGTGTACATGACCGTGGAAACCGCCGATCCGGATCAGGATAATTGGGTTGTCGAAGAGCTGGAAGCGGGTTACCTTTTTAAAGACAGGTTACTCAAACCCGCCAAAGTCAAAGTGGCCAAACTCAAACCGTAAGGAGCCTGGGTGAAGCGAGATTATTACGAAATTCTGGGAGCGGACCGCAACGCTTCCGAATCTGAATTGAAAAAATCCTACCGCCAAATGGCTCTCAAATACCATCCGGATAAAAACCCGGACAACAAAAGCGCTGAGGAAAGGTTCAAAGAAGCCGCCGAGGCCTATGAAGTACTACGCGATCCGGAAAAGCGCAAGGTCTACGATCAGTTTGGACACGATGGATTGAAAGGACAGGGACCTGGCGGGTTCGGAGGTTTTGAAGATATCTTTTCCGCCTTCGGCGACATATTCGGAGATTTTTTCGGTGGTGGCGGGAGACAACACGGCGGCGCGGATCTGCGCACCGATGTCACCATCTCTTTCGAACAGGCCGCTTTCGGAACCGAAGAAACCGTCGCAGTCCGCAAACATGTGCCTTGCCATACCTGCAAAGGCTCCAGGTGCAAACCCGGCACCTCGCCGGTTCATTGCGGGACCTGCCGCGGTACCGGACAGGTGGTTCGTTCCCAGGGGTTTTTCAGCCTGGCCAGCCCCTGCCCTCATTGCCACGGCACCGGGCAAATCATTAAAGACCCCTGCACCACCTGCCGAGGGGAAGGCGTTGAAATCGACAAAAAACAAATCTCCGTCAACATCCCCCCAGGGGTAGACGATGGGTCCCGACTGCGCCTTCGTGGAGAAGGGGAAGCGGCACCCGGTATGCCGCCCGGGGACCTGTACGTGTTTGTTCACGTCCAGGCTCATGAATTCTTTCACCGCGAAGGGCAGGACATTTACTGCCAATTGAATATTTCTTTTTCCCAGGCCGCCCTGGGAGCGGAAATCGAAGTGCCCTTACTCGACCATAAACCCAAAGTCATTTCCATCCCGGCGGGCACGCAATCCGGTAACCGTTATCGCATCTCAGGAGGAGGCATCCCACAAATCCGCGGCCGTGGCCGGGGGGATCAGATCATCCAGCTGGTCGTCGAAACTCCGAAAAAATTAAACAAAAGACAAAAAGAACTGCTCCACGACCTCGCCGAAATAGACGGCAAACCTGTCAAAGAAAAACTGAAAGGATTTTTTCAACGCTTGCAGTTTTAAAATCACATAAGCACCTAAATTTGGGTGCTCCTCTCCTAAAATATTTATTTTAATGAAATAAAAACTTTCCCAACAGCCCTCATTCCAATTTAATTAACAAATTCACCACTTTTTGTTAGGTTAAATTAAATTTTATTTGATATTATGTCGGATTACTCAATCGGGGTGGGGTGACATTGGCTGAATTTGAAAATATCGGAGCCCTTGAAATGACTGGACAATCGATTTTGCTGATTGACGATGAGGAAGTTCTTTTAGAAGCGGTCAGTGACGATCTTAAGGAGAGTGGTTATCAAGTCACCACCGCCAACTCCGGTGAAGAAGGCCTGAACAGTTTCAAAAAACTCCAGCACGATCTGGTGATCATCGATTTGAAAATGGAGGGGAAGGACGGCCTGGAGATTTCGAAGGAAATCAAACAATTGAATCCGAACACATCGATTATGATTTTAACCGGTTACGGGTCCATGGAAACCGCCATCGAAGCCCTCCGGTTGCATCTGGATGATTATGTATTGAAACCGGTGAACCGGGACGATTTGTTCGAAAAAGTAAATCGCTGTCTGGAAAAAAGAGGCAATAAATCCTCCTCCGGCCCCAAACCCACCTTTTCGCAAAACATCAAAATCGAAGAATCCGGACTCACCCGGCGGGAAAAAGAAGTGGTGCAGCTCGCCGCCCAAGGCTACAACGACGACGAGATCGCCAAAATGCTGTCGATCAGCGCTTTCACCGTCAAGTTTCACCTGAAACGCATCTTCAAAAAACTGGGCATCCACAAACGCGTGGAACTCATCGTTTCCCTCGGGAAATAACCCGCCTTTTTATTCTTATTTTTAATATTGAGATTTCCTCCACAGGCTTGGGAAAAACCTGCATTTTCGGAGAGGTATTTAAAGAAACTCGCTGTGGGGCAGGAAGGTGTAGCCCATGAGAGATTCGTCCACCGACCGGGCGGCTTCGCGGCCCTCGGCAATCGCCCAGACCACCAAAGACTGACCCCGCGTCATGTCGCCCGCCACATACACACCGTCCACACTGGTCATCTTCTTCGCGTCGCAAGCCACGTTGCCGCGCCCATCCAAATCCAATCCAAACTCCTTAACCAACCCTTCATGCACGGGATGAACGAACCCCATCGCCAGCAGGACCAGGTCGACGTCCAACGTGAAATCGGAATCCGGAATTTCTTCCATGGGACGCCGGCCGGTTTCAGAATCGGGATCGCCGAATTGGATTTTCACGGCATGGATCTTTTTGACCCGGCCGTTTTCGCCGGTGAACTTTTTGGTGGAGATATTGTAGCGCGTCACCCGCTCCGGCGCTTCCGCGTGAGACGAACTGATGTACATGATAGCGGGCCATTGCGGCCAGGGATTATCCGAGTTTCTTTCCTCGGGCGGCTCGTCCAGCAATTCAAACAGATACACTTTTTTGGCGCCCTGCCGCAGAGAGGTCCCCAGACAGTCCGAGCCGGTATCGCCACCGCCGATGATCAGCACGTTTTTATCCTGGGCGGTAATGCTGATGTCCTCGGGAACCGTGTCGCCTTCGTTGCGCTTGTTCTGCTGAGGAAGAAAATCCATCGCGAAATGAACACCGTCCAGCTCCCGCCCCGGCACCGGCAAATCCCGCGGCTTTTCGGAACCGCAACACAGGATGACCGCGTCGAAATTATCCAATAGTTCTTTGCCGGATAGGTTCACTCCGATATGCGAATTGGGTTTGAACACCACCCCTTCCGCTTCCATCAAATCAATTCGGCGTTTGACGATCCGTTTTTCCAATTTGAATTCGGGAATGCCATACATCAAAAGTCCGCCGATGCGGTCCGCCTTTTCAAAAACCGTCACGGTATGCCCGGCCTGGTTCAACTGATCCGCGGCGGCCAGTCCGGCCGGACCCGACCCGACGATCGCTACCTTTTTACCCGTCCGCTTTTTCGGCGGATTCGGCTGCATCCAGCCGTTTTCGAATCCCTTTTCCGCGATGATCTCCTCAATGTTGCGAATGGTCACCGCCGGTTCGTTGATGGCCAGCACACAGGCACCCTCGCAGGGAGCGGGGCAGATACGCCCGGTGAACTCGGGAAAATTGTTGGTGCTGAGAAGCAGGGACAACGCTTCTTCCCACTTGTTGCGGTACACCATATCGTTCCAGTCGGGGATGGCGTTGCCCAGCGGGCATCCGACATCGCTCTGACAGAACGGCACCCCGCAGTCCATACAGCGCGCCCCCTGCTCCTGATATTTTTCCAGCGGGAACGGTTCATAGACCTCTTTCTTATCCTTCAACCGTTCACTGACCGGCCGGGGCTTCGGGGTCTCCCTCTCAAATTCCATAAAACCCTTGACCGAACCCATCAAGCCACCTCTTCCAATACCTGCTGTTTCTTTTTCCGTTCTTCCAGCACCCGGCGGAAATCGGTCGGGTATACTTTGACGAATTTGGGAAGCGTCGCTCCCCATTCATTCAGAATTTTTTCAGCCACGGTGCTGCCCGTCAGTTTTCGATGTTCTTCGATCAAGTTCCGGAGTTCTTGGATATCCTCTTCCTCTTCCACCGGTAAAAGATCGACAATACTCTGGTTGCAATGGATGGTAAACTGCCCGTCCCGGTCCAGCACGTAGGCGATGCCGCCGCTCATTCCGGCGGCGAAGTTGCGGCCCGTTTCGCCGAGCACCACCACCCGTCCGCCGGTCATGTATTCACACCCGTGATCTCCCACGGCTTCCACCACCGTATGGGCTCCGCTGTTGCGGACGGCGAACCGTTCCCCGGCCACGCCCCGGAAAAAGGCTTTGCCGGCAATAGCACCGTACAGGGCCACGTTGCCGATCAAAATGTTCTCTTCAGCCACGATGGGGCATTCCTCCGGGGGGGACACGACCAGATGACCGCCGGAAAGTCCCTTGCCGATATAATCGTTGGCGTCACCGCGCAGGGTAAAGGTCACCCCCGGCGCCAGAAACGCGCCGAAACTTTGACCCGCCGACCCTTTGAAATCGATCCGGATGGTGTCTTCCGGCAAGCCTTCCTCTCCGTACCGTTTCGAAATTTCATAACTCAGCATGGCGCCGGTCGCGCGGTTCACATTACCGATCGGAGTGGTCACCGAAACGGGTTTTTGATGCTCAATCGCCGGCCGACATTCCTGAATCAGTTTGCGGTCGAGACACCCTTCACCGATATCCCCGCTTAAATCCTGGTTACACACATTGTGAGTAGCGACATCCGGACCCACATCCGCCTTAAACAATATTTTCGAAAAATCCAGGCCCTGGGATTTCCAATGGCTGATCGCATCATCCATTTCCAACAGGTCAGCACACCCGATCATTTCGTTGAATTTACGGAATCCCAACTCGGCCATCCACTCGCGCACCTCCTGGGCCACGAACTGGAAGAAGGTCACCACATGCTCCGGTTTGCCGGAAAATTTCTTGCGCAGTTCCGGGTCCTGCGTCGCTATGCCCACCGAACAGGTGTTGAGGTGGCATTTGCGCATCATAATGCATCCCATGGTGATCAAGGGCGCGGTGGAGAATCCGAACTCATCGCCCCCGAGCATGGCGCCGATCACCACATCGCGTCCGGTTTTCAACTGACCGTCCACTTGGACCCGGATGCGCCCGCGCAAATCGTTCATCACCAATACCTGCTGGGTCTCGGAAAGGCCCAACTCCCAGGGCAGGCCGGCGTATTTGATCGACGTCTGCGGAGACGCGCCGGTGCCGCCGTCGTGACCGGAGATGAGAACCCCTTCGGCCCGCGCCTTGGAGACGCCTGCGGCGATGGTGCCGACTCCCGCCTCGGCCACCAGCTTGACGCTGACGTCCGCTTCCGGATTGGAGTTGTGCAGATCGAAAATCAATTGCTGAAGATCTTCGATCGAATAAATATCGTGATGCGGCGGTGGTGAAATCAAACCGACTCCCGGTGTGGAGTGCCTGATCTTGGCAATGTATTCGGACACCTTAAAGCCCGGCAACTGCCCGCCCTCCCCCGGTTTCGCCCCCTGGGCGATTTTGATCTGCAACTCGTCGGCGTTGGCCAGATAATGACTGCTCACGCCGAACCGGCCGGAGGCCACCTGCTTGATCTTGCTGCGGCGCGAATCGCCGTTGGCATCGGGGATATACCGTACCGGGTCTTCACCGCCTTCACCCGTATTGCTTTTGCCTCCCAGGCGGTTCATGGCAATGGCCAGGGTTTCATGCGCCTCGCGGGAAATCGACCCGATCGACATCGCCCCGGTGCAGAATCGTTTGGTGATCTTTTCGATCGGTTCCACTTCCTCGAGGGGAACCGGCTCCCGTTTTTTAAACCTGAACAATCCGCGCAGGGTGCAGTCGCGGGTATTCTGCTCGTCGCTGATCTTCGAGTATTTCTTAAACAAGGAATAATCATTGGACTGGGTGGAGTGCTGCAACATGGACACCAGGTTGGGATCCACCATATGTTTTTCGTGACCGCGCCGCCAATGGTATTCCCCGCCGGGCTCCAGCGCCGGGCGAATGATCTTCGTCCGCTGATACGCGTTGCGGTGCCGCGCCA
>Ga0209997_10000768_pt1 | contig 11154 bp, 10 predicted proteins | sample CR04metaG_FD_182079 | JGI IMG/M metagenome (GOLD analysis project Ga0209997, IMG submission 182079) | Deep subsurface microbial communities from Mariana Trench to uncover new lineages of life (NeLLi) - CR04 metaG (SPAdes) (version 2) | ecosystem: Environmental > Aquatic > Marine > Ocean trench...
TAATCCACCATCTATTCCAATTAGGATGCCTCAAACAAAACCAATTATTGCAATTGTAAATGTGGTAGCTTCTGCATCAATAGAGGAACAATTAGACCTAAACGAGATTACAAAGAAATTTCCAGATACAGAATACCATCCAGATACCTTTCCAGGTCTTGTTTTCCGATTAAAGGTACCAAAGACTACTACCTTGATATTCAGAACTGGAAAGATGGTGTGTACTGGTTCGACCTCAGAGGAATTTGCAGTAAAGGCAGTAAACATGGTAGTTACAAAATTAAGAAAAGGTGGAATTAAAATCAAAAAAGATGCGGTTGTTACTGTACAAAACATTGTATCGTCAATAAATCTTGGAGGACGAATTCATCTTGAACGAGCAGCACGAACATTACCTCGAAGCATGTATGAACCAGAACAATTTCCTGGCTTAATACACAGAATGATTGACCCAAAAACAGTAATTTTGCTATTTGCATCAGGCAAACTAGTCTGTACTGGAGCCAAAACTGAGAAAGATGTCTATCGTTCTGTAAACAATCTTCATAACTTGTTAGAAGAAAAAGGATTAATGATTTATGAGTAGAGTATTTTGGAATATTCTATCTTTCTGCACTTATGGCATTTGGTAATTTGAATATCCCAAGTTACAAATAAATTGCCACAAGAAATGCATTGGTTCATTTTTCGTTTTGTTCTATCCTTAGATACCAAGTTATAATATTACACTTGTATTAATATAAAACTGTGTTAGACAATGATAAAAACTGCATTTACTCTAATATCTTGTGATTTGGAAACTGATGGAAAAATAGTCGGAAATCTCAAAACTATTGATGGAATAAAAGAAGTTCAACGGGTGTAGCTAATTCACGTCCTGATGGGAAAGAATGGATTAAAAGAAAAATCTTAACATTAAGAAGGGATCTTCGACGTACTATCGAAGAAATGGAATTTTTTGCCCAAAAGTATCAAATGCAGAAAAAATACGGCGATGAACTCCAAGAATTACCAGAAATAGAGACAAAGTTAAGGAGCCTGATTGAGCAATCTCACCAATTAGCTGAACAACTAAAGGATATGTAGTCATAAGATTACATCGTCCTCTGTTTTTCAGTCTCACATATTGAACACTTCAGACCATTTGTCTTTCTCCTACAGGTCTTGCATTTCGTTGAAAATGTTTTATATTTTCCTAATTGATTATACTTTATGAATAGTCCAAATCCAATTAATGAGAACATTCCAAGCATTATGAAATTCGTTGGTTTTGAAGAATCAATACTGGCATGGCCAAAATTACAATCAACAATACATTGAACATCATGTAGTTGATTGATTGATTTCCAACCAAAAACTGTACTGGGTGCGAAAATCAAAGCGACCAAAACAAAAGCCACAATGATTTTCGTATTATGATATTATATGATAAAACTTTAACATCGTGTCTGTGCAAAATGAACAAAAGTAATAATTTCAAATGAGATTAATTTTGATTTGTTTTGGCATTATTCATTGATTTTTTAAGTTCATCAAATGCAGATTGAGCCTCACTCACTGCAGTTTCATCTTCAAGAGTACTAGTGTCACCAATTTTGTCATTTTTTGCAATTGATTTTAACAGGCGTCTCATAATTTTACCACTTCGAGTCTTTGGAAGTTTTGAAAGAAAGTAAATTTGCTCAGGGGTTGCAATAGGGCCTACTCCTTTTCTTACCATTTCAACTATTTCTTTTCGTAAAACTTGCTCATTTTTCTGAATTTGTTGTTTTAATACAACAAATGCGATGATAACTTCTCCTTTGATGTCATGTGGAATGCCACATACTGCAGCCTCTACTACATCATTATGTGATACAATACTACTTTCAAGCTCAGCTGTGCCAATTCTATGTCCTGCAACCTTTAGTACATCATCAGCTCTACCAAGAATCCAAAAGTATCCATCTTCATCTCGTATTGCATAATCTCCTGAATAGTACGAGTTTGCATATTTTGACCAATAGACTGTCTTGTACTTTTCATCGTCACCCCATAAAGTCAAAAGCATTCCAGGCCATGGTTTACGTATTACCAAATAACCTTTAGTGTTAGCTTCAACATCTTTTCCCTCTTCATCTACAACTGCAATATCTACACCTGGAATAGGCAAAGTTGCAGAACCTGGTTTTAATGAAATTGTCTCTAATCCAGGCAGTGGGGATAGCATAATGCCACCAGTTTCAGTTTGCCACCATGTATCAATGATTGGACATCTTTCTTTTCCAATTGTTTTAAAATACCATTTCCAAACTTCAGGATTAATTGGCTCACCAACTGTTCCAAGTAATCGTAGTGTTGAAAGATCATATGAATTTGGAATGTCATCTCCAAATCGCATAAACATTCTCAAAGCAGTAGGTGTTGTGTAAAATATAGTAACTTTGTATTTTTGTATAATATTCCACATTCTAGAAATATCTGGATAGTCTGGTGCGCCTTCATACATTAGCACAGTGGCACCGTGCATTAATGGAGCATAAACTACATAGCTGTGTCCAGTTACCCAACCAATATCTGCAGTACAAAAAAATACATCAGAATCTTTAATGTCAAATGCCCATTTGAATGTGGAATACAAATGAGTTAGATAGCCTCCTGTTCCATGTAGAACTCCTTTGGGTTTACCAGTAGTTCCCGAAGTATAAAGGATGTAAAGTGGATGTTCACTATCTAGTTTTTCTGGCTCACATTCAATAGAAGCATTTTTCATAAGATCAGACCAAAGCTTGTCTTTTGGATTCATTTTAATTGGAATCTTGCTTCGCTCAAAAACTATAACATTTTGAACAAAATTCAATTCTTGGATTGCGTCATCTACTACCGGCTTGAGTTTTACAACTGAGCCTCGTCTATATCCTCCATCTGCGGTGATAACAATTTTTGATTTTGAATCATCAATTCTATCCTTCAACGCGTTTGAGCTAAATCCTGAAAAAACTACAGTGTGGGTTACTCCAATTCGAGCACAAGCTAACATAGAAATTGGCAATTCAGGAATCATAGGAAGATAAATTGTAACTCTATCACCTTTTTTTAATCCCAGTGATTTTAAGACATTAGAAAATTTTTGGACCTCAGTTAATAGTTCGTTATATGTTAAAGTTCGGCTATCTCCATTTTCTCCCTCCCAAAAAATGGCAGGTTTTTGAGACCTTGTATTTTGGTTAACATCAAGTGCGTTATATGATGCATTTAGAGTACCTCCTACAAACCACCTACCAAAGGGAGGATTCCAATCCAAGGTTTTAGTCCAAGGTGAAAACCAAGAAAGATTTTTTGCTTGTTCATTCCAAAATGAAATAAAATCAGAGTCAGATTTTTTTCTAGTATCAAAGTCATTGTTACCAAGACCAATATTGAAAATTTCAGAATCCATCTTTACAGTACCAAATTAAGTGATTTCTAAATGTTAAAAATATAACCAAAAGCAAATTTTTAATGTTAAATAGAATTTCTACAGATTTTTTCAAAGGAATGTCAATCCAATTCCAACCATAGGTAGTATTATTGGAATAATTCAAGTTGTAGTAATGTGCTACCTAGATACTATTAGACTAAATGTTATTCTAATACCATCAATCATTCTAATCTTCTCTATTATTATCCTCCTTACAGCATCCGGTGTGGATCCTACTAGCTTAACCACAATATCATAAGCACCCCACACTCGGTTAACCTCTTTTATTTCGTCAATCATTAGTAGCTTTTCTGTTATGTGTTGTTCTGAACCCATTTCACTTATTATCAGGACATAGACCGTTTCCATGTTATTTTGTACAATTTTATATTAGCTCAAGAGAAATATTTATCCTTGAATAAACAACGCCATTCAAAACGAAAAATGAACCAATGCATTTCTTGTGGAAATTTGTTTGTGAGTTGGAATATCCCGTGGACCAAATGTCACAAGTGTAGAAAGACAGTGTTTACTCAAAGTCAAGTATTCAATCAGGAATAGAGGGCCCACAAAACATTTTGGAGCAAATGTACTTGAGATGGCTTTGTTTCCAAATGTTTGATGGATGTTTTCATTGATTTACGAGATAAAATTAGAGTTTAAGAGGGGCAGCAGGATATCTGCTAATCACAGAAGCGGCGGGTTTAATTGTGGATGCGTAGTCACAACCATTATAGTCAGATCTTAGGTCTACCTAACTAGATTGTTGTTTATTGGTGCAGCAAATCAATGAATTCTAGATTAAATAATGTCTGACATAAACAAATGGTGATAAATATTAAAGCGTTAATTATTGCAGCAGGACAGGGAAAAAGACTAAGACCTATCGGAGATACTAAACCACTAGTACAAATTCTTGGTCTGTGTCTTATAGAACGAGCGATCCTTACTGCAAAAAAATCAGGAATTAAAGAATTTTGTATTGTAACAGGTTACCATGGCGAGAAGATTAGAGAACAACTCCTTGATGGAAAAAAATATGGTGTAAAGATAGATTACGTTCAAAATGACTCGTGGACTCGAGGCAATGCTATTTCAGTTCTAAAAGCTAGAGATAATTTTAAAGAATCATTCGTACTGTTGATGGCTGATCACAACTATGACCGCAGGATATTAGACCAACTTTTAAAAATAAAGATTGGAAAAGACGAATGCATCCTTTGTGTTGATAAAAATCCAAAAGATCATCTAAACATAGATGACGCTACAAAGGTTCGGATTGTAGATCATAGAATCGAATCACTTGGTAAGGATCTGATGGATTACAACTGTATAGATACTGGGATATTCATATGCAATCCTGTAATTTTTGATGCATTAGAACAAAGCATCTCTAAAGGAGATGAGGGTCTATCTGGAGGAATAAAAATTTTAGCACAGCGACACAAGATGAAGTACATGCTACTTGGAGATAATTTCTGGATTGACGTTGACGATAAAACAGACAGGAAAAATGCTGAAATACTCATTATCAACAAACTCAAAAAAGATACAGATGGACCAGTATCAAAGATACTCAACAGGCCAATTTCACTGAGAATTTCCAAGATAATACTAAAAACTGGAATTACACCAGACCAAATTTCAGTTATGAGTTTTGTTATTGGATTAGTCGGTGCGTCTTTTTTCTTCTTTGGAGAATATTTTTATCTAATTTTAGGAGGAATACTAATTCATATCCATTCTATTGTGGATGGATGTGATGGTGAAGTAGCACGTCTTAAGCTAAGACAGACAAAGTATGGAGGTTGGCTTGATTCAGTTTTGGATAGATATGCAGACGCTGCCATTATTTTGGGATTAGTCTATGGTTATTGGAGTATCAACGGAGATATCACAATATGGATAATTGGATTTTTTGCTATAATTGGAAGTTTTCTTAATAGCTACACTAGCGACAAATATGATTCAATTTTTAGAAATGGAGATATGACAAAAAGATCAAAGTTTAGAATGGGTAGGGATGTGAGATTACTGCTCATAACGATTGGCGCTTTAACTAATCAAATTCCCATAATGCTGATCATACTAGCTGTTATAACAAACTTTGAGGCTATACGAAGATTGATAGTATTTAGGAACAAACTTGATGACAATATGCAAACCACGAATAGAGTTGTCAATGAATTCTATAATTAAACTATAGAACTTGTAGCTTGAAAAGTGATTTATCGAAATTGAAATCTCTATTTAGGCTTCACAAAATTAGGTCGAATCTCATTATGTTTAGAAGACACCATTGAAAATTCTTTACGAATAAAAAATTTAATAAAAAAAATAAAAATTTTTTGAAACTACTGTGATTTCATTCTTGAAAGCCAGTCGGATTCATCTGATTTTTGTTCAGAATTTGAGCTTAATGCATCTTGACTTGCTGAAACTGGTGGCGGAGTTACCACTTGTTCAGAAATCGGGGCTGCAGGTTGTTCAATCGGAACTGTAGGTCGTTCAATTGCTGCGTTAGAAGCTTGCTCTGGTACTTCGGGAAGTTTCGTCTGCACTTCAATTTCACTTTGGGTGCCGAGGTAGGATACAGATTCTTCTTGAAGTTTCTCTCTAGGGGCTTCAGTTGTCTGGACCTCCATTGAAAGATCTTCAAGACGTCTTTTAACATTGGAAATTTCTGCTTGTTCATGCGTGATGTGTTCAATCAAATCAGTGGTTTGTGTCTTTACCGACTCAAACGTTGATTCAGAAATTTCATTACTCTTGTACTGCATCTTAGAATCGAATATGAGCATTTTAACTGATTTCATTTGCTCGTCTAATTCTGCAGCTCTAGTATCTAGTTGGGCTTTGATTTCTTTTTCAGATTCATCTAATGTAGATAGTTTTGATTTGTATTTTTCATGTAGCATTTCTGCTGATTCTTTCATGTCATCATTTTCAGAAACTAAATCAATCAGAGCCTTTAGACGACGAAGAGTGAGTCCTTTTTCTCGTAATAGTCGTTGAGAGTCCAGTCTCCATTTAGGAATGAAAATTACTACATCAGGTTGAACAACTAATTGTTCAAATGCAATTTGTTTCAAACCTTCTGCACCACAATCGATTCCAACGGTTTGAATGCTTCCATCAATATCACTTATAGTGCCTACTACTTTACCTACGAGAGTTCCATACATATCCTTGACTTTTTTGCCGATAATCTGGATCTCGTCGTTACTCATTGACTATGATTTAAAGATGGGTATAACCAACAAAGTGTTAACAAGGTTTCCAGTTTTAGTAAGAACAAATTAACTAAACTAAAATCGCCTAAATAGTAATTTTAAAATTTGAAGCAAAGTACTCCAAATCCATGATCACTCAAGAAGAGTTGGGGCAAATCTTGCAGTTTGTTTCAAAACGATGGACCGACCTCTCCAGAGAACCTGAAAATAAAATCATGAAGACTTTGCCAAGCCACTTTTGGATGAACTCCGTTGGCGGAAAAGCAGGGAAAGGTAGATGGGTTACCATGTTAATGTATACTGAAGAAGAAGCAGACGCAAATGCTTTCAAAGAAGTTTTACTACGTTGGCAAACAAAAGGAATGCAAACTACTCCAAATTCAAATCTTATTCAATTAAAAAAAGGATAGATTATTAATAATTAGAAAACTTGCGAAGGTATTGCCAGAAAGGTTTTCAAAATCTGAAGAAAAGATACTTTTGAATCATTTTTCTAATGTTGATGATTCAGTTTTTGCTATAACTACACCACAACAAGTTGATCGTGGGGCACTCATGTCACGCTATAGTAGAACTAACAAAAGTATGCGAAGAATTTTTCTTGATGAATTTTTGACAAATCAAAATAGAGGAGAGGAATTTTACAACAGAGTTCTAATTGAATATGGTGATGATTCAGTTGCAGAACTTGGTTCGGCACAGGTTGCAATTGAAGGTTTATCAAATATCGCAGTAAAAAAAATTGAAGATCGCAGAATCGGTTTATCATATCTAGAAAAATCTTCAAGATATGTTGCATGGAATAAAAAAGAAAACGGAAAATACAAATTTTATAGAGACACCACAATAATGAATTCTCTCTTTGCTGACAACTACACAGATTCATGTAATCTAGATTTTGATGTCTATTCAAAAAACATTGAACCGATGATAAAATATGTTAGAGAAAAATATCCTATTGAAAAATATACATTCAAAGATTCAAAGGGAATTGAACAACCTTATTTGAAACTAAAAAATGATAACGATATAAAATCAGCAGGAATTATCTATAGAGGTTCAACAAAAGCTAAAGCGTTAGATATTTTACGTGGGTTATTACCAGCTTCAACTTTAACAAATGTTGGAATTACAGGAAATGGAAGAGCGTTCGAATATTTGTTAACAATTTTGTTTAGCTCCGATTTAGAAGAAGAAAGAGTTTTAGCAAAAAAAATAAAACACGAACTTGATTTTACCATAAAGTCATTTGTAAGACGTGCTGATGACAAATATGGTAAAGCCATCCAAAATTACCTTCAAGAAATTCGAAAAACTAGTCTCAAACTTGCCAAAAAATATGCTCATGGAGACGTGTTAAAGCAAAGTATAACAAAACTAGTAGATTTTGAGGTAGAGTCAAAGGCAATCAATAAGGTAGTGGCTGGAATTCTTTACGAACAATCATCTGGAATTTCCTATCAGAAAATACTTTTAAATGCTAAAAAAATGGCTAAAAGTAAAAAGAATCAGATTATTGCAGATTTTTCTAAACTACGAAAAAATAGACGTCATAGACCACCGCGTGCATTTGAAATGGTAGAGTATACCTTTGATCTGATTAATAATTTTGGAATGTTTAGAGATTTCCATAGACATAGAGTACTTACTATGGAACGACAGCTGCTTACAACTCAACATGGTTTTAAGATACCAGACGAGGTTTCAATACTTGGGATAGATAAGGACTTTAAAGATTGTATGTACAAATCAAAAGAGGTTTTTGAAAAGATTAGAAAAAAATATCCACAACAAGCACAATATGTTGTAAATTTTGCATATAATTATCCATATTTTATGCGATTAAATTTACGTGAAGCTTGCCATCTAATTGAACTTCGCACAGTTCCGCAAGGACATGTTGATTATAGGGAGGTTGCACAAAATATGTTTAAGGAAATCAAAAGAGTCCACCCTAATATGAGTAAAATTATTAAATTTGTAGATTTAAAAAAGTACGAGTTAGAAAGATTTGAATCAGAAAAAAGAACTGAAGAAAAAAAGAGGAAACATAAAGGTTGACATTTAAAGAAACTAATTCAAAAACAGATGAAGAATGGAAGGAAACGCTTACTCCAGAACAATATAATATATGCAGAAATAAAGATACAGAAAGACCGTTTACTGGAAAATATTATGATTGTAAGGAAAAAGGAGTGTACAAATGTTCTTGTTGTGGTAATGAATTATTTGATTCAGATACAAAATTTGAATCAGGTACTGGCTGGCCAAGTTTTTACAAACCAATTAATGAAGAAAATGTAAAATGTGAATCAGATTCTAGTTTAGGAGTTGCTAGAATAGAAGTGATGTGTAAAAAATGTGGTGCGCATCTAGGACATGTATTTGATGATGGCCCACAACCAACTAAATTACGATATTGTATTAATTCCATTTCATTAGATCTTGATAAAAAAACTGAGTGATTTGTGTTTCAATATACGGAAAAATTCATTAGATGAGATGATATCTTACGGATTTGTAGTAAATTGAGATTTATTCTTTGTGGCTTTGGAGTAGTAGGACAAAGCTTAGCAAAATTATTGGAATCAAGATCTGAAGATCTTTATGCCAGGTTTGGAATAAAACCTAGAATTGTTGGAGTGATTGATACTAAAGGAAGTGCAGTGCAAACTTCAGGTTTAGATTTAAACAAATTACTTGATGTAAAAAAGAAATTCGGAACAATTAAAAAATATAGTTCAACTAAAAACAATCTTTCTGGAGTAGATTTGATTAAAAACCTAGATGCAGAAGTTCTTATCGAAACAACAGCAAGTAATTACAAAGATGCTGAACCAGGAATGACTCACATTACTGAAGCAATGAAACATGGATTACATGTAATTTCTGTAAACAAAGGACCATTAGCATTGGCTTTTCCTTCATTAATGGAACTTGCAACGTACAATCAAGTTTTGTTAAGATTTAGCGGAACAGTTGGAGGTGGTACACCCATTTTAGATTATGCAAAAAATAGCTTACGCGGAGAACGCATATCATCTTTTGATGGAATACTAAATGGTACTACAAATTACATACTTACAAACATGGCCAATGGAATGTCCTTCAAATCTGCGCTGAGTGATGCAAAGAAAAAAGGGTATGTAGAAGCTGATGAATCATTAGATTTAGATGGATTTGATACTGCAGCTAAACTCGTAATTCTTGCAAATTGGATAATGGATCTCAAAGTTACAATGCATGATATAAAACGAACTGGAATTAGAAATGTTTCAGAACAGGATATAAAAAATGCTGCCAAAAAAAAGTGTGCTGTAAAATTGATTGCATCATGTCACAAAGATTTGACAGTGTCCCCTACCGAAGTCTCAACAGATAACCCGTTGTGTGTAAATGGCACATTAAATGCTATTTCATTTACTTCAGAACATTCAGGAACTCAAACCATCATTGGTAAAGGTGCTGGAGGCATAGAAACCGCTAGTTCAATTCTACGAGATCTTTTAGATATTAGACAAGAGATTTCAAAGATTTGAAATCCAACTTAATTTCTAAGAGTGAAACGGCTGAGGTTATCAAAGAGATTTCGTCTCAATGGAAGATTGAGCTTCCAAAAATTAAGAACCTAAAATTTCATTATCTGGATGATGATGTTATTATTATCACCGGATTCGGACTCAAAGCAATAAAGATAGGAGATTCATATCTTCCATTTTTAACAGAGACTGAAATTCTCAAAAAATTTCCGTATGTAATGGTGGATATGGGCGCAGTAAAATTCATGTGCAATGGAGCAAATGTAATGAGGCCTGGGATTACCAACTATATTCAATTTGAAAAAGACAGTGTGGTCTGTATAATTGAAGAATCTCAAAACAAATTTCTTGCTATAGGAAAATCATGTGTAAAAAGTACTGACATGGAATCAATGAGTAAGGGCGAAGTTGTAAAAAACATGCATTACATTTCTGATAAATATTGGGAATCAGGAAAAGTTATCAAAGACTAGTTATTTAATTAAAGTTTTTACTACAAGAATTTAGAATTCATTAAAGTATGAATTTCCTAATGTCTAATAAGCATAGGTGAGAAGTTATGAATTTTTTTCATACTATTGTTTAGTGGTTTAACGAAATTTTCAAATTAAATAAAACAATGAAAAGTGTATGCTAGTTAATACTTGATTAAGTAAATTGCGTTAATTAATTAATATTTTCAGTTGTCATAGTAGAGCCTTGTTTGTTTATGACAAGCATATCAATTCCATCACCGCTAAAAGAATCTCGAAGACTTGCAGAACGAATTGATTTGACTGTCAAATCTTTTGATTCTAATTCAGTCATGTTTGGTTTAAACTGAGGATCTAATACTCCAAGTGCCATCTCTGCACCAGTTCCAACTGCAGCATATTCATCTGGAAGAACAGAGCCTAATGGATCTAATGTATAGATATTTGGTTTGTCAACTATACCTCCTACT
>Ga0209997_10000770_pt1 | contig 11139 bp, 8 predicted proteins | sample CR04metaG_FD_182079 | JGI IMG/M metagenome (GOLD analysis project Ga0209997, IMG submission 182079) | Deep subsurface microbial communities from Mariana Trench to uncover new lineages of life (NeLLi) - CR04 metaG (SPAdes) (version 2) | ecosystem: Environmental > Aquatic > Marine > Ocean trench >...
GGTCGCCGGCGCCACCGTCCCCGGTGTCCCCTTTATGCTGCTCGGCCACAACCGCCGCATCGCCTGGGGCATGACCGGCACCCATGGCGACGTGGAGGACCTGTTCGTAGAGCGGCTCGATCCCGAGGACGGCGGCCGCTACATGACGCCTGCGGGGTATCGGCCCCTGGCCACGCGCGACGAGGTCATCGCCGTGCGCGACGCCGCCGACATGGTGCTGAAGGTGCGCGAGACCCGGCATGGCCCGGTGATTTCCGACGCGCCGGGCGGGGCGCCGGGCGTCGCCGGCGAGGGCCGGGTGCTGGCGCTCGCCGCCACGGCCCTTGACGAGGACGACCGCACGGTGCAGGCCCTGTACCGGCTCAACCGGGCCGGCGGCTGGGAGGCCTTCGTCGCCGCCATGAAGGACTTCCATGCGCCCCAGATGAACGTGGTGTACGCCGATACCGAGGGCAACATCGGGTTCTACGCCGCCGGCCGGGTCCCCATGCGCAGGAGCGGCCAGGGCCGCGTTCCGTCGCGCGGCTGGACCGGGGAAGGCGACTGGATCGGATTCGTCCCCTTTGACGAGCTGCCCAGGGCCTTCAACCCCGGCAAGGGGCGCATCGTCAACGCCAACAACAAGGTCGCTCCCACCGGCTATCCCTACTTTATCTCCGACCACTGGGCGCCGCCCTACCGGGCGCGGCGCATCCTCGATCTCCTGGACGGAGGGTCCCAGTCGCTGGATACCACGGCGGACATCCAGCGCGACACCCTGTCTCTCATGGCCCGGCACCTGCTGCCATTGATGCTCGACATCGACCCAGCCGGCCACAGGGAACGCCGGGTGCTCGGCTTCTTGCGCGCATGGGACGGCGTCATGTCGCGCCACCGGCCGGAGCCGCTGATCTTCGCCGCCTGGATGCGCGAACTCAACCGCGCCGTCTATGCCGACGAGCTGGGCACGCTGTTCCCAGGCTTCTGGGGCTTCCGGCCCGGTTTCACCGCCTTCGTCCTGACCAGGCGCCGGGAATGGTGCGACGACATCCGTACCTCCCCGGTCGAGGACTGCAAGAGCCGCATCGCGGCGGCCCTGGAGGCGGCCCTCGATCAGCTTGCCGAGCGTTTCGGCGAGGGTTTCGAGGACTGGCGCTGGGGGGACATGCACCGGGCCCGGTTCCGCCACCGGATCTTCACCGGGCTGCCGGTGCTCGGCCGGTTTGCGGATCTGGAGATCGCCACCGACGGCGGCGGCTATACGGTCAACCGGGGCGCCAGCCGCGTCGCCGATCCCGAAAACCCGTTCGCCGACATCCACGGACCGGGTTACCGCGCCATCTACGATCTCTCGGACCTGGCGCAATCGCGCTTCATGATCGCCACGGGCCAGTCGGGCAATCCCCTGTCACCCCATTACGGGGACCTCTTGCGCGACTGGCGCGACGGCCGCTATATGCGCCTGGGACTGAAACGCGGCGACCTGGAAGCGGCGGCCGAGGGCGTGTTCAGGCTTGTCCCGCCTGCCCCGCCGGCCACACAATGAAAGCCGACCATGACCGTTTCCCTTGACGATATCCGTGCCGCCGCCGAGGTGTTGGACGGCGAGATCCTGCGCACGCCCTCAATTCCCTCGCAACCGATCTCGGCCCTGAGCGGGGCGCAGGTGGTTCTCAAGCTGGAGAACCTGCAGTACACCGGCGCCTTCAAGCCGCGCGGGGCGCTGGTCAGGCTGGCCGGCATCGACGCCGCCGCGGCCAAGGCCGGAGTCGTCGCCGCGTCGGCCGGCAATCACGCCCAGGGGGTGGCGTTCCACGCCCGGCGGCGGGACATCCCGGCGACCATCGTCATGCCCGAGGGCACCTCGTTCACCAAGGTGGCACGCACCGAGGCCCTCGGCGCCCGCGTCGTGCTGCACGGCAGGGACCTGGGCGAGGCCGGGGACCACGCCCGCCACCTGGCCGACGCCGGAGGCCGCCAGTTCATCCACCCCTACGACGACGAGAAGATCATCGCCGGCCAGGGCACCATCGCGCTCGAGATGTTGGCCGACCATCCCGACCTGGAGGTCATCGTGGTTCCCGTCGGCGGCGGCGGTTTGATCGCCGGCATCGCCACCGCCGCCAAGGCGCTCAAACCCGGGATCGAGATCGTCGGCGTCGAGGCGGCCCTATACCCGTCCATGTACAACGCCTTGCGCGGCGAGACGCCGGGCGGGAGCGGCCACAGCATGGCCGACGGCATCGCCGTCAAGGTTCCCGGAACGCTGACCCGGCCCATCATCGAAGAGCTGGTCTCGGATATTCTGCTGGTCGACGAGGAGTCCCTGGAGCGGGCCGTGCAGACCTACCTGGAGGCCCAGCGCCTGGTTGTCGAGGGGGCGGGAGCGGCCTCCCTGGCCGCGCTCGTGGGGTGCCCCGACCGTTTCCAGGGCAAAAAAGTGGGCCTCGTGGTTTCCGGCGGCAACATCGATTCCCGGCTGCTGTCTTCCATCCTCATGCGGGGTCTGGTGCGCGCCGGGCGTCTGGTGAGCATGCGGGTCGAGATCACCGACGCCCCGGGGGTGCTCGCCAAGGTCGCCGGGTTGATCGGCGACTGCGGCGGCAACATCGTCGAAATCTATCACCAGCGCCTGTTCTACGACGTGCCCGTCAGGCTGGCCGAGGTGGATGTGGTCCTCGAAACCGTGGACCCGGACCACGTGCGCGAACTCCTCCGGCGGCTCTCCGACGCCGGCTTCCCCACCCGGCTGTTGAGCAGCACGTCCGCCTAAATTGTTTTACCAAGGCGGGCATAGGAGCCGCAGTAATACAGCAAGGGGTTGCCGTCTTCGCTGTGCTCCATGCGGTCCACTTCGCCGATGACGATCACATGATCGCCCCCCTGGTGCACCGCCACCCGGGTGCATTCCAGGTTGGCCAGGCAGCCGGGCAGGATGGGACAGCCGCTGTCCCAGGTCTCGTAGACGACGCCCTTGAACTTGTTCTTGCGCCGGGTGGCGAAGGCGAGCGAGAGGGTGTGCTGGTCGTCTCCGAGCACGTTGATCGCAAACCGGTCGCCCTTGATGAAGGCGTCAAGGCAGATCGTCGAGTCGGCAAGGGAGATGAGCACGAGGGGCGGCCGCAGGGAAACCGAGGTGAAGGCATTCACGGTCACGCCGGCGGGCGTGCCGTCCGGCATCAGGCCGGTGACCACGGTGACGCCCGTGGCAAAGCGCCCTAGGGCACCGCGGAATCGGCGCGAACCCGACGTCACGCCGGCCGGTCCCCACCGGCAGGCCGCACCGTGTTGCCCGGAGACCGGTGGTCACTGGAAAGCGGTCGGGGGAACAAAATGCGCATTCGCGACGATGGTTTACGATTTGTTGAGGGTCGGGTGCGTACTCTTCAAGAAGGAAAAGACTATAGCCGGCGGGCAAGAGAACACAATGCGCGCGTGGCTCTGTGTGCGTGGCCCCACGGGCGGCCCGGCGACAGGTTCTTGAGGACTCCGCATGTTCTTCGTCATCGGAGCGGTGATTGTCTTCGCCAGCGTGATCGGCGGGTATGTGGCGCCCGGCGGCCACCTGGATGTTCTATGGCAGCCCTTCGAGTTCGTCATCATCTTGGGCGCCAGCATCGGCGCTTTCCTCATCGCCAACGCCAAACCGGTGCTGGCCGGAGTGGCAAAGTCGTTCGGCATCCTGCTCAAGGGCCCCAAATACAACAAGACCGCCTACATGGAACTGCTGGGCGTCCTTTTTGCGCTGTTCAAGCTGGCCAAGACCAAGGGCGATCTGGCCCTGGAATCCCACGTGGAAAATCCCGGCGAAAGTTCGCTGTTCCAGGAATTTCCCACCTTCGCCAAGGACCACCACGCGCTGGAGTTCGTGTGCGACTACCTGCGCCTGCTCACCCTCGGCACCAAGAACGCCTACGAGGTCGAGGCGATCATGGAACAGGAACTTGAGGTCCACCACGACGAGCTCCACGCCATATCCGGTTCCTTGCACACCATGGCCGATGGTTTACCGGCGCTGGGGATCGTCGCCGCCGTGCTCGGCGTCATCCACACCATGGGCTCCATCACCGAGCCCCCCGAGGTCCTGGGCCAACTCATCGGCGGCGCCCTGGTCGGAACCTTCTTCGGGATTCTCATGTCCTACGGGCTTGTCGGCCCCGTCGCCAGTTCCGTCGAGCAGAGCTTCAACGCCGATTCCTCGTACCTGGGATGCATCAAGACGGGAATCATCGCCCACATGCAGGGGTATGCGCCCCAGGTGTCCATCGAATTTGCCCGCAAGACCCTGAATTCAAACGTCCGGCCCACCTTCAGCGAAGTGGAGGAGATGGTGGAGAATTTGCCCGCCACAGGATAGGTCTGAGCCATGGCGGACCAAAGTCAGACGATCATCATCAAGAAGGGCAAGAAAGGCCGGCACCGCCATCACGGCGGCGCCTGGAAGGTGGCCTATGCCGACTTCGTGACGGCGATGATGGCGTTCTTCCTGCTCTTGTGGCTGCTCAACGCGGTGACCCAGGATCAGTTGGAGGGCATCGCCAATTACTTCGCCCCGATTTCCCTTTCCCGGGATACCAGCGGCGCCGGAGACATCCTCGGCGGCAAGACCATCCTCGAGGAAGGGGCTATGAAAAACGTTACCGCCAGGGCCAGCGTCAGCGTCGATCTTCCGCCGCCGAAGGCGGGCGACGCGGGCGGCGAAGAGACCGTTGAGGAAACCGCCGAGGACAGCTCCGGCGCCGGTCAAGACCAGGAGACGGCGGAATCCAAGGCCCGGGAACTGGCGGAACGACAAGAGGAAGAACAGTTCGAAAAGGCCGAGACAGAGCTGCGCGAAACCATCCAGGGCATCCCCAACCTCGAGCGGCTCGCCGACAGCCTGCTCGTCGAGAACACCCCCGAAGGGCTGCGCATCCAGATCGTCGACCAGGAAGGCCTTGCCATGTTTCCCAAGAGCAGCGCCACGATGCACGCCCATACCCGGAGAATCCTCGAACTGGTCGCCAAGGTGGTTGTCAAAATGCCCCAGAAGCTGAAGATCTCCGGCCACACCGACTCCCTCAGATACATCAGCCAAACCGGGTACTCCAACTGGGAGCTGTCGGCGGACCGCGCCAACGCCAGCCGGCGCGTCCTGCTTGAGTTCGGGGTGCCGTTCGAACGGATTGCCCGGGTGGTCGGCATGGCGGCCACCGAACCCCTTGTTCCCGACAACCCCATCCATCCCAGCAACCGCCGCATCTCGATCGTGCTGCTCCGGGGAACGGGAGAGGCGAAGCCCGCCGCCTCCGGTAAACCCCCGCCCGAAGCCGCGGAAAAGCCGGCCGAGGCCAAGAGGTCGCTTCCCGGCCTGGAGGAAATCCGGCGCCGGCAACTCCTCGACGGATCGCCCCATCCAAAGCCCGCCGAGGCCAAGGAGAAGCCCGCTGAGGAGGAGAAGAAGCCCGCCGAGGCCATGAGGAAGGCCGCCACACCCGAGGAACAACCGATTGAAACCAGGGACCTGCTTCCCGGCCTGGAGGAAATCCGGCTCCAGCAGCGCCGCGGAGAATGGGAGCCGAAAAAACCCGGCGCACCGAATGACAAGCCCGCCGCAGCCGCAATCCAACCGGCCAAAGAGCAAAAGAAACCCGCCCCGGCCGCAGACGGGCCGGTCGAAACCAAGCAACTGCTCCCGGGCCTGGAACAACTCCGGCGCAAGCAGCTGCTCGAGGAATCCCGATCAGGCCTAACCACCCAGTCCGGAGGGGCGCCTGAAGACTCCACCGTGTTGTTTCCGCGCCTGGAGGAAATCCGGCGCCGCCGGCGTTTCGAATAGATCGCCCCCGTACAAAACGGGCGGTTTCCGAAAATCGGGAAAATATGTTATCTGGGAGGGGCCCGGCGGCGGTTGGCCTTTGCCCGAAATGAAACACAAACCCTTTCACAGCACACAGTTCTTTTTCGCCACCGCGCCCATGCCATGTCCGTATCTTCCCGGGCGGGTCGAACGCCGGGTGGTAACGGAGCTGGTGGGCCGCGACGTGGCCGCCCTGCATGACGCGCTCTCCTTGGCCGGATACCGGCGCAGTCACGGCATCGCCTACGCGCCGGCCTGCCCCGATTGCACGGCCTGCGTCGCGGCGCGGATCGTCGTCGATGGGTTCACGCCCTCGCGCTCCCAGCGCCGCGTGTGGAAAATCAACGCCGCGGTCCGGGCGGAAGAGACGCAACGCCTGGCTACGGAAGAACAGTTTGCCCTGTTCGCCGCCTACCAAAATTCCCGGCACGCCGACGGCGAAATGGCCAGGATGGACTTTCTCGACTACCGGGCGCTGGTCGAAGACAACCCCGTGGACACCGCGATCGTGGAATTCCGCGACCCCGACCACAGCCTGCTCGGGACCTGCGTCGTGGACCGTCTCGGCAGCGGGTTGTCGGCGGTCTACAGTTTTTTCGACCCGGCGTTCAGCCGGCGCAGCCTCGGGACCTACATGGTCCTTTGGATGGTGGAACGGGCGAGAGTTCTGGGTCTCCGGTATGTGTATCTGGGCTTCTGGGTCGCCGACTGCGCGAAGATGTCTTATAAGGCCGGCTTCCAGCCCCTGGAGGGATACACGCCGGAGGGGTGGCGGCCCCTGCGGCCCGGGGAATGGCCAAATGCGCCGGCGCCGGAAGCATAGGGTTCAAAGTCAAAACGGCCGGGCTGTCGTGACTTCGCCGATACCGGTCATCCGAACCCGTTGGTGCGCGGGAAGCCTTTGGGCGGCAGGCGTCCCGCCTGGCCGCGCTTGCCCAGCCAGGGCGTGAGCGCGGTTTCCGTGCGCGTGCGGTTGCGCCCGGCGCGCCAGGTAAGCCCTTCGCCGAGCGTCAGGGTCTTGATGTCGGCCAGCTTTCCGCCCTCCCGGTAACGCTGCACGATGACGCCGCGGCCCCGGCCCATGACCGGCAGGTCGTCCAGCTTGAAGATCAGAAGCTTGCGATTCTCGCCGACCACGGCGACGGCATCGGCGCCCTCGACGACGGGGGCGCAGGCCGCCGCTTCTTCGCCCTCGGCCAGGTTCAGCACCTGCTTGCCGTTGCGGGTCTGGGCGATGACCTCGCTCTCGTCGACGACAAAGGCGCGCCCGCAATCCGATGCCACCACCAGCCGCCGTCCCGGGCGGTGGACGAACATGTTCACCACGGTGTGCTCGATGGGCAGGTCGATCATCAGGCGCAGGGGCTCGCCATGGCCGCGGCCGCCCGGCAACTTGTCGCAGCCGAGGGTGTAGAAACGGCCGTTGGTGGCGAATATCACCAGCTTTTCCGTGGTCTGAGCGTGCAACACGAAGCGGCCGCGGTCCCCTTCCTTGTATTTCATTTCCGCGGGATCGGCGATGTGGCCTTTGACGGCGCGGGTCCAGCCCATCTCCGAACAGAACACGGTGATGGGCTCGCGCTCGATCATGGCTTCCAGCGGCACCACGACGGCCGCCGGCGGCTCGCCGATCTCGGTCCGGCGGCGGCCCAGTTCGGTGCCGGGGCCGAACCGTTTCTTGATCTCGCCGATCTCGTCGCGGATCACCCGCCAGCGATGCTTCTCGTCGGTGAGGAGGTTCTCGATCTCCGCCTTTTCCGCCGCCAGCGACGTGTTCTCCTTTTTGATCGCCTCCTCCTCCAGCTTGCGCAACTGGCGCAAGCGCATGTTCAGGATGGCGTCGGCCTGCACCTCGCTCAGGTCGAAGGCGCGCATGAGCTTGCCCTTGGGCTTGTCGTTGTCGCGGATGATGCGGATGATCTCGTCCAGGTTCAGATAGGCGACCAGCAATCCGCCGAGGATTTCCAGCCGCCGCTTGATGTTGCCCAGGCGGTAGTGGCTGCGGCGCACAAGGACCTGGTGGCGGTGATCGAGGAACGCGGTGAGGACCTCGCGCAGGGTCATCACCCTGGGCGTGTTGGTTGCATCCAGCATGTTCATGTTGAGGCCGATGCGCACCTCCAGGTCGGTTTGCCGGAAAAGCTGCTCCATCAGCATTTCGGGCTCCACCGTGCGGTTTTTCGGCTCGAGCACCAGGCGCACCCGGGTCGTGCTTTCGTCCCGCACGTCGGCCAGCAGGGGAAGTTTCCGCGCCGCCAGAAGCTCGGCGATTTTCTCGACCAGCCGGGCCTTTTGCACCTGATAGGGAATCTCCGTGACCACCACCTGGTATTGGCCGCGGCCGGTCTTCTCGACTTCCCATCTGGCCCGCAGGCGCATGCTGCCGCGCCCGGTGCTGTAGGCGTCTATGATATTCGCCCGTGTTTCCACCAACACGCCGCCGGTGGGGAAGTCCGGACCGGGGATCAGGTCCACCAGCTTGGCGATGGTGGCCTTGGGGAATTTGATCAGGTGGACCAGGGCGGCGCACAGTTCGCCCACGTTGTGGGGTGGAATGTTGGTCGCCATGCCCACCGCGATGCCCGCCGACCCGTTGGCCAGCAGGTTGGGAAAGCGGGCCGGCAGCACCACCGGTTCGTCGTCTTCGCCGTCATAGGTGCGGCGGAAATCGACGGCGTCCTCGTCGATGCCTTCCAGAAGCGCCCAGGCGACGTCGGTCAGCCGCGCCTCCGTGTAGCGCATGGCCGCCGCGTTGTCGCCGTCGATGCTGCCGAAGTTGCCCTGCCCGTCCACCAGCGGATAGCGCACCGCGAACTCCTGGGCCAGGCGCACAAGGGTATCGTAGACGGCGGCATCCCCGTGGGGGTGGTACTTGCCAATGACGTCGCCGACCACGCGGGCGCACTTCTTGAACCCGGACGCCGGGTCCAGCTTGAGCTGGCGCATGGCGAACAGGAGCCGCCGGTGCACGGGCTTCAAGCCGTCGCGCACGTCGGGAAGGGAGCGCGCCATGATGGTGGACAGGGCGTACGACAGATACCTCTCGCCAAGGGCGTCGACGAGGGGGGTGTCGCGGATGTCTCCGGCCGGGGCGGTTTTGCTCATGGTGGTCCCTGGTCTGTCAATGCCTGGTCAGCTACCAGATATAGTATCCCATCCCGCGGAATGGTCAATCCGTCGCGTTTGTCGCGGAATCGTGTGCCTTCGCCGGGCACCCCGCGCGCGTTTTATGGCGGCTTCGGAACAGATGGGATGGCGTCGCGCGTTTTTCCAATTCCCGGCGCCACCGTGGCCGCCGCGGCATCCGGGAGTTCCGCCAGTCACCCGCGGTCCCGGGGCCGGCCGGCGCGCTGGCGCAGCCGCCCGGCCAGGCGCAGCCGCGCCGGCGGCGGCGGACGGTCCCGCTGGCCGAACACGTGGCGTTCCAGGAAGTAGCCGGTGAGCTTCATCCCGTCCGCCACCTGGCCGGCGTCCCCCGTCTCCCCCTCGGCGAGCAGAAAGGGCGGCAGCGGCAGAAGCCTGGTCTTGTACGGCTCCGCCGCCGCCCGGGAAACGGCGCGCCCGGACTTGGGCGACACGTAGGCCAGTTGGTCGGTCTGCCCGGTGGCGGCACACCGGCTGAGGTCCAGGCCGAAGCCCAGTTCCCGGAGCAGGCCCAGCTCCCACTTGACATAGGCGGACGGCCAGGCATCGGTCCCCAGGGCGCCGAGAAACGCCACCAGTCCGTCGAACACGGCGGCGTGGGGCTGGCGCTCGGGCAGGGCCGCCTCGACGACGGCGCAGGCGGCGCTCAGTCCCGCCAGGCGCGGCGGATCGTCGAGCAGGGCGGCGGCGAAGGCGGCGGTCAGTTCGCAGGTGAATGTGCCCAGATGCTCGGACAACCGGGCGCGCCAGCGGGCCTCCACCCGGTTGCCCGGCTGCAGGACGCCGCGCGCCCGTTTCCCCGCCCCGCCCCGCACCAGCCCGGCATGGAGACCGTGGGCCCGTGTCAGCAGGGTGAGGATGGCCGAGGTCTCCCCGTGCTTGCGGGCGGAAAGCACGATCCCTGCGTCGTTCCACTCCATGGCGCGAGTTTAACCGAAGGCCAGGCGCCGTGGGCGCCCATGACAGGAAGCGGTGACGGTCCTATAAACCCGGATTCCCATTTAGAGCGCAATTTCACTGACCTTTGACGCCGATTCGCATATAAGAATCAATATCTTGAGGCGATGTTGGAGGCTCGGTCATGGCCTACGCGATGGGTGAGGCAAAACCGCTGCCTCTACGGGTCGATTTGTCCTCCCTCCGGTCGTTGTCTTCGAACCGGCCGCCGCCTGAAGCTGGAATTTCACGGCAGCAAGATCACCTCGGACGCCGGCCTGCGAGACCACGGCCCGCGCCGACATGACGCCCTGTGTCATCGCCGCAGCGGGCTTGAACCGGCGGGTGCCGGGCTCTCGACACTTGCCGAACGAACGTCTCCAGATAGCGGATTGCACCCTGGCAGGGTCTCCGACGCACCGAGCGCCCTATCTAATGGCCCCGATTTGGGTTGTAGGCTCACGCTTTCGATCAATACGCAATAGTGTTACCGTCGTCGGTGCTTGGGGGGAACCATTTGGGAAATCCCGGCTCAACGGACCGGCTCCTGACGGATCGATCGCGGCTCCGCGGTGGCGGAGTGCGCTATATGCCCGAGGTTGCCGGGCACAAACCGAGCTTGGCAGTAGAGCCCATCGGTTGGCCGCGCTGGCATTACGGAAAGGACGCTACGGATGATCAACAAGCTGCTAGTCGCCCTCGATGGCTCGAACCATTCCCTGAAGGCGGTCGATTACACCTCGGAGATCGCCGCTGCCCTCAAGGCCAAGGTGATTATTCTCAACGTGGTGAAAAGCCAGGAGTTTCCGGAAGGCCTGCGTGAATATGCCGAACGGGAACACGTTGTGGGGACGGACATGGAGGTCTTGAAGAAAATCGCCGGCCATCTGGTGGCCGATGCCGAGAGAAGAGCCAAAGAGAAGGGCGTCGACGACATCGTGGGCGAAGTGGAAGAAGGCCCCGTCGCACGCACCATCATCGCGCGCGCTCTGCATCATGATGTAGACGTGATTGTCGTTGGCTCCCGCGGACTCGGCAACATCGAAGCGACTCTTCGCGGTGGCGTCTCGCACCGTGTCGAGCTCCTGGCCAAGTGTCCTGTTCTGACGGTCAAATAACAGCCCTCCGGTTAAATTGAAATAAAGGGGACACCGCGGTTTCACGGGCCCTGGCGCGGCCGGGGCCGGGCCGGGGCGGCGAACGGGGGAAAGCGGTTGCGGAAAAACTTCACCTTTTCGAAC
>Ga0209997_10000771_pt1 | contig 11135 bp, 10 predicted proteins | sample CR04metaG_FD_182079 | JGI IMG/M metagenome (GOLD analysis project Ga0209997, IMG submission 182079) | Deep subsurface microbial communities from Mariana Trench to uncover new lineages of life (NeLLi) - CR04 metaG (SPAdes) (version 2) | ecosystem: Environmental > Aquatic > Marine > Ocean trench...
TACATCCGGAAGGGCGCCCCTGTCCGGCGACGGCGGCGCACACCCACCGGGCGCGGGCTGGTCAACCCGCCTTGCGACGGCGCTTGCGCGGTTTGGTGCCGAGACCGATCTTCTTGGCCAAGGCGCTGCGGTGCTTGGCGTAATTGGGGGCCACCATGGGGTATTCGGGGGGCAGTCCCCAGCGCTCCCGGTATTGGTCCGGTGTCATGTTGTAGGCGGTCTTAAGGTGACGCTTGAGCATTTTCAGCTTCTTGCCGTCCTCAAGACAGACTACAAAGTCGGGAAAGACCGACTTTTTGATCGGCACGGCTGGCTTCGGGCGCTCGGGCACCGCCGGCGTGGTTCCCACGATTGCCAAAGTCTTGTATACGTCTTGAATCAACTGGGGCATGTCGCCGAGCGCGATCGAGTTGTTGCCCACATGGGCGGAGACAATCTCGGTCGTCAATTCCAGCAGTTCATTTGCGTTGGGCTTTTCGCTCATTAAAAATGTCCCCCCTTTTTTTTACGAACGCCCACTATATAATTAATGCTTCCTGGCGAAGCAAGAACTTCGCATGAAAAACACACCGAAAGACAATACCGGCGAGGATATCGACTTCCATCTCGACATAACGTCCGAGGTCTGCCCCCTTACCTTCGTCAAGACCAAACTTCTGATCGAGCGCATGGCGCCCGGCCAGGTGCTCCAGGTGCGCCTGAAGGGCGCCGAACCCCTGGACAACGTTCCCCGCTCTGTGCGCGAACAGGGTCATACGGTGCTCAGCCTGGAAACCGACGAGCCGGAGCACGGGCCGGACACCGTGCACCGCCTGTTGATTCGCAAGGAATAGGTGCGCCGCCCCACGCCGCCCGATTACCCGTCGCCGCCCTCCGCCCGTTTACCGCCGCCCCCGCCCGCCGCGTGTTTACCGCCGCTCCCGCCCGCCGCCCTTTGCCACCTTCGCCTGGGGAGACCTCAAATAAAGCGGCGCCGGCGGGTCCACAGGCTCGCCCGGACGCCAGCGGCGGGCGGCGAGGCCGGCCACCGTGGCCGCGTCGGGCAGGCCGGGGGCGGCGCTGAGTGTCACCGTCACGCCCGCCTCCGCCAGCGCCCCGGCGGCGCGTGCGGCGGCATCGCCGGCGACGAGGATGCGGCGCGCCGGGACCAGTCCCCCGAGCGCGCCGGGAGGCAACGCTTGCGGCGGCCCCAGGGGTCCAAGGTCGGGCGCGAAGACCTGGGCGTAGACGTCGGCCCGCCTGGTGTCCAGCGCCACCAGAAGGGGATCGGCGGCCCGTTCGCCCTCGGGGACGCCATGGGCCACCGCCTCCAGGGTGGTGACGCCGAGGCACGGGACGCCGGACGCGAGGGCCATGCCCCGCGCCGCCGCCAACCCGATGCGCAGGCCGGTGAACGCGCCCGGTCCGACGGTCACCGCCAGCAGGTCGAGTTGGGAAAATCCGCACCCGGCTTCGGCCAGGACGTCCAGGATCATGGGCATCAGGGCCTCGGACTGCCCGCGCTCCATCCGGGCGAGGCGCCGCGCGCACACGCTGCCGTCCCGCCACAGCGCCGCCGAACAGGCAGAGGTGGCGGTATCCAGAGCCAGAATCCTCACGGCGCCGTCCCTCTCTCCCTCTCTAGTACTCACCCGCACCGCGGTTATACTGCCTTTCCCCGGCCCCGGCGCGCATCGATTGTAAGGGAGCCGCGTATGGCCCTTGTCGAGATCACCCCGTCCAGCCACGACGTCGAGATTGACCTCGCCTACGCCGGGGCGGACAACTTCACGGGCAGGCCGGTGTACCGGCGGGCCGCGTGCTACCTGCACGCCGACGCCGAACGGCTGCTCGGCCGGGCCGTCGATCTGGCGGCGGCGCAAGGGTTTCGCCTGAAGATCTTCGACGCCTTCCGTCCGACGGAGGCCCAGTGGGTTCTATGGAACCACACCCCCGATCCCGGGTTCCTGGCCGATCCGCGCCGGGGATCGCCCCACTCGCGGGGCGTCGCCGTGGACCTGACCCTCATCGACGGAGACCGGCGGGAGCTGGAGATGGGCACCCGTTTCGACGCCTTCACGCCGCTTTCCCATCACGGCAGCACCGCCGTGCCGCCGCAGGCACAGGGCAGGCGCTGCCTTCTTCTCGGCCTGATGACGGCGGCGGGGTGGGACTTCTACGGCAATGAGTGGTGGCACTATCAGCTGTTCGACAGCGCCCGCTATCCCCTGCTCAACGACGCCGATCTCCCCGAGGGGATGATGTGAGCGCCGGGCCGACGGTCCGGCCGCCCGGCGTGCCGGTGACAACCACGCGGCGGCGGCGCCCGTCTTCACCGAAATCCCATGACACTTGCGCTTGGCGGCGGAAGCGGGAAGAATCCCCCAAGTACCCTCTATCACAATAGGAGGGTACTAGACACACGCACGGGTTCGGCAACACCATGAACGGCCGATGAGCGGTCTTCGCGAAACACACACCGGCGTCTCCGGCGGAACCCTTCGCCGGTGCCTCGCCGTCGTTCTGCTGGCCGCCGCCGGGTGGGCGGCCGCGCCGCCATCGGCGGCCCTGGCGGAAAATTCCGCCGTGGTGCTCATGTACCACCGCTTCGGGGAGGGGAAGTATCCTTCCACCAACATCACGATCGCCCAGTTCGAGGCGCACATCAGGGAACTCAAGAGCGGCGCCTACACGGTGCTGCCCGTGCCCCGGATCATCGAGGCGCTGCGCCTGGGCACGCCCCTGCCCGAGCGCACCGTGGGCCTCACCATCGACGACGCCTACCTGTCCGTCTACACCGAGGCCTGGCCCCGCCTGAAAGCGGCCGGATTGCCGTTTACCTTGTTCGTGGCCACCGAGCCCCTTGACCGCAAGCACCCCGATATAATGACTTGGGACAACCTCCGCGAAATGGCCGGGGCCGGCGTCACCATCGGTCATCAAACCGCCTCTCACCTGCACATGCCAACGGCCAGCGGCGAACGCAACAGCCGCGACATCGCGCGCGCCGACGCGCGTTTCCGGGCAAATCTGGGGATGCGGCCCAAGCTGTTCGCCTACCCGTACGGCGAGGCCGGCCTCGCGGTCCAGAAACTGGTCCGCGGAGCCGGATTCACCGCGGCTTTCGGACAGCACTCGGGCGCCATCAGCGGCGCAGACGACTTCTTTTACCTGCCGCGCTTCGCCATGAACGAGAAGTACGGCGACCTTGCCCGCTTCCGCCTGGTCGCCAACACCCTGGCCCTGCCCGTCACCGACACGGTGCCCGCCGATACGTTGATCACCGGCCTCAACCCCCCCGCCATAGGTTTCACCGTGGTCGGCAACGTCAAAGGCCTGCAACGGCTGACCTGTTTCGCCTCCCACGAAGGCCGGGCGAAGGTCGAGCGGCTGGGCACAACCCGAATCGAGGTGCGGGTGAAAAAGCCGTTTCCCAAGGGACGCACCCGCCTCAACTGCACCATGCCGGCGAAGGACGGCCGCTGGCGCTGGCTGGGCCGCCTGTATTATGTGCCCTGATAACCGGGCACGGCCGATTTTCCTGAACGGAATGGCTTAGATCGAGGGCTTGGCCGCCGTCTCGCTGAGACGGGCGTCGTCCAATCGGCGCAGGCCGTTGGCCTCGATGATGGTGCGAATGGCCCTTACGTAGTCCTCGCCACGCTGGGAGTACGCCGTCAGTTCGCCGGCCAGGACCGCGCCGTCGACGGGGGCGCCGGCGCGCCGCATGAGCGCCCGGGCGCGGCGGAATTGCCGGTAGGCGCCATGCCTGTTGAGATTGCGGACGTAGCTCCTGACCGAGTCGAGCAGGCTGCCGTAGGCCTTGATCTTGTGGGTCTTGCCCTGGTCGCGCCTGAGGGGCGTCAGGCCACCGTCCCGCGCCGTGGTCCACATGCCGAACAGGGCGTTGCCCTCGCGCCCGAAACGGGACGTGCCCCAGCCGCTTTCCTCCGCCGACTGGGCCAGGGCCAGGGACGGCGGGACGATATCCACCCGTTGCAACAGCGCGTCCACGTCGCCCCGCTTGACCCGGTAGCGCTCGGCCATGACGGCGAGCCACAGCCGGTCGGTGGCGTTCAGGCGCTCATCCAGCCGCAGGTTATGGCGCAGTTGCCACAGCCGCCGGCGGTCGGCGAGGACCTCCTCGTTGATCTGCAGGATCAGGGGAAGAATGGTCTGAAAAAATATGGCCTTGCGCGCCGTGGTGTCGCGGACGTCGGCCAGATCGGAGGGCAGGCCGGCAAGGAAAAGGCGCGGAACGCGCCCATCGCCGGAAAGGACCGTTTGCAGATCGTAGCCCATGCGCTGGAAGGCGTCGGAAAGCTTCCGCACGGTGGGCCGGACCGCCATCCCGGCCGCCGGCTGCAACCCCGGCAACTGGGATTTCCCGGGCCGGACCGGCACCGGGGCCGCGACGCGCGAAACCGCACTGGGTGCCGATGTCTCTCCGAGCGGGGGACGGATCACATTGGCCGCAACAAGACCGACCACCAGGGCCCCGACCAGGCCCAACGCCCCATGTTCGAACTTCATCGCCATGTACGGCCGCCTGTTCCAGTTAACAAAAAGCCCCCTATTCCGCCGACCACAAACGCCCCCTCAGCCTTCGTCCAGGGGTTCTTCATGCGGGATTGGGGGTCCGAAATTGAGGACGTATTTTAATAAAATTTTAACTAAATTGCCAGGGGTTTTTCCGGCCGCCGGGGCGCGGCGCGACCCCGGGCGACCGGGTTGAGGGTCCCGGTGGCGTGGATTTTCGTTACGGAACAGAAACGATAATGCCCGCGGATGCGCCTTCAGGCGGGCAGGAAACCGACGATGGCCTGGACCTCCTTGAGGATCGGCTCGGCCAGGGCGCGGGCGCGCCGGCTCCCGTCGCGCAACACCCCGTCCACGTACGCCTCGTCGCCCATCAGGCGCCGCATTTCGTCTTGAATGGGCACCAGCACGGACACCGCCAGATCGGCGAGATCATCCTTGAAGGCGGAGAACTGTCCACCCCCGAACCGGGCGCAGGCGTCCTCGATGGGGATGTCCGACAGCGCCGCGTAGATACCCATCAGGTTGGCCGCCTCGGGGCGGTCGGCGAACCCGGCCGGGGTTTCCGGCAGGGGATGGGGATCGGTCTTGGCCTTGCGGAATTTCCTGGCGATGTCGTCGGCGCCGTCGGTCATCTCGATGCGGGAGTACGCCGAAGGGTCCGATTTGCTCATTTTCCTGGTTCCGTCGCGCAGCGACATGACACGGGTGCCGGAGCCGAATATCAGCGGCTCCACCGGCGGAAAGAAATCGACGCCGAAATCGCTGTTGAACTTCTGGGCGATGTCGCGGGTGAGTTCCAGGTGCTGCTTCTGGTCCTCGCCGACGGGCACATGGGTCGCCTTGTACAGCAGGATGTCGGCGGCCATGAGGTTGGGGTACGCGAACAGGCCGACGGAGGCGTTTTCCCGGTGCTTGCCCGCCTTTTCCTTGAACTGGGTCATGCGGTTGAGCCAGCCGAGGCGGGCCACGCAGTTGAAGATCCAGGCCAGCTCCGCGTGCGCCGGCACCTGGCTCTGGACGAAGACGACGTTGCGCTCGGGCGCGATGCCCGAGGCCATCATGGCGGCCGCCACCTCGCGCGTGTTGGCGGCCAGCTCCTCAGGCTCCTGCCAGGCCGTGATCGCATGCAGGTCGACGACGCAGAATATGCAGTCGTAGTCGTCCTGCAGCCGCACCCAGTTGCGGATGGCGCCCAGGTAGTTGCCGAGATGCAGGTTCCCGGTGGGCTGCACGCCCGAGAAAATGCGCTTCATGGTCCGCCCCCCCCTACACCCCCCGGGGGCCGCGGCGGCGTCCCCCGCAAATCGTTGCCGTGGAGGACACCCGCCGGGGGCCGCGGGAGCGTCCCCCGAAAATTGTTGCCGTGGGGGACACCCCCCGTGCCCCCCGGGCCCCCCGAGGAAAGCGGCGGTGTTATGGCCCGTCGGGCCGTGGCGGTCAAGCGGCGTCCTCGCCGCGGATCAGGCTTCGCACGTCTCCCAGGGCGGCGGCGCCGGACAGATGCGCCAACCCGGCGAACACCACCAGCCCGCCCACGACCAACGCGGCCAGGGCGGTGATCCGCTGCACCGTGTCCCCGGCCAGCGCCCCCTCCAGCCCCCACATGGCGAGCGCCAGCAGCGCCGCCATGCCGGCGCTGGCCAACGCCGTCCGGGGCAGCCGGCGTTTCAGCCGCGCATCGATCTCCAGGTGTCCGCGCCTGTGCAGGATCACGGCCAGGAGCCCGGCGTTGAGCCAGGACGAGATCACCGTCGCCATGGCGATGCCCACGTGCTTGAACGGGCCCATCAACAGAAGGTTCAGCACCAGGTTGGTGACCAGTGCGAGGGCGGCCACCTTGACCGGCGTCGCCGTGTCCTCGCGGGCGAAGAACCCGGGCGTCAGCGCCTTGACCAGCACATAGGCGGGCAGGCCGACGGCGTAGACGGCCAGCGCCGCCGCCGTCGCCCGCACCTCGGCCGGGCCGAAGGCGCCGCGCTCGAACAGCACGGCGATGACCGGATCGGCCATGACGATCAGCGCGGCGGCGGCCGGCAGTGTCAGCAGGAAGGCGAATTCCAGGGCCCGGTTCTGGCTGTGCATGGCGGCGCCCGCCTGGCCGCCGCGCAACTGGCGGCTCAGCATGGGCAGCAGCGCCGTGCCCACGGCGACGCCGACGATCCCCAAGGGCAACTGGTTCACCCGGTCGGCGTAGAACAGGTACGAGATCGACCCCGACGGCAGCAGCGAGGCGATGATCGTGTCGATGAGGAGGTTGATCTGGTAAATCCCCGCCCCCACCGCCACCGGCAGGATACGCCGGGCGAGCAGCCGGACCTTGGGCGTCAGGCGCGGGCGCGGCAGGCGCAGCCGCATCCCGGCGCGGGCGCAATGGAAGAGCAGCCAGACGAACTGCACCATGCCGGCGCCGGCGACGCCCCATGCCAGCGCATGGCCCGGCGTCTCCATCATCGGACTGAGCCCGAGAACGGCGCCGATCAGGCAGACGTTGAGCAGGATCGGCGTCGCCGCCGCCGCCCAGAAGCGGCCCAGGGAATTGAGGACCCCGGCCATCAGGGACACCAGCGAGATAAACAGAAGGTAGGGAAATGTGATGCGCGTGAGCTGCACCGCCAGGTCGAACTTGGCCGGATCGCCGACGAACCCGGGCGCGAATCCGTACATGAGTACCGGCATGGCCATCTCCACGACGGCCACGAAAACCAGCAGCGTCCACAACAACACGCTCAGCGCCTGTTCGGCGAAGGCGCGCGCCGCGTCCTTCCCGTCGGTCTCCACGAGTCCCGCGAACAGGGGCACGAAGGCGGCGGCGAAGGCGCCCTCGGCGAACAGGCGGCGGAAAAGGTTGGGAAACTTGAAGGCGACGAAAAACACGTCGGCCACCGGCCCGGCGCCGAGGATGGCGGCGATCAGGATGTCGCGGGCGAACCCGAAGACGCGGCTGACCATGGTCAGGCCGCCGACGGTGGCGATGGAGCGCAGAAGGACCATGGGGGTTGTCTAATGGTTTTTCACGGCGGCGAAAAGGCGGCGCCGGGGGGGGCGCGACGGGCGGGTGCCCGAAGCGCGCGGCGGGGCGCGCTTACTCCGCCGCCGCCACACCCTCGGCGGGGGCGGCGTCCTTGTCGCCCGCCGGGACAATGGCTCCCAGGAGGCGGCTTTCGATGACGCTCAGTTTGTCCTTGCGCTCCACCTTCAGCCCGAACACGTCCTTCACGTAGAACACGTCTACCACGCGCTCGCCGTAGGTGGAGATGTGGGCGCTGGCGATCTGCAGGCCGAGCCCGGTCAGCGCCGCGGTGACATCGTGGAGGAACCCCGGGCGGTCGCGGCCGTTGACCTCGATCACCGTGTGGTGGGCGCTGGCCTTGTTGTCCACCAGCACGCGCGGCGCCACCTTGAAGACGCCGGTGCGGCTCGGCAGGCTGCGGCGGCGCACGATCTCCAGTTCCCGGGCCGGGTGCAGCCGTCCCGACAACGCGTCCTCGATGCGCTTCCAAAGCCTTTTCAGGCGTTCCGGATTGTCGAACGGGCCGCCGCTGGAGTCCTGGATGGTGAAGGTGTCCAGCGCCATGCCGTTGGCGAGGGTCAGGATCTTGGCATCGACGATGGAGGCGGCGCCAAGGGCCATGGCCCCGGCGATGCGGGCGAAGAGACCCGGGTGATCGGGGGTGTAAATGATGATTTCCGTGACCGCGCGGGACGCATCGACGTGGGTTTCGATATGCAGCTCCAGTCCGCCGCGTTCCGCCTTGCGCACCAGGTCGGCGTGGCGGACATGGGTGTCGGTGTCGAAGCTCAACCAGTAATCCGCGTAGCCCCGCCCGATGTGGTCCTCGATTTCCGCAGGGTCCCAGCCGGCAAGCCGGTCGCGCAGGGCCGCCTTGGCGTTTTCCACGCGGGCGGCGCGGCGCTCGGCGGGGACGTCGCCGGCCATCTCTTCGTGGGCGCGCCAGTAGAGTTCCCGCAACAGGGTCGCCTTCCAGCCGTTCCAGACGCCGGGCCCGACGGCGCGGATATCGGCCACGGTCAGGATCAACAACAGCCGCAGGCGTTCCGGGGACTGGACCGCGGCGACGAAGTCGCTGACCGTTTTCAGGTTGTCGATATCGCGCTTGAACGCCGTCGCGCTCATCAGCAGATGGTGGCGTACCAGCCACGAGACCGTTTCCGTTTCCCAGTCATTGAGGCCCAGCCGCGGGCCAAGCTTTTCGGCGATGCGGCCGCCGATCTCGGAATGGTCGCCGCCCCGGCCCTTGGCGATGTCGTGAAGCAGCAGCGCCAGATAGAGCACCCGGCGCGACTGCACCTCGGCGATCACCGAGGCGGCCACCGGGTGGTCGTCTTTCAGCTCGCCATTTTCGATGCGGTGCAGGATGCCGATGGCGCGGATGGTGTGCTCGTCCACCGTATAGACATGGTACATGTCGTACTGCATCTGGGCGACGACGCGCCCGAAATCGGGGATGAAACGCCCGAAGACGCCGGCCTCGTTCAGGCGCTTGAGGGCCGTTTCGGGATCCTGGTCCGAGGTCAGGATCTCCATGAACAGGCGGTTGGCTTCGGGATCGGCCCGCAGCCCCCCGTCGATCAGTTTCAGGCTCTGGGTGACCAGGCGCAGCGCGTCGGGATGGATATCGAGCCCGTGGTGCTGGGCCTCGTGGAACAGGCGAAGGAGCTTGACGGGGTCCTTGACGAACGCGTCGTCGGCCTCGACCGTCAGGCGGTTGCCGTCGACGCGGAACCCTGCGACGCCGCGCCGGCGAAACGACAGCGAGGGGAAGCGGAACCGTTGCCGGCGCTTCTTGTGACGCTCCTCCAGGACCGCGCACAGGACGCGGGTCAGGTCGCCGACGTCCTTGGCGATCAGGAAGTAGTGCTTCATCACCCGCTCGACCCCGCGGGTGCCGGCGTGGTCGGTATAGCCCATGCGCTCGCCGATGGCGGTCTGGACGTTGAAGGTGAAGCGCTCTTCGGCGCGCCCGGCCAGGTAATGGAGGTGGCAGCGCACCGTCCACAGGAAATTCTCGGCCTTGGCGAAACGCCGGGCGTCGCGGGCGGTGAACACGCCAAGGTTCACCAGTTCCTTCACGTCGTCCACGCGGTAGAGGTACTTGGCGATCCAGAACAGGGTCTGCAGGTCGCGCAGGCCCCCCTTGCCCTCCTTGATGTTGGGCTCCAGCACATAGCGGGTGTCGCCCATGCGCTCGTGCCGGGCGTCGCGCTCGGCCAGCTTGGCGTCGACGAAGTCGGCGCCGCTGCCCTTGACGATGTCCTTGGCGAAACGGGCCTTGAACGCGTCGAACTGGTCCTTGTCGCCCCATACCCACCGCGCCTCGAGCAGGCTGGTGCGGATGGTCAGGTCGCCGCGCGCCAGGCGGATGCTGTCGTCCACGGAGCGGGTGGCGTGGCCCACCGTCAGCCCCAGGTCCCAGAGCATATAGAGCATGTACTCGACCATCTGCTCGGTGTGGGGGGTGCGCTTGTAGGGCACCAGGAACATCAGGTCGATGTCCGAATGGGGCGCCAGCTCGCCGCGGCCGTAGCCGCCCGTGGCGACCACCGAGAGCTGCTCGCCGGGCATCGGGTTGGCCGCCGGATAGACGTACTTGAGGGCAAAATCGTGGATCGTGCGCACCAACTGGTCGATGAGGTAGGCGTTGGCGTGCAGGACCTCCCCGCCGGGCGCGCGCTCTTCTTCGAAGCGGCGGCGGATTTCGGCCCGGCCCTTGCCCAGGGCGTCCTTGAAAATCTCCAGGACCCGGGCCTGGGCCTTCGCCGAGTAGCCGGACCACCCGACCAGGTCGTCGAGCGCGGCGACCAGGGCTCCGCGGTCGATGATGTCGCGCCGTTTGCTGATGTGGACCATGGCTGTTTCGAAGATTTCCTCTGTCCTTATTATAGGGAAGGGTTTAGCCCCGTACCTCTTCTTTCTCGGGGCCCGCACCACGAACCGGACCCGGCCGGGAGGAAGGGATGGCGCCCCGATTTCTGTTGATCATCGACGTCCAGAAAGGGTTCATAAACGAGTGGACCCGGCACATCCCGGCAAAGGTTGAGCGCCTGCAGGACGATTTCGAGCGCCTGTGGGTGACCCGGTTCTTCAACCCGGAAGGGTCGCTGCAGCGCCGGCTCGTGGGCTGGGGCCGGTTCGCCCCGGGCTCGGACGACACCGGGCTGGCGTTCACGCCGCGGGCCGGCGCGCCCGTCGTCGACAAGTCCACCTACACCTGCGTCACCGGGGATCTGCTTGCCGCGCTGGAAGGCGACGGCGTCGCCACCGTGCACCTCGCCGGCATCGCCACCGACAACTGCGTGCTCAAGAGCGCCGTCGATCTGTTCGAGGCCGGCATCGAGCCCGTCGTGCTGGCCGACCACTGCGCCAGCCACGGCGGCCCCGATTGCCACGAGGCCGGCCTGAAGCTCTTGCGCCGGTTCATCGGCGAAGGGCAGGTGGTGGAGTACGCCGGTCCCTGACATTGGGCCGGTGTCAACCGGACTCCCCGCCCTATTCGTCCTCGATGCGCTTCAGCCGGTAGAGCATCTCCAGCGCCTCGCGGGGGCTGAGTTCGTCGGGGCGGATCTCGGAAAGGGCGTCTTCGAGGGGCGACGGG
>Ga0209997_10000773_pt1 | contig 11113 bp, 8 predicted proteins | sample CR04metaG_FD_182079 | JGI IMG/M metagenome (GOLD analysis project Ga0209997, IMG submission 182079) | Deep subsurface microbial communities from Mariana Trench to uncover new lineages of life (NeLLi) - CR04 metaG (SPAdes) (version 2) | ecosystem: Environmental > Aquatic > Marine > Ocean trench >...
AGTCACCGGTAAAGTGGTTAAATATCCTTTGCAGCATCCTATAAATGCTTTACTGCTTCTCGCTGTAATAGCTATTGGTGTTTATATTGTTATCAATCCCGGAAGTTCTGATATTCTTTTAGGTGTTGTGGGTGTTGCCTTAGTGCTTGGTGTATTGCTTGTACTGCCAATAGGTGGTGCAGATATGCCTGTTGCGGTTTCGCTGCTTAACTCATACTCGGGCTTGGCTGCTGCATCAACAGGATTTGTTCTGCAGAATAATATGCTGATAATTGCCGGCGCTCTCGTTGGTGCTTCGGGAATTATTCTTACACTTATAATGTGCCGCGCAATGAATCGTTCGTTAATGAATGTTGTTCTCGGTGGATGGGCTTCAGCCGGTGCAGAAGGACCTGCTGCAGATAGTGCAGCACCAAAAGGTGATGTAAAATCGGTTGATGCCGAAGAACTGGCAATGATACTTGATTCCGTTAGCAGTGTTATTATTGTACCGGGTTACGGAATGGCAGTTGCACAGGCACAGCACGCGGTAAGAGAACTTGCAAACACTCTCGAAAAGAAAGGTGTAAAAGTTCGTTATGCAATTCATCCTGTTGCGGGAAGAATGCCCGGTCATATGAATGTACTGCTTGCAGAAGCACAGGTTCCATACGATGAACTAATTGCACTTGAAGATATCAATGATGACTTTCCGAATACGGATGTTGTTATTGTCATCGGTGCAAATGATGTTGTTAACCCTGCTGCAAGACATGATCAAAGCAGTCCGATTTACGGAATGCCAATTCTTAATGCCGATTATGCTAAAACGGTTGTTATAAATAAGAGATCGTTAAACGTTGGTTATGCTGGAATTGATAACGAATTATTCTTTTACCCTAATACACTTATGTATTTTGGCGATGCAAAAGAGGCGATGGGTAAATTGAATAGTGAGTTGAAGCAACTTTAGTTTTTAGATTCATTTATTATTTAATAACCCTCATTCTTTTTGAGTGAGGGTTTTTTATTATAGCTTAATCTTTCTATGATGTATAATTAATCCGAATCTTTTATATTGCAGTTAGATTATTCTTATTAACCGGAGATAAAACATTATGCGTATAGATTGGACGGAATACCTGAACCAAACTATTAATGTAACCATGAGTGAAAACTATGGAATGACGATGGATCCAAAAGCAGACACACCTGTTTATGAAATTGTTTTTAAGACAGGCAGGCTTGTAAGTGCTTTTGACGACGGTTTACTTTTGGAAGCCGACAGGGACGGGCAGATGGTTAAAATTTTTATTCCATACACATCAATTAAATGTGTAGAAATATTTAATTTATAAAGAGGGGTAAACGTGTTAAAATATTTTCTGATCTTAATGCTTGTTACCAGTTATAATTGCGTTTATACGCAAGATATCCAAATTAAAAGTCTTGTTACTTACACCACAGATGACAGTTTGGCTCTTCCGGTATTAACCGGTGAGAACAAATTTGTTGTTGAGTTTGATATTAAATCAGACTTTGAACCAAATCTAAGCATACTCTTCAGGTTTTGCAATGAAGGATGGATGCCGACAAATAATATTTTTCTTCTAAATCAAAACAGAAATTCCAAACAACTTTTTTATTTTGAGAGCCTGCCGGTAACGGTTGAAGATGCTGATTATCATTTTAAAGGAAGCTTTCCCGACAGGGATGGTTTTATCGAACTTCCGTTTTTCGGTAAGTGGAGATTTTATATAACCGATTGGCAGGATACATCTTTAGTGTATGCTGAAGGCAGATTATTTGTTGTTAATAACGAGTTAAATCTGCGATCAACACTTAAGAGAGATGAGCTTGAAGATAATAACTACTGGCCCAGAGAGCTGTCTAAAGTATTCAACATCACAACTAATTTTAATTTACCTGATGACTTTTTCCCAAGTTATGTTGACCGCCTGGAAATTATACAAAATAGAAATGTTTATGAGCCGATTGTAATTGAAAGAAATGCGAATACTTTGGAAAGACAGTTTAAGTGGGATGCTAACAGGAAGTTTACTTATATTACAAGGGATATACCTGCGGGAAATGAATACCGGCAAGTAGATATTCGTAATTTCAACTTCTTCAGCAGTAAGGATGTTAAAGCACAGCGAGACGGGTTGGAATTTTCAAGATTCTTTTTAAATGTTCCGCCCGATCTCAACGGAAATAAAATTTTTATGGATTATAAAGATCCTTATGCAACTTATCTTAACGTTACATTTTCAATCCGCCCGCCGGATGATGTTTATGGTGAGATATTTCTTGTAGGTGCATTTAATAACTGGCGTCTATCGTCCGAATATAAATTACAACCCGAAGCAGGAATTTATTCTATAACTATTCCTTTAAAAAGAGGGATTTACGATTACCAATATGTAGTTGGTGATGACATTGATGATGAAGTAGATAATGCCGATTGGCTAATGCTTGAAGGCAACACCTGGAATAATAAAAAAGTATATGATATCTTTCTTTACTATGACGAACCTTCTTTAGGCGGTTATGAAAGAATAATAGGTTATTTAAGATTACCAGGGAAACAATGATGAAAGAGTTAAACATCGGTGTTGTAGGTACAGGGCATCTTGGCAAACTGCACACAAAAATGTTCAAAGAAATTGAGAACTGTAATCTCGTTGGTATTAACGATTCAAACAGCGGACAGGTGAAAGTAGTTGGGGAGGAATTTGGTGTAAATGTTTTTGAATCTCTGAATGATTTATTAAACAAGGTTGAAGCAGTCTCAATCGCAGCAACAACAAGCGCTCATTACGATCTCGCAAAAATATGTCTCAACGCCGGCAAACATATCTTTATCGAAAAACCAATAACAGCAACCATTACGCAGGCAGAAGAAATTGTTGAACTAGCTGATTCATTAAATCTTAAAATACAGGTAGGACATATAGAAAGATTTAACCCTGCGCTCGTTTCGATGGAAAAGTATATTAATGATCCTAAATTCATTCAGACTGATAGACTTGCACAATTTAATCCGAGAGGAACAGATGTGGCTGTTGTTCTCGATTTGATGATACACGATATTGATATTATCCTCAGTTTAATAAAAAGCAAAGTAGAGAACATTGAAGCCAGCGGTGTAGCGGTTGTTTCCGATAATCTTGATATTGCAAATGCACGCATCCTGTTTGAAAATGGAGCGGTGGCAAATGTTACTGCAAGCCGTATCTCGCAAAAGAAAATGAGAAAGATGAGAATTTTCCAGCGTGATGGTTATATTGCATTAGATTTTGTAACAGGGGTATCAGAAGTTTATTCACTTTTGCCGGTTGATCAAAAAGTTAAAGAGGGTTTTATCTCATTTGGTGAAATTGGTGTCGGTGATAAAAAGAAAAGATTGGTATACGAACAGCCGGAGCAAAAAGAAATAAACGCTTTAGAATATGAACTGCAATTATTTGTTAATTCAGTTCTAAATAAAGAAAAACCTGTTGTAACAGGGAACGACGGATTAAGAGCATTGAGAGTTGCCAAAATAATTATCGATAAAATTGAAAGTTCAAAGGTTGACCTAAATTGAAAAGTAATTTTTATCATTATACATGTTCCACAGCAAATAAACAACAGCTAATAAAATGAGTGGTAGAATCAAATATGCTGTAGGTGTTGATCTCGGAGGAACTAATATTAAAATCGGTCTGGTCTCTCAAGGTGGCAAAATTTTAAATAAACTTTCCATTAAAACTGAATCAGATAAAGGTCCTCAGAAAGTAATAGAAAATATTAAAACAGGCGTGCATGCTCTTCTTAAAAAAACTAAAGTGCATATAGATGGTATTGGAATTGGATGTCCCGGCACGGTTAATCCTGAAAAAGGCACGGTTGAGAATCCACCAAATTTAGAAGGATGGGGAAAAGTAAATCTTGGCAGAGCCATTAGTATGGAATTTGAAAAGGATGTCTTCTTAGAGAATGATGCGAACGCTGCTGCTATTGGTGAACTTGTTTTTGGTAACGGTAAAAAGCTTAATTCGTTTATTATGGTAACGTTAGGAACGGGAGTGGGAGGTGGAATTGTTATGAACAGAAAACTTCACCGCGGCGAATTTGGTGCCGCTGGCGAAATAGGACATGTAACAATAAATTATAACGGACCCAAATGTAAGTGCGGCTCTTATGGGTGTATAGAAGCTTATGCAGGAAATCAGTATTTTAAAGAAAGAGTTCGCAGCAAATTAAAGAATCATCCGGACTCTCTCTTATTGAATTTGATTGGCAATGATTATAGTTTAGTTTCTCCAAGGAAGATTCAGGAAGCTGCGGAAAAGGGAGATGAATTTTCTATCTCAGTTATTGAAAATCTGGGAATAAAACTTGGTGCTGCTTTTGCGTCATTAAGCAATGTTCTGGATATCAGCACTTATATTATTGGAGGAGGAATTGCGGGATTTGGAAAGCCACTTTTTGATTCCATAAAAAAATCTCTTACCTCGAGAGTTATGGCTCCGTTAAAACCACGAGTTAAAATACTTCCGGCAAAATTAAAAAACGATGCAGGTATTAAAGGTGCATCCGCGCTTGTGTTTCATGGTTATTGAAAATATTTTTACACTCCATATTCTGTAACAAATATCTTTCTCTTTACGTCCTCAAATAATGCATTACACATAATGCATCTATATTCTTATCTTTAAATTATGAATTTCCGATACTCAGTAATATTGTATTTGGTGGTTTGTTCGCTTGCTTTTGCCCAGGAGAAAGATTCGCTATTAATTAATTTGTTAGATTCCCTTTCAATCTCTCAGGCAGATTCATTATTAGAAAATACTCCAAAACCAAAATCGGATATAGATACTGTAATTTACTCTACCGCTTCCGACTCCTTGATATTTTTTGTTAAAGATAAAAAGATGAGCATTTATGGAGATGGAAAAATTGAATACCAGCAAATGCAAATTACAAGTGCTAATATTTTTATCGATTTTGAACGGAATGAAATTAAAGCAACAGGTGAGTATCCCGATTCTGCAAAAGATAAATTGATTAATACACCCGTTCTTTCTGAATCGGGCGAGAGTTACGATGGCAATAGCATGACCTACAATTTTAAAACCGGCAGGGGAATAATGTCTGCAGTAAATACTGAAATTGAAGGTGCTTATGTTCGCGGCGATAAAATTAAAAAGGTAGATAAGCAAACTTATTTTATTAAAGACGGGATATACACAACCTGCGACGAATCCTGTCCGCACTATTATATTGCTTCATCTAGAATGAAGATGGAACAGGAAAAGGAGTTAGTTGCAGAGTGGATTTGGTTATACTTTGGTGATGTACCGTTTCCGGTTCCTATACCATTTGGAGTATTTCCCATTCAATCGGGAAGGCGGTCGGGAATAATTGCTCCCGTATTTGGAACCGATGCTACATACGGAACTTATATTGGAAGATTCGGATACTTCTGGGCAATAAATGATCTTATGGATTTAGGTCTTACCGCTGACTATTACACACGAGGAAGCTTCAACTTAAACAGCAGGTTTAGATATGTGAAGCGATATTCATTCACCGGCTCACTCGAAGCCTCGTATTCTGATTTTAGCCAGGGAGAAACAACTGATCCGGATTTCAGCGAACAATTAGATTACCGCTTGAAATGGTATCACAACCAGACAATTACGCCAACTCTACGGCTTGATGTAAACCTGGAGTTTGTATCATCAAACTATCTTAATCGTAATGTTGCAAACTTTAATGATCTTTTGAGGAATCAAATTATTTCGAATGCCACTCTTTCAAAAACCTGGGAAGAATCTGGAAACAGTATGAATATTAACTACAACAGGAGGCAGGTAATCGAAACAAATGATATTTATGAGGTGCTTCCCAACATAACATTCAGCAAAGCTCAGAGTTATCCGTTCAGAGATGAATTTGGCACAAGTGATCGAGCTTGGTATGAATTATTCGGTTATACTTATAATGGAATTTTTCAGAATAACAGAGATAAAGTTGACGGGCAATTGAATATTCGCGGTGGTTTCAGGCATAACATCAATATGGATTTTTCACCTAAAATTGGATTCTTCAGCATCACACCAAAATTCAGATACGAAAGCAGATGGTATAATAAAAAAGTAGAAAAAATTGTTTTACAAAGTTCAACGGGCGCAGATTCGGTTGTAACAAACGATGTTAATGAAATAAATTTTGTGAGAACATTCGACACCGGAATAAGTGCACAAACAAAGTTTTTCGGGATGTTCGATTCTCCAATCCCCGGCATATCTGCATTCAGGCATACAGTTACACCAAGTTTAACTTATGCATATCGCCCCGATTTTTCAGAGCCCCGCTGGGGTTATTATGATTCCTATACAACTTCTGATGGCACCGAGGTAAAGTACAATAAATTTGAAAGAGAAATATTTGGCGGACCAACTTCGCAAAAGTCATCCAGTCTTGCATTTAATGTTGGAAATATATTAGAGATGAAATCTGAAGTAGATCCTACTGATACTACATCTAAAGAAAAAAAAATTCAACTATTGAATTTAAATATAGGTGCAGGATATAACTTCGCTGCCGATTCACTAAAGTTTTCCGATATAAGATTAACTTACAGAACGCAAATAACTGATATTATTGATTTAGCAGGATCCAATACATTTACGTTGTACGATTATTCCGGTACGACTTCGCGCATAAATAAATTTCTCATTAGTGAAGGCAAAGGATTGTTACGAATGACGAATTTTAATTTTACACTTGGTACAAGAATTTCCGGTGATAAATTAACATCTGATGATACAGACGAACGGATTCCGGAATCGAATCAATCTAATGAATATGGTTTGGTATCTACGGATCAAAGAAATGTTTATCAGGGAATTTATAATGACAGAGACCCTGATTTTTCTATTCCCTGGGATGTTTCGTTAACTTATACTTTTAATTTAAGCAGACCAACTCCTGAATTAGAAACTAAATTTTCAAGTATTAATGGGAGTGTGAATTTTAACTTAACACGCAACTGGAAGTTTTCCTTTACCGGAAGTTATGATCTACAAGATAATGAATTTGTTGCCCCACAGATAAAAGTAACGAGAGACCTTCACTGCTGGCTAATGAATTTTACCTGGAATCCAATTGGAACTTATCAGGGGTTCAGATTTGAGATAAGAGTTAAGGCACCTCAATTACAGGATCTTAAGCTAACAAAGCAGGATCAGTTCTTTAATACAAGCAGGTAAATTTGTTGTTGTAGATTTATGAAACGAGCATGAGAAATCTATTTACACACAAGGTAATGATTATAATGCGAGTTCCATCTGGTCAAAAAGAGAAATTATAAACAGATGAAACACTATATAATAGACGGAAATAATTTAATTGGGAAAATCAATTTCCTTCATAAAATGCAGCAGAAAGATAAGCAGCAGAGCAGAGAAAAATTAGCATTTATGATTGATAATTATTTTCATGATAAGAAAGTAAAAGTTACAATCCACTTTGATGGATTTAAAAATCTTCCGATAAAACTTAACCAGGCAAAAATAGTTTATTCAGATAGTAAAAGTGCGGATGATAAAATAAAAAATCAGATTGAATTAGACAATAACAGAAAAAACCTTGTAGTAATAACTTCTGATAACAACATACAAGAATTTGCGCGTGTATGTTCCTGCTCAATAATTAAAAGTGAAGAATTCGCCAGGACAATTCAAAGTAAAAAACACGATGATGAAAAAGATATAATTGAAAAGATGAACAACAATATTGATGAGTGGGAAAAATTATTTGATGGGGATGAAAATAAACAATTATAAAAAAGCCGGACTCAAATTTGAATCCGGCATAAAGACAAATTTAATTATTCCTTTTCAGTAGTGAGTTTATTATATAGCCAGGCAAATATCGCTCCGCAAATAAACCCATCAACAAAACCCCATATCAACCCGATAATACCTCCAAGCCAGCTTACGGAATAACCAAAATAAAATTTATGAAGGAGACCGAGTGTACTCCCACCGGATCCGGTTATAGTAATCCAAAAAGTTACGAGTAGAACAGCCAATCCCCAAAGTATTCCACAGGTGAGACCGAATGCTTTTATGTTAAGTTTCATTGCATCCTCCTTTAAATGATGATATTTAAAATTATGAACTTTTTAGTTTAATGCAACAAAACAGGGATAAATTATTGCAATAATTTAAGTGCACTGTTTACAACAAGTTCTGCATTTATTCCTCCATCTCCGGCGAAGTCGCATTTCTTTGGATCACCGGGACAAACAGTTGAGCAATAGCTCTCCTGCGGTAAAATTATTTCTGAAATATTTCCTAAAGGACCCCATAGTTTAGGTGAGCAGGCATTGAGTGGACAGAAAAGGGATATTGTTTTTATATTCAACGCGGCAGCAATGTGCATTGGTCCCGTGCTGGATGAGATTAAAATATCAATCGCAGCAAAATTTAAAATGGATTCCCTTAACGGTTTCCCTTTGTTTATATAATCAATGCCGTTTATATTTTGTAAATCAGCAGGTGGATTGAAATCGGTAACAACAACTTTTATGTTATCAAATTCCAATAGTTTATAGATGATTTTTTTATATTCTTCCGGCTGTAAATTTGGCGCTGAATTTCCGCTCGTGGAATTAATCCCTATTATAATTTTTTTATTGCTACTCAGCGTTTTTTTTATTTCACTTACTTTATGTTTTTCGTCATTGCTTAAATATATTTCGGGATTGATAGATTGTGGTTCAATACCAATTTTTCTAATCATATCAAGGCAGTAATCTGCTTCATGCCTTAGCGGAATATATTTTCTTCTACTAACATATTTGGTGAATGATAAGATTTGATAGAGTTTGTGTCCCACACCTATTCTGTTTTTAATACTGCTGAAGAATAATAGCCAGTTTAGTCTTTCATCCGGAAGCAGCATAAAAGCATGGTTAAATTTGAATTTACGGAGTTTCTTCATCATCTGCCAAAAGCCGAAATCATTTTCATCTTTATTATAAACTATTATTTCATCAACGTAAGGATTGTTTTTGTAAATATCTTTTGTATAGTCCCGCACAAGCACTGCCACAAAACTGTTTGGATACTTTCGTTTAACTTCCCGTGGAATAGGAGTTGATAGAACTACATCTCCAATTCTGTCAATCCTCGTAATTAAAAGTCTGATTCGATTCATTCTAAAATATTCTTGTAAAAAAATAATTTTTGAAAAGCCGGAAAACTCTTTGCTAATTTGTTAATAAATCATATATTTGAAAAAAACTAAACAAAGATAAGGTAAAAAAATATTTTTCCACTTGATCCTTTTTTTATGTTTTACGTTCCATAAAGAATTTAAAAATTCCGAACGATTAATGACTGGCATCAATGATTCTAAAACAACTAATCAATCAATTATTTATTAACATTTAGGAGCAAGAAATGAAACACAAATTACCATTTGCAATTAGCTTACTATTTTTACTAACTGCTTTTTTATGTACAAATAGTAATGTCTTCGCTCAGGGAGACAATCCGGATGTAGATGTACTACCGTGGGAATATATTCAGCAGATAAATTATAGTGATAATCCTTTTGCTGTAATTACAACTGTTGATGGATTCGATAATTTTAACCTTGGTGCTGATTTTGCAGAACCACATATGACACAAAATCCAAACGACCCTCTTCAATATTTTAACGCCTTTAACATTAATGGTACCTGGCGTACTTCGGATGGTCATGACTGGACACATTCGTTTCCAAATTTTGGCACCACACCACGCGGAGATCCGTGTACTGCATACGACAGCTTAGGAAATCTTTATTATGAGAATATGTATGGTGGCATTTCCGGGTGTAAAGTTATAGTCTCTACTAATAATGGCCAAACCTGGTCAGCCGCAGTAACCTCGATTTTAGGCGGTGATAAAAACTGGATGGCTGCCGATCAATCTGCTGGCCCATACTCGAATTATGTTTATACTACCATGACCAGACCTGGTTTTAATGGTCACGCAGTTGCACGCAGTACTAATCTCGGTGTTACCTGGACACAAACAGGTACCTTTAGCAGCAGCCCACTACCGGGTGCTATGGTTGCTGTGGGACCGAATGTAAGTGGCGGAGATGTTCCGGGTGGTGCAGTATATGTGGTTACCAATAATGGAAGCGCATTTGCTTCTAATTACACTTTTCGTGTTTCAACTGATGGAGGAGCTACCTGGGTATTGAAATCCTCACAAAATTTTGCGAATTATGTCGGATCAAATGTAAATGGGCGCAATTCAGTTCAGAATATGAGAACCCGCCCTTATCCTTTTATCTCAGCAGATAATAGTTACGGTACATACAGAGGCAGATTATATCTTGTTTATGCTTCTAACAGCCCTGCAGGTAACGGAAACAAACCGGATATATTTTGCAGGTATTCTGATGACCAGGGTGCAACTTGGTCTTCTGCAGTAACAGTAAATGATGATGTTAATTCTCAGAATCATAATCAATGGCATCCATCAATCTGGACTGATAAACAAACGGGTAGATTGTTTGTTAAATGGATGGATACACGCGATACACCGACCAGCGATAGCGCATATATTTATGCGACATATTCAGAGGATGGCGGACAAACATTCTTAACCAATCAGAGAATTTCAAACGAGAAGATGAGAATTAATTGTTCTACCTGCGGCGGTGGTGGTACTCCTCGTTACCAGGGTGATTATGATGCAATTGTTTCCCTGGATGGACAGGCGCTTGGGGTATGGACAGATTTCCGGAGTGGAAACTTTGGTAGTTATGTCGGTTATTTCCCGGATTTTGCAATGCTTGTGTCACCAACTGCTCTTCCTATTCCTATGAATAATGGTACTGCTTTTGTAACAATAGATGTTCCTGATGTAAAACTCTATTCTCAGGATGCAATATTTTCTGCAACGGTAACTCCCACACCTTCAAACGGTACAATACTCCTTGACTTTCCGTCTGGTAATACTCTAAATACATTCCCCGGCAGCGTTGATTTAAGAATTAGAACAGAAAATAATGTAACTTTAGGTACTTACACTATAAACATCCAGGGAGAAGGACCTAACGGAACACCCGTTCA
>Ga0209997_10000774_pt1 | contig 11111 bp, 8 predicted proteins | sample CR04metaG_FD_182079 | JGI IMG/M metagenome (GOLD analysis project Ga0209997, IMG submission 182079) | Deep subsurface microbial communities from Mariana Trench to uncover new lineages of life (NeLLi) - CR04 metaG (SPAdes) (version 2) | ecosystem: Environmental > Aquatic > Marine > Ocean trench >...
GAGCACAATTTTATTAGACGGGATCCCAACTTCCTCAGGGGTCATAATCTCATATGTGATTCTATCCTTGAGCACACCGTCTTGGTGTATTCCGGCTTCATGGGCAAAAGCATTAGCGCCGACAATGGCCTTATTGGGCTGCACATTAACACCAGTAATTTGAGAGACTAATCTGCTTGTCGGATATATTTGCTCCGTGTTTACTCTGGTTGTAAAAGGATTCTTGTCATTTCTTACCTTAAAACCCATAACGATCTCTTCAAGTGAAGCGTTCCCTGCTCTTTCGCCAAGACCGTTTATTGTACATTCAACCTGTCTTGCTCCCGCATGCACGGCAGCGGTTGAGTTAGCCACAGCAAGACCTAGATCATTGTGACAATGCACACTGAGAGTTAAGTCATCAAGTCCTGGGACTCTTTCTAATAGAGTTTTTATAATATGAGCAAATTCCTCTGGAACTGTATATCCCACGGTGTCAGGAATGTTTATAGTTGAAGCGCCCGCTCTAACAGCCAGTTCAACGGCTTTACATAGATAATCAAGATCGGTTCTGGTAGCGTCTTCGCAGGAAAACTCTACGTTTTCAGTGTAATTTCTGGCATGTTTTACGGCGCCGCTTATGATTTCTAGTACTTCATCTTGCGACTTTCTGAGTTTATGCTTTAAATGAATGTCCGAGGTTGCGATGAAGGTATGGATTCTAGGGGCTTCAGCTCCCTTTACCGCTTCCCAGCCTCTATCTATATCGTTATAATTGGCTCTGCAGAGCCCTGCTATCTCACACCCGCGTATCGTATCGGCAATGAGCTTTACAGACTGGAAATCACCTTCAGAGGAAATCGGGAAACCGGCTTCAATGATATCAACACCCAACTTTTCGAGCTGGTGTGCTACACGTAGCTTTTCTTCTACAGTCATCCCGCATCCCGGGGCCTGTTCACCGTCTCTTAAGGTCGTATCGAATATCTTAACCGTATTACTACTTCCCATTTCATTAACCTCCTTAGATTTAAACAAATATTCTAAGTCTGGACTAGGTTCTTGTCAATTATTAATAGGGGATTTGCATAAACAAATCAGATGATGTTGAGCGTCACAAACCAGTGGGCAGATCAATAAAAACGGTCTCGATTTTGAACTTTTTATTAACAACTTTTGACAGTGCTTTAAGACCGACTGTCTCTGTAGCATGGTGTCCTGCGAAAATTACATTCATTCCAGCATCTTGGGCAGTGTAATAAACTTCGGCAGTGTCTCCTGTTATGTATAAATCTGCATTTAAAGCGAGAGCCTCGTAAAACCCCCCATAACTGCCTCCGCCACTGCATACTGCTATGGTTTTTATCTTGTTTTTACCAAACGCTAGAACAATACAGCTTGTTTTTAAATTGTCGTTTAGTTTTTGCTCGATATCTGATAATGAAATAGCACGCTTTCTCTCGCCGATCCAGCCGATGTTCTTACCCTTATGAAATAGAAACTCCTTTTTTATTGGCGCTCCGAGAAGTTTTAAGAGCTCAGCGTTATTACCGACCTCTTTATGTCTATCAAGAGGAAGATGACATGCGTATAACGACAGATCGTTTCTATAAAGAAGATCCATTCTATCCTTAGACCAGCCTACAATTGAGGGATTATGAGAGTTCCAGAAATGACCATGATGGACTATTAACAGCTCTGCATTTTCTTGGGCGGCTTTTTCAAACGATTCGGCTGAAGCATCAACTGCGAACGCGATTTTCTCGACTTTAGAACCCCCCTCAAACTGGAGACCGTTCCAGGACGAATCTTGGACATCATCTATTTTTAAATACTTGTCCAGAAAACCGACAATTTTATTTAGGCTTGGCATCGTCTAATCTAATTTAAAGACGGATATAAGAATTGAAACTTTTCTTATCATTTACCTTTTACAAATCTGTATGCAAGAGGTTAATCCAGGTTAAATGTTACTACTTTTTGAATGCAAGTTCAAAACAGATAAGGTTTACAAGTCAGTCAATAATTCTTTCCTGCTAGACAGCCGTTTGCAGATTCATGAAATTCCCTTATTCTATTAATTGTAAATTAAGGAGGGCAATATTCATGATTAAAAAATCATTATCACTTAGGACGTTTTTCACCAGTTTTCTAGTATTAACTTTCATTATCTCTTTTAGCACATTTACTCAAGCCGATAATACTAATCAGCAAACTTCCTCTTCATTAACCGAGGTGGACTCCAAGTACGTCTGTATGGTCACAAACCAGCTATTCGTTAAAGAACAGATACCCGTTGAAATGGAAGGTAAAACATACTACGGCTGCTGTGAGATGTGTGAGGCAAAAATTAAAAACAATCCTCAAAGCCGTGAGGCAACCGACCCGGTTAGCGGAAAGAAGGTTGATAAAGCGGAAGCCATAATAGGAGCTACGGCTGATGGAAGTATTTACTATTTTGAGAGTGAAGAGAATCTCGAAAAGTTTAATCCTTCAGCTAAGAATTAGATTCCTTAAGCAACTTACTTAAAACCGCTATTTCATTTATTTTAGCGTACGTCAGTTAAAGATCAGGTGTCGAGTACATTTAAAACACGTCTGCTCACAGGCCCGTCCAACATCTCACGGATTTTTTGTAAATCGCCTCTTTCCTCGCGCCAATGATGATACTTTTCGTAGTGTTCTTTTGAAGCCCACTTCTCAACCAGCACCAAATTGCACGTGTCTTGAGAATCTATACAAATATCAACCCCCTCACAACCCTCAAAGTCCCTGGTGTCGGGAACTATCTCAGCAAAAAATTTCGCGGCAGCGGAAATACTTTCCTCTCTTAATTTTGCATCCACAATAAGAATTATGCTCATTTGAAGTACCTCCCATTGGTTAGTAAGGATTTTGGCTGGCTGGGGCTATTGGACACTCTTCGAACCCCTGAATATTACAATTATTTAAGCATTGATAATACCATCTTTCAAGAATATAGTCTGGTTAGTTAGCCCAACCACTATAAATAATTCTCTTTTTCTTCTTCTATTATTGCTTTATAAAATACCTACTTTTTCTATAATGGAAGAATTACTATTGACATATACGACAAGAAATGCCAGGAAATAAAGAACAACTAATTATAATAGCGTATTAGGGAATCTTGGCTCGGGATAGTTGATACACTTCGAACTCCAAATTATTACAATTATCTAGAGAATGAAGATATTTTTTTTACAGAGTCTACTTTCTGCTGCAAATTAACTAATATAAATTGAAAGGACTAATTTGGCTGTTGACATCTAATTTAATATCGCTATCATTTAATTTATATGAGATTACTAAGTTTATTAGTAGTCGTAAGCGTGACTTTATGCTATAGTGGCATCTGCACGGCAATGATTTCTGTTGCTAAAGGTCCAGAAGAAATTAGCACATATTGTCATACGGATAATCATAGTAAAGTTGATAATTCAGATGATTCTCAGCTATTCATTCAAAATGCAAGCACTGCTGATTTACAACATTTCCATTGTTGTTCTGAGGTTCTAACCAATTCGTCAGTAGAAGATAGTTTAGACAAAAACCTGCTAGCAGTTCTATATTTATTAGATTTTCCTAGTTATTTAGATGCAATCAACCCAAAAAACATAGCCTTAATAATCACTAGAAGTTATCACGATCCACCGGATATATACTTATCCGTTTCCAGTTTTTTACTATAAATTACCACCCCTAATACATCTATCGATCAATGGTAGTGACGTATAGCTATCGTGGTCTCTCTATATCTATTCTTTCACAAAGTTTGATTTAAGAAATTTATCTAACCTCCATTTTGTGAGGTCGAACTTAGCAATTAAGAAACGGAGAAAATAATATGAAGTTATTCCAAATTATATTATTTGTTGCATTAATCATAGCAATTGATGTAAAAGCCGAGGTTGTAAAATTGTCTTCACTAGTCGAAGAAGCCAGCGAAAATAATCCTGTAATAAAAGCTTCAAAAACCAAGTGGGAAGCGTCTATCATGCGTCCTTCTCAGGAGGGTTCTTTACCTAACCCCATAATAGGCGGAAGAATCAAAAATGTTAGTTTCTCCGATATAACTTTAGGTGAAGACCCAAGGTCTGATATTCAGGCCTTTGTTATCCAAGAAATACCATTTCCTGGGAAACTTTCTTCCAAAGAAGAGATCGCTGTACAAGAATCCGAATCTCAAAGATGGCTTTCCGATGCAATAAGTAGAAAAATTATAGCAGATTTAAAAGAAGCTTACTTTGATTGGTTTTTTATTGATAAATCAATAAAGATCACTAATAGAAATAAGGAGTTGCTTCAGAAATTCACTAAGATCGCAGAGGTAAAATATGAGGTAGGGATGGGGATTCAGCAGGACGTTTTGAAAGCCCAGGTCGAAGTGTCGGGATTTATCGAAAGGCTGGAGCTTTTAGCAAAAAGAAAAGAAATTGTTGAGACGAAAATAAAAAGAATATTGAATCGCCCGCTTGACTCCCCACTCGGGGAACCTGAGGAAATCACGAAATCAGAACTTACTACGACACTTGCCGAAATTATCGATGCAACATCTGAGCATGCTCCGCTACTTAAATCAAGCTCCGAAATAGTTGATAGCAGAGAAGAATCTTTAAAACTAGCTAAGAAACAATACCTTCCTGACTTCATACTAGGAGCTACTTACTTTAACCGGGACGGGGGAAACGGCGATCTGGATGATATCTGGCAAGTTAGTCTTGGGTTAAGGGTTCCACTTTATTACTGGAGAAAAGAAAAATTCGGCGTCAGGGAAGCTGCTCTGGATGTTTCACAAGCTAGAGAAAATTATGAATCGACAAAAAACAACCTTCTGTTTCAAGTGAAAGATAATTATATAACAGCTACCACTGCTGAAAAACTTATTGAACTCTATCAGACCGGAATTATTCCTCAATCCACACTGTCCCTCGAATCTGCAATCTCGGGATATCAGGTAGGGAATATAGATTTCTTAACTCTACTAAATAATCTGATCACCCTTTTCAATTTTGAGCTTGAATACTATAAACAGCTTACAGAATACCAGAAAGCTCTGGCACGAATTGAGGAAATTGCCGCAATAGAGTTGATTGGCACTGATTTAGCCGATTCGGGAAATAACATTAACAATAATGAAGTTAAGGGGGAAGAAGAATGACGATGACAAAAACAAATAAGCACAAAATTTTTGGGATAGTTATAGTCTTAATAATCGTATCTTTTGTTCTCTATAAGTACGGCTCAAGTATTCCCTTAATCAATAAAATCCCAATTTTCACAGATGACCACGAGCATGTTTATAGGCCTGTTTTGGATGAGCAGGGTGAAATAGATTATTGGACTTGCGCTATGCACCCTTCGGTCCGCATGAAAGAACCTGGCAAGTGCCCGATCTGTTCTATGGATACGGTAGAGGTATGGAAAAAGGACAATTCCCAGCAACAACCCACTGCACAAGCAAAAACGGAGGATATAGATAGTACAAAAAACGGAGATGAAATGTCTGGTATGCAGGGCCATGATCATAGCACTATGGGAGTTCGTACAAAAACAGGCATTGACCAAAAAGCGAAATCTACATTTACAGTAAGTCCCTATAGGCAACAATTAATTGGCGTAAAGACAGAACCCGTTATGGTCAGAACTTTAGATAAAGAAATTCGTACAGTAGGTATGGTAACGCTGGATGAAAGCAAGATATATAACGTTCAGACTAAATATACAGGATGGATCGATAAAGTATTCGTCGATTTTAAATGGCAGCATGTGAATATCGGGCAACCGCTCTTTTCAATCTATAGCCCGGAACTAGTTACAGCGCAAGAAGAATATTTGCTTGCACTTAAGTCAAATAAAATTCTGTCTGATAACCAGTTCGCAGATATTTCAAGCGGTGCGGACTCTCTTCTTAAAGCAAGCAGACGTAGACTTGAGCTTCTAGGCGTTTCTCAGAGCCAGATCAAGGAGCTCGAGAGGACCGGAGAAGTTAAAACAAACTTGATTGTCTACTCGCCCGTTAAAGGCCATGTAGCTCAGAAAAATGCATTTGAAAATATGCATGTAGAGCCTAATACAGTCTTATATAAAATTGCCGACCATACGACTGCATGGGTTCAGGTTGATATCTACGAGAATGAAATCGCACTCGTTAAATTGGGTGAGAAGGCTACTATGACTCTGCCCTCTTATCCGGGTGAGGAATACATAGGCGACGTAACGTTTATATGGCCTCACCTTGACCCTGAGACAAGAACCGTTAAGGTGCGTCTCGAGTTCCCTAACCCGGACCTCAAGTTTCTGCCCGAAATGTATGCGAATGTGGTGCTTGACATACCGCTCGGTGAAAGACTCACAGTACCCGGGAGCGCGGTGCTGAGGACGGGTAAAATGGACATTGTTTTTGTTGATAAGGGGCAAGGGAACATGGAGATCAGGCGTGTCCAGCTCGGCCGGAGAGCGGGCGGCTACTATGAAGTCCTTCGGGGCTTAAGCGAAGGCGAGAAGGTCGTATCGAGAGCCAATTTCCTAATCGATTCTGAAAGTAAAATCCAAGCGGCTGTTGCAACTTGGGGTGAAGATGAAGACGATACCGCGGACTCAGATGACCATAAGCCTGAGACAATTAAGAAGCTCGAGCTATATCCTGAGCAGGGGCCCGACAAATCCCAAAATGAAAACGATAACAATCGCTAAATCGATCGACGAGGCAAATCGTATGAGTATCCTTCGGAGAATACTATGATAGAAAAAATTATTGAGTACTCGGCAAAAAACCAATTTCTGACAATCACTATGGTACTTTTCCTGGCTGCATGGGGCCTCTGGGCAATGAGGAATACCCCGCTTGATGCAATCCCTGATCTCTCAGATGTGCAGGTAATAGTGTTCACCGAGTGGCCCGGCAGAAGCCCTGACATCATAGAGGATCAAATCACCTACCCTATCATAACGACTATGATCTCCGCCCCTCAGGTAAAGTTCGTCCGCGGGCAGTCTTTTTTCGGTCTCTCGTTTGTATACGTAATATTCGAAGACGGGACTGATCTCTATTGGGCAAGGAGCAGGATACTAGAGTACATGAACCAGGTATCGGGCAAACTCCCGGAGGGCGTCACACCTACTCTCGGACCTGACGCGACCGGCGTTGGATGGGTCTTTCAGTACGCATTGGTTGATGAAACGGGGGAGAGTGACCTCGCGGAGCTCAGGACATTTCAGGACTGGTACCTCCGGTACTGGCTCGAGTCAGTCCCAGGCGTGGCTGAAGTTGCAAGCGTGGGGGGCTTTGAGAAACAGTATCAGGTGGAGATAGACCCGAATAAATTAGTCGCTTACAACATAACGATTAAAGAAGTGATCACGGCGATCAGGAGAAGCAATAACGACGTGGGCGGAAGGGTTGTGGAGTTTGCGGCCACCGAGTATTTCGTTAGGGGAAGGGGGTATATCAAATCGGTAGAAGATATCGAGATGATACCGTTGCGCACAAGCGCACAGGGGACGCCTGTATATATAAGGGATGTGGCCAATGTGCAGATTGGACCCGATATGAGAAGGGGGCTTGCGGAGCTCGACGGGAAAGGCGAAACGGTAGGTGGCATAGTTGTAATGCGTTACGGGGGAAATGCGCTCAAAGTAATTGAGGGGGTTAAGCAAAAGCTTGAAGAAATCAAACCCTCCCTGCCTAAGGGAGTTGAGATAGTAACGACATACGACCGCTCGGAGCTTATCCTAAGCGCTATAGGAACGTTAAAACAGAAGCTCCTCGAAGAAGGTTTGATTGTTAGTATTATTATAATCTTATTCCTTTTTCATTTCAGAAGCGCACTCACCCCCATACTTACGATTCCGCTCGCCGTGCTCATGGCGTTTATTCCTTTGTACTATATGAATCTCAGCTCCAACATAATGTCTCTCGGGGGGATCGCTATCGCCATAGGCGTCATGGTCGATGCCTCTATTGTGCTCGTTGAAAACGTTCATAAAAGACTCGAGAAGTGGCAGGACGGAGGAGAAAAAGGAAGTAGGTCAGAGGTCGTAATAGACGCGATGAAAGAGGTGGGTAAACCTATATTCTTCGCCATTTTAGTCATAACCGTATCTTTTCTACCTGTGTTTACGCTCGAGGCACAGGAAGGAAGGCTATTTAAGCCGCTTGCGTTTACGAAAACGTTTTCAATGCTGTTCTCAGCTATTTTAGCCATTACCTTAACCCCGGCGCTCATAGTTTTGTTAATTAAAGGAAAAGTGAGGTCAGAAGACAAGAACCCCGTAAGCCGTGCGCTAATCTGGTTCTATAACCCCTTTGTCATCTTCGCGCTCAGATTTAGAAAGACGGTAATATTCTCTGCGATTGCGGTACTTCTTTTAACGCTAATTCCCTTTTCCAGACTGGGCTCCGAATTTATGCCCCCACTTAATGAGGGCACGATCCTATTTATGCCAACCGCGGTGCCGGGCATGTCGATTACAGAGGCCGCAAAGATCCTACAAATCCAAGACAAGATGCTAATGCAGTTTCCTGAGGTGGAGAGGGTGTTCGGCAAAATCGGACGCTCGAGCTCAGCGCTCGACTCCGCGCCATTGAGTATGGTGGAAACTATAGTCACTCTTAAGCCGAAAGAGGAGTGGCGTGAGGGAATTACCTGGGACAAGCTTTTAGCTGAAATGAATCAAGCAATGAAGTTCCCCGGTATGGCGAATATTTTCTGGATGCCGATACAGACGAGAACAGAGATGCTGTCTACGGGCTTCAGAAGCAATCTCGGTATTAAAGTTTTCGGTCCAGATCTTAAAATTATAGAAGACATAGGCGTTGAAATCGAGGGTGTATTATCTGAACTCCAGGGTACAAGGAGCGTCTTTGCTGAAAGGGTAACTGGAGGCTACTTTCTTGATTTCAATATTGACCGTGAGCAGGCTGCAAGATACGGCCTTACTGTGGGCGATGTCGAGGACATCATAGAGACGGCAATAGGAGGAAAGAACATCTCTCATACAGTCGAAGGCCAGGAGCGTTATCCGATCAACGTGAGGTATCAGAGAGGTTTCAGATCAGATATTGAGGAGCTAAAACGTGTGCTCGTCTCCACCCCGGGGGGTGCTCAGGTTCCAATATCGCTTTTGGCGGATATAAGCTTCACTACGGGCCCCCCACAGATAAGAAGCGAAAACGGGCAAAAAGTCGGCTACGTATTCGTCGACGTTCAGGGAAAAGACTATGAGGGTTATGTCGAGAAAGCAAAGGAAGTTATTAGTGAACGGTTAGATCTCCCACCTGGTTATTTTTTGGAATGGGCGGGACAGTATGAATACTTACAAAGGGTTAGGAACAAGCTGAAAATCATGATCCCACTCACGTTGGTTTTAATATTTTTCCTGCTCTACATCAATTTTAGATCGGTAACCGAGACTATTATTATCCTTCTGTCGGTTCCGTTTGCTCTCGTAGGGAGCATATGGTTACTTTACCTGCTCAACTACAATCTGAGCGTTGCCGTGTGGGTCGGGATGATTGCGCTTGCAGGGCTTGCCGCGCAAACCGGCGTGGTGATGATTATATATCTCGACGCGGAGCACGATAGATGGAAATCAGAAGGGAAGCTTAGGAGTTTGGAGGATCTTAGGGAATTGATAATCGAGGGCGCCGTTAAACGAGTGAGGCCGAAAATGATGACCGTAATGTCAACGACCATGGGACTGCTGCCGCTCATGTGGAGCATAGGCACTGGAGCAGACATGATGAAAAGGATAGCAGCACCCATGATAGGAGGACTAATTACTTCGACTGTGTTAACACTTGTGATCATTCCAGTTGTTTACTTGATATGGAAAGGTAGAGGTTTAGAAGTAAATAACAATAACAAAAAGGTTTAGAAATTGGTAATGCAATCAATACGAGAAAATGTCCTGAATTAAAAATAACTAGTTATGACAGCGTGTTAGAATTTTTGGCTGGGGCACAAGGATTCGAACCTTGATCTTCGGATCCAGAGACCGACGTACTGCCATTATACTATGCCCCAGTAGAGCTTCTAGTATTTATAAGAATACCTATTCAGTCAAGTTGTTTGCGCGGCGTAAAGTATTAGATACACTTTAAATAAATATCTACATCCAAAGGAAATGAGCTATGGAAGATAAGCACTCAGAAATTTTAGAGACTTTTGAAAACCAGTATCCGGGAAGAGAGTATGAGATCGATATTTCGTGCCCCGAGTTCACCTGTATTTGCCCCAAAACAGGTCAGCCCGATTTTGCTACGATTAATTTGAAATATGTTCCAGATAAACTTTGTATAGAGCTTAAATCACTCAAGCTGTATATGTTTTCATACCGCGATGAAGGCGCTTTTCATGAGCATGTTACAAATAAAATTCTGGATCATATAGTGGAAGCCTGCAGTCCCATAAGGGCTCAGGTAACCGGGGACTTTAACGTAAGAGGCGGAATAAAAACTATAGTCAGAGCTAATTATTTCAGGGATGAAAACTCAAAGGCGGACTTTAAATAAATAACTGTCATTACTTTTTATAAAGTAGAATTGGTAAAAGTTATTTCTTTCTCAACAAATTGAAGTTAGTATTTTTCATAACCACCTTAAAGGTAGAGATGAATTGCTATTAAAAGCTCAAATATTTATTGCAGGATTTTTTATCTTACTCATCATAGCAACTGCTTTGGCAGCGCCATATATTGCTCCATTTGAATATGACGATACAGACTTCTCAAACACTTTGAGCTCGCCGAACAAAATAAATCTTATGGGGACCGACCAGGAAGGCAGAGACCTCTTTAGCAGAGTAATATACGGATCCAGGGTTTCAATCTCAGTTGCACTGGGCACTGCTCTAATTGCGTTAATAGTGGGAACTATTTACGGGGCTATTTCAGGTTATTTGGGCGGTAAAGCTGATGAATTAATGATGAGAGTGGTAGATGTCTTCTACTCTCTTCCCGATCTGCTGTTAATAGTACTGGTTACGTTAGTAATTGGCAGAGGAGTAATAGGGATTGTGCTTGCTCTCGGGTTTACAGCATGGATGAGAGTGGCAAGAATTGTAAGGGGAAACGTGCTTCAAATAAAGGGTGTAGATTACGTCCAATCCGCA
>Ga0209997_10000777_pt1 | contig 11096 bp, 13 predicted proteins | sample CR04metaG_FD_182079 | JGI IMG/M metagenome (GOLD analysis project Ga0209997, IMG submission 182079) | Deep subsurface microbial communities from Mariana Trench to uncover new lineages of life (NeLLi) - CR04 metaG (SPAdes) (version 2) | ecosystem: Environmental > Aquatic > Marine > Ocean trench...
CGCCCCCGCGACCCCCGAGGGGAGCGGGAAAAGCGACCCGAAGGGCGGCGTTGCGAGGCTTCCGGACGTCGTCGCGCGCCGCTTGTGGTGCATGCACACCAAGGCGCGCCGCGCTCCTAGCCGGAAACCTCGCAACGCCGTCGTAGGGGTACAATTTAGCTGATACAGGCCACTAGGAGGGGCCGGCAATGAACACCACCACACCCGCCGTGGGCATCATCATGGGCAGCCGGTCCGACTGGGAAACCATGCGCCACGCGGCCGAGACCCTGGACAAGCTGGGCGTGGCCTCGGAAACCCTGGTCATCTCCGCCCACCGCAACCCCGACCGCCTGCGCGACTACGCCGCCGGGGCCCGCGAGCGGGGCCTGAAGGTGATCATCGCCGGCGCCGGCATGGCGGCCGCGTTGCCCGGCGCCGCGGCGGCCCTAACCCCCTTGCCGGTCCTCGGCGTGCCCATCGGGACCAAGGACCTGGGGGGGCTGGACAGCCTGCTCTCCATGGTCCAGATGCCCGGCGGCGTTCCCGTGGGCACCCTGGCCGTGGGCAGGGCGGGCGCCGTCAACGCGGCGCTCCTGGCGGCGGCCATTCTCTCCCTCAGCGACGCAAAAACGGCGGCCGCCCTGGACGCGTGGCGGGCCGAGCAGAACGCCGCCGTCCCCGAACTCCCCACCGCCACCTGAACCGGCCCCCGCCAACAGGTCAGGCGGGCGGGGCGGCGGGCGTTTTCGCCGCAACCATGCTCTGGGTCACGCGCAAGGCCGGCAGATAGGGATACCTGCGCCGCCCTCACTCCCGGCGTTGCGCCGCCGCCCTGAACGCGCGCAGGGGCGACGGACAGGCGGACAGCGCCTTGCGCAATCGCGCCGTCAGGCCGGGGATGCGCATGACGTCGCCGATGCGCCGGTCGAGGAACCCCCAGGTGTCGGCGAAACCTTCCGAATCGTCCGCCAGCCAGTAAAGCACCGTGGTCGTGTAGACCGGCGTCAACAGGGCGCGCTTGGTATAGAAGTTGAAGTCCGTCGCCTCGTCGCCGGCGGCGTACCACATGGCGCTCACCGTGCGCCAGGTGCACCTGGCCGCCAGGCCCGCGTTGAAGGGCATGGCCAGGAACGAAAGCAGCCGGCGCACCGCCTCGCGATGAGGGGCGTTCTGCTCGAGGCGCACGCGCACGGTCGTGGCGATGCGCTCGCGCACGCGCAGGCCGGGCAGGTCCCGCTTCTCCAGTTCCGCCAGCATCCGCCGGTCCGCATAGTCCGAGAAGTGCGCCGCCACCTCCGCCATGCCGCCGGGAAAGGCGCGCAGGGCCATGTCGGGTGTGAGCCCGGCGTCGGCGACGCCGCGCCTGAGGGCGCCCAGCGTCCAGCCGTCGAACGGCACGTGGGGCAGGGCGGCGAGCAGGATCTTGTCCCGGGTTGCCTGAATGTCCATGGCTTTTCCTTCCCGGCGCCCCTCTAGAGCACCTCCTCCCTGCCGGCGGGCACGTGGCGGCGCATTTCCTCGGCGAAGCCGAACAGCGTCAGGTCGGGCATGCGCATGGGATAGAGGATGCCGTCCAGATGGTCGCATTCGTGCTGGACCACGCGGGCGTGGAAGCCCTCGGCGGTGCGCTCGATGGCCTCGCCGTCGGGGTTGAGGGCGCGATAGCGGATGCGCACATACCTGGGCACCGCCCCGATCATGTCGGGCAGGGACAGGCAGCCCTCCCAGTCCACCTCCACCTCGTCGTCCAGGGGCTCCACCACCGGGTTGATGAGCACCGTCGGCGGCCGCGGCCCGCCGTTCCCGCCGGCCCCGCCGTTCCCGCCTTCCCCACCGTTCCCGTCTTCCCCGCCTTCCCCGCCGTTCCCCGCCCGGCCCTCGGGGAGGTGGAAGATCACAACCCGCTTGGGCACGTGCACCTGGGGCGCCGCCAGGCCGGCGCCCGCCGCGTCCGCCATGGTCTCGATCATGTCGGCGATGAGGCGGGTGATTTCCGGCGCGCCGGCGTCCGCCACGGCCTCGGCGGGCGCCTGCAGAACGGGGTGCCCCATGCGGGCGATTTTCAAGATGGCCATGAATCCCCTGCGAATCCCCTGCGTTTTCGGCGACCGGCCTATCATGCCCCGCCGGGGCCGGGCCGCCAAGCCGGCTTTTCATGACCCCGGGCGGCACCGCCAGACCTTCACAACGCCGCCTTGATGTGATAGAAGCCCCCGGTCCGAACGGACCTGTATTGAAACCGTAGGGGAGATCGTGCCCATGGATAGAAGGACCAGAAAACCGTGCTTGTCACCGTCCGCGATAACAACGTAGATCAAGCCCTCAAGGCCCTGAAGAAGAAGATGCAGCGCGAAGGCATCTTCCGGGAAATGAAGCTAAGGCGTTCCTACGAAAAACCCTCCGAGCGCAAGGCCCGGGAAAAGGCGGAAGCCATCCGCCGCGCCCGCAAGCTCGAGCGCAAGCGGCTCGAACGCGACGGCTTCTAGAGCCGGACCTTTTTCGAAAAACCGACGCACCCAGCCGCCTGGCCGATCCGGCCACGGCGGTTTTTGTCGTGCCCGCGGCAACCGGCCTCCTACCCCAGCGCCTGGACGATCTGCTCGCTCATCTTCTTGGCGTCGCCGAACAGCATCATGGTGCTGTCGGCGTAGAACAGCGGGTTGTCGACGCCGGCGTAGCCCGGCGACAGCGAGCGCTTGACGAACAGCACCGTCGCCGCCTTCTCCACGTCCAGGATGGGCATGCCGGCGATGGGGCTCGTCGGGTCGGTCTTGGCGACCGGATTGGTGACGTCGTTGGCGCCGATGACGAAGGCGACGTCGGCGGTGGCGAACTCGTGGTTGATGGACTCCAGCTCGAAGACCTCGTCGTAGGGCACGTTGGCCTCGGCCAGCAGCACGTTCATGTGGCCCGGCATGCGCCCGGCGACCGGGTGGACGGCATAGGACACGTCGACGCCGCCCGCCTTCAGCACGTCCGCCATCTCGCGCAGCGCGTGCTGGGCCTGGGCCACCGCCATGCCGTAGCCGGGCACGATGATGACCTTGTTGGCGTTCTTCATGATGAAGGCGGCGTCGTCGGCGCTGCCCGACTTCACCGGGCGGTCGGCGGCGGCCGCCGCCGCCGGGCCCGCCGTCTCGCCGCCGAAGCCGCCGAGCAGCACGTTGAAGATGGAGCGGTTCATCCCCTTGCACATGATGTAGCTGAGGATGGCGCCCGACGACCCGACCAGGGCGCCGGTGATGATCAGCGCCGGGTTCGAGAGCGTGAACCCGATGCCCGCCGCCGCCCAGCCCGAGTACGAGTTCAGCATGGACACCACCACCGGCATGTCGGCGCCGCCGATGGGGATGATGATCAGGAAGCCAAGGGCGAACGCCAGTGTCGCGAGCACCCAGAACGCGGTGTGGGATTCGCCCGCCGCCAGCCACACCACCACCACCACCAGCGCGATGCCGATGCCGGCGTTCAGCGGGTGCTGGCCCTTGAACACGATGGGGGCGCCGCTCATGATCCCCTGCAGCTTGGCGAACGCGATCACCGAGCCGGAAAACGTAACCGCGCCGATGGCCGTGCCCAGGCTCATCTCGATCAGGCTGACCGCCGGGATGGCGCCGACGGTGCCGATGCCGTAGGCCGCCGGGTTATACAGCGCCGCCGCCGCCACGAACACGGCGGCCATGCCCACCAGGCTGTGGAAGGCGGCGATAAGCTGGGGCAGCGCCGTCATCTGGATGCGCCGCGCCACCACCGTGCCGATGGTGCCGCCGATGAGCACGCCGAGGACGATGAAGCCGAAACCGACCACGCCCGGGTCCATCAGCGTGGTGACCACGGCGATGACCATGCCGGCGACGCCCCACATGTTGCCCTTGCGCGCCGACTCCGGCGAGCTCAGGCCGCGCAGGGCCATGATGAAACAGACGCCGGCGGTCAGGTAGGCGAGTCCGCTGAAACTTCCACCCATGGCGCCGCCCCTATTTCTTTTTCTTGAACATGGACAACATGCGCTGGGTGACGATGAAGCCGCCGAAGATGTTGACCGAGGCGAGGGTCACGGCGAGAAAGCCCATCACCTTGGCGAAATCCATCTGGGCCGGCCCGACGGCGATCAGGCCGCCGACGATGATGACCGAGGAGATGGCGTTGGTGACGCTCATCAACGGCGAGTGCAGGGCCGGCGTCACGCTCCACACCACGTAGAAGCCCACGAACACGGCCAGCACGAAGACCGTAAACAGGAATATGAACGGGTCGCCCCCGGTCTGCGCCTGGCTGGTCACCAGCTCGCCGGCCTCGCCGGCCATCTCGGCCGCCTTGCCGGCCAGGGTCGCCGCCTGATCGGCCAGGGCCTTGGCATGATCCGCCAGGGTCGCCGGGTCCATGGCTACTTCTCCTTCCCCTTCCCCGTCAGGCCCGGGTGCACCACCTTGCCGCCCATGGTCACGAGGGCCCCTTTGATGATCTCGTCGTCGCGGTCGATGTTCAGCGACTTGCCCTTTTCGCCGACCATCGGCGTGATGAAGTTGAGCAGGTTCCGGGCATACAGCGCGCTCGAATCCTCGGCCAGGCGGCTGGGCACGTTGGCGTGCCCGACGATGGTGACGCCGTGCCGCACCACCACCTTGCCCGACACGGACAGGGCGCAGTTGCCGCCCGTCTCCACGGCCAGATCGACAATCACCGAACCGGGCTTCATGTCCTTGACCATGGCCTCGGTGATCAGCACCGGCGCCTTCTTGCCCGGAATCAGCGCCGTGCAGATGGCGATGTCCTGTTTCTTGAGGTGCTCGTGGATGGCCGCGTCCTGTTTCTTCTTGTAGTCGGCGCCCATCTCACGCGCGTATCCGGCCGCGGTCTCGGCGTCCTTGACCGCATCCGCATCCACCTCGACGAACTTGCCGCCCAGGCTTTCCACCTGTTCCTTGACCGCGGGGCGCACGTCGTAGGCCGTGACCACGGCGCCCAGGCGCTTGGCCGTGGCGATGGCCTGCAGGCCCGCCACCCCGGCGCCGAGCACGAACACCTTGGCCGGCGCGATGGTGCCGGCCGCCGTCATCATCATCGGGAAGGCGCGGCCTAACTCATGGGCGGCGTCGAGAACCGCCTTGTAGCCGGTCAGGTTGCTCTGGCTGGTGAGCACGTCCATGGATTGGGCCCGCGTGATCCGCGGCAACAGTTCCAGGGCGAAGGCGGTCACCCCGGCCTTGGCGTAGGCCGCCACGTCGCCCTTGTTCGAGAGGGCCGAAAGGTTGGCGATGAGGACGGCGCCCTTCTTCATCAGGGCGAGCTCGCTGCCCGCCTCGCCGCCGTCGAGGATGGGGGGCTGTACCTTGAGCACGATGTCGGCGCCCTTGAGCGCCGCCTGCCCGTCCTTGGCGATGGTCGCGCCGGCGTCGCGGTACGCGGCGTCGGTAAAGGATGCGCCGTCGCCGGCGCCCTTCTCGACGACCACGGTGAAGCCCAGGTCCTTCAGCTTGCGCGCCACGTCCGGCGAGACCGCGACCCGCCTTTCGTCCGGGCGGCGCTCCTTGGGTACGGCGATTTTCATTGCGTGCTGTCCACAGATTTTCCGGCCCCAACAGGCCCCGCCGTTTATGCCCGGTCCGCCGCCGTTTCACAAGTACCGCGTTGCAACAAAAGGCCCTTACGGCGCCCAGTACCCTCTATCATAAAAGGATGGTACGTGTGATCGTCTTTTCGCGTCTTTTGGGCAGGAAGCGTCGCGCCGGCGATGCGGGACATCGTCAAGCGGCGCTGACGCCCCCAAAAGGCGCGAAAAGCGACCCTTCGGGCGGCCATGGGCGGCCATCGGACGTGTCATCCTTTTATGATAGAGGGTACTAACCCGCGGAGCGGTGGGAGCGGCGGGAACCGTCAGGTGGCGCGGACGGCGCGCCGTTTATTCACGAATGCGACGGCTCGGAATCGATGATCACGTCGCGCCGCGGATCCCTGTGATCCCTGAGAATCCTTTCCAACTTCTTGATCATCGTGTCCATCGATTTGAGGAATTCGCGCACTTGGTCGCGCACACCCGCATCATCGATGATCTTGAGCGCCTGCCACAGGCCCGTGATATGAAATGACATGGCGCCGACGTGGTCGTGCATGCTGCGCGGGCGCTTGACGTACGCCTGGTGCACGTTGCGCAGGTTGTTGATCAGGATCTTGATCAGCGCCTGGAGGAAGGGATCGTACTCGGCAAGCTTCGCCTCCATCATTTCGCGGGGAATCCTGAGGACGACGCTGTCCTCCTGGGCCACCGCCGAAGCCATCCTATTGCCGCCGTCGATGATGGCCATCTCGCCGAACAACTCCCCACCGTTGAGGGTCGCCAGCCGGATGGTCTCGCCCTCCACCTCCTTGACGATCCCGATCGATCCGGATTCGACGATGAACATGGCGTCGCCCGGGTCGCCCTCGAAAAAGATGGTGGCGCCCTTCTCGTAGTGCTCCTTCTTGACATCGTCCCCGTGGATAAGCATGACACCGCCGTCGAAAGGTCAATGGGCCGTAATCTCTGGTTTTCCACTTGGCCCCGGACCGGGCGCAGCGCAAGGGGGGCGGCCACCGGGGAGGCGTATCCCGGCGTGTCCTTGATCAAGGCCGTCGTGGTCGGACAGGGACCTTGCCATGATCCATTCGTTTGCGGGATCGCGGGCAAGCCCACCGGTCGTCTTCACATGTACGGACGGCCAATGCTAGATTAGCAACCTGGGCGAAAACACGGGGGTAGATCAATGCCCGATCCGGCTTACGACTTGGCGCAATACATCGAGGATCTGAACAGGATTACGCGCCAAGAGTCCGACGACAAGACTATCGTGCGGCGTGTTGCGCCGTTGGCCCGGAAGTTCGCGGCGTCGCCCGGTTGTCTCAAGGACGAGTACTACAAATGTGATGAGGAGCAAGGATTCGGCGTCCACCTGCTGCACGAAGAGGAGGACCATGGCAACGCCGTGTTTATTCTTGCCTGGCTACCGGACCACGGCACGCCGCCGCACAACCACAAAACCTGGGGGGTCGTCGTCGGGATCGAGGGCGCGGAGAGGGAAACCTGGTGGCGGCGCCTGGACGACGGTTCCAAGCCCGGTTACGCGGACCTTAAGCGCCAAACGGAGAATTTGGTGGGACCGGGTCAGGTCTCCTGTGTCCTGCCGGAGGACATCCACACCGTCTGGAACGAAACCGACAAGGTGAGCGTGTCGCTCCACACGTACGGCAAGCACATAAACTTCACGGGCCGTTCGGAGTTCGACCCCGAGGCGAAGGCGGAAGCGAAGTTCATCGTGACCGTGGACTAAGTGGTGTTGCGAGTGGCGGTGTCCGCTCACGGGTCCACACAGGTCAACCGTGACCAACTCGGCGAACTACCGCTGTTGACCCGAAGCGGACATTCACAGGGGTGGATGGAAAAGAAATGATATCCGTACCCTGTCAGTCGTTAGGTAGGTTGCGCGTCTGGCTGTCTGTCTGGCGCGGTGTCTAAGAAGGCTGGATGCTCCATGCAAGTATTGTAGACCCGCGTCACGTTGGGGGTGCTTGAAAAATCGGCCCCAAACTTCTTTGCCACGAAGACCTGGGAAACAAGGGCGATGTCGGCCACAGTTGGCCTGTCACCGTGACAGTAGGTTCCCGGCATGCCGTCATCGTCGAGCATTTTCTCAACGGCACCGAATCCGCGCTCGTTCCAATGCTGGAGCCAACTGTTCAAATTTTCCTCGGAAAGGTCGAGAGTCCCGTCGAGATAATCGATGACCCGTGCGGTCGAAAGCGGATGGGTGTCGCTCACCATCACTTGCGCGATGGCCCGCACCCGAGCGCGGCCTGCGGCGTCACTCGGTAACAGCGGCGGCTCCGGGCAAATCTCCTCCAGGTATTCGATGATGGCCAAAGTCTGGGTCAGCACGGTATCACCATCAATCAACGTCGGCACCACGGCGGATGGATTGAGTTTTAGGTATTCTGGTCGTTTCAGGTCGGTTGAGCCCAGACCCCCGACAACATAGATGGGTTCGTAGTCGATTTGTTTGAGCGCCAGCGCGATCCTGACCCGGTAGGCCGAACCCGATTGAAAGAAGGTGTGCAGCTTCATTACCATTTCCTGGCCACACGGACCCATCCAAAGTTAGGTGTATCACTCTAACTTGAAACGTTCCCGTACGGAAAACCAGTGGTTTCCATACGGGTCGAAACCGGACGCCGAATAGTTTGTCGTTCCCCCACAGCGCTGTTAAAATGTTATGGATTTCCCGTATCTTGGCCGATTGAATTGCCTTTTTTTTCCCCCACATACCGAATATCGTGTTATTTACACATTCAAAAATTTGATAATGTCCACTCAATAAAAAAACACTATGGGGAGGCTTCGCATGAAAACGTTCAAGACTATACTGGTCGCCGGTTCGCTGTTGGGGGTTCTCTTGACGGCGCTGCCCGGCAAGGCCGGTACCGACATGGTCACGCTCGAGATGGCCTACATGCCGATCGTGCCGTGCAGCCAGCTTTTCGTCATCGAGGGTATGGGCTGGGCCAAGAAGGCCGGCATCAACCTCAAGCTCACCCGTTTTTCGAGCGGCCCGGCGATCGTGCAGGCCATCGCGTCGGGAAAGATGGACGTCATGTGCTTCGGCATCGGGCCCGCGATGGTGACCCGCGGCAAGGGTATCAAGCTCAAGGTCATCGCGGCCGGCATCGTCAACCAGATCGCCGTCATCGCCCACGGCGACTTGGTCAAGTACTTCGACAAGTACGGCAACAGCGCCAAAGCGATCCGCATGTTCACCAAGGAAAAGGGCCGCAAGCCGAAGATCGCGAGCTTCCCTAAGGGCTCCGTGCCCGACACGGTGACCCGCCATTGGCTTCTCAGGAAGCTGCGGGTGGAGCTTGACGAGGTCGAGCTGATCGGCATGGGGGCCTCCCGCGTGCAACAGGCTTTGTTGGCCAGGGCCGTCGACGCCGCCGGCATCCTGGAGCCAATCCTGACCATCGTGAAGACCAAGCTCCCGGGCTCCAAGATCATCGCCGGCGCGAAAGACATGATGCCGGGTCAGCCGGGATCCACCATCGCCGCCAGAGAGCACGTCATCGCCAAGTACCGGGACACGCTGGTGAAGCTGGTCGAGCTCCACATCAAGGCGACCGAGTTGTTGAAGAACGACCCGGCCGCGGCGGCTCCGCACGTGAGGAACTTCGTCGCCAAGGGTTTGGTGGATGTCAAGACGATCCAAGCAGCCCTGGAATCGCCGTCGGCCAACTTCGAGGACAATCCGGCGAATATCATCGTCGAGAGCCGCTACATGCACGACTTCCAGAAAAGCGAGAAGATCAAGACCACGGTGGAGGTGGACGGCCTGTTCGACATCACCATCTACAACGACGCCGCCAGGAACCTTGGCCTACGAAAATAAGAACGCCGACACGGGAAAAAGAAGTCATCCAACGTGAAGCCGACCACGCGGTACGTCCTGTCGTCTACCGGGTTGGTGGTATTCCTCTTGTTCTGGGAGGGGTTCGCAAGAAGTGGGATCATGGAACCCCATCTGCTGCCCCCTCCCAGCACCATTCCACTGGCGCTCATTTCCGAGATCAACGAAGGTTTCTGGCAGGTCATGGTCTGGTCCAGCCTTCGCCACTACACCATCGGGTTCGTGCTGGGCTCGGTCCTGGGCGTGACGTTGGGCGTCGTCGTGGCACTGTTTCCCAGGGTCGAGGCCAGCCAAGCCTACCTGGCCCGCATATTGCGCCCGATCCCGCCGCTGGCGTGGATTCCGTTCGCCATCATCTGGTTCGGGATCACCGAGACGGCGGCGGCGTTCATCATTTCCATCGGCATTTTCTGGATCAACTACTTCACCGCCATGGGCGCGGTGAAGGCGGTGGATAAGGACCTGATCGAGGTCGCCCGCGCCTTTGGCCACCGGACATTTCCGGCGCTGTTACGCAAGGTGATCCTGCCGGGCGCCGCGCCCGGCATCCTTTCCGGGCTTCGCGCCGGCTTGGGTCAGGGCTGGATGACGGTGGTGGCGGCCGAGCTTTTCGGTATCCAGGGCATCGGTCAGCGCATGATCGAAGCGGCGGGGCTTTTGAACACCGAGGTCGTGATTCTGTACATGTTCTCCATCGCGTTCTTGTACGGGGTGAGCGATTACGTCTTCGTGCGGATCCAACAAAGGATCCTGGCATGGCAGCGGTAATCGAAACCAAGAACCTGGCCGTCGCCTTCGGCGAGGGCGACGCGCGGAACGTCGTCTTCCATCGCCTGAACGTCAGCGTCGAGGAAGGCGAGTTCGTGACCCTCGTCGGCGTCTCCGGCGCCGGCAAGTCGACGTTGCTGCGCGTGATCGCCGACCTGATCCCGTCCTTGGAGGGATCGATCGAGGTTAACGCCGTCCGGGTGCCGTCCCGGCGGCCCATCGCCATGGTCTTTCAGGCCGATAGCCTGATGCCGTGGCGGACGATTTCGCAAAACATCACTCTCGGGCTCGAAGGCATCGATGTCGCCGACGCCGACATGCAGCAACGAGTGGACCACACCCTCGATCTGGTCGGTCTGTCAGATTTCGGCAAGCGGTGGCCCTATCAGCTCTCCGGTGGCGAGCGCCAGCGCATCGGCATCGCCCGGGCGCTCGCCGTGGAACCCGACATCCTGTTGATGGACGAGCCCTTCGGGGCGCTCGATGCCATCACCCGGACCGGGTTGCAGGACGAGCTCTTGCGCATCTGGCGCGAAACCAAGAAGTCGATCCTGTTCGTTACCCACGACATCGAGGAGGCTGTGTACCTGGGTGATCGGGTTTTGCTGTTGGGCGGTACGCCGGCCGAGATCGTCCGGGAATACCGTGTCGATATCCCCCGCAACCAACGCCGCGAGGGAGAAGCGTTCCTGCGCAAAATCGAGGAAGTGAAGGCTGGGCTTCACGAAGCCATTGCCGTGACGGCGAATAATGCGAACGACGGTTAGTGTCCTGTCCCAGAGATTCGTGCACTATACGATCGTTTTTCCCGTTTCCTCGGCAGGAGGGGACGCGCCGGCGATGCGGGGCCATCGTCAAGCGTTCCCGACGCCCCGAGGGAACGGGAAAAGCGACCCGAAGGGCGGTCTTGCGAGG
>Ga0209997_10000781_pt1 | contig 11085 bp, 9 predicted proteins | sample CR04metaG_FD_182079 | JGI IMG/M metagenome (GOLD analysis project Ga0209997, IMG submission 182079) | Deep subsurface microbial communities from Mariana Trench to uncover new lineages of life (NeLLi) - CR04 metaG (SPAdes) (version 2) | ecosystem: Environmental > Aquatic > Marine > Ocean trench >...
CGTTTCATCGACAGGTCCGGATTATAGGTCGATCAGATCGACAGGTGAGTGATGCAGTTCCGGTTACGCCGGATTCGACGGAAATTGATGCCATCTGGCGCTTGAGACAGCGTTACCGCGCTGTAGCGCTGGCGTAATCAAGCGCCAGGCCGACCATCGTTCGCACGCCGACAATCAGGGCGTCCTCATTGGCATCGAAAAACGGCGAGTGATTGGCAGGTGCCGCATCGGCGGCGACACCTTCCTTTCTGACGCCGAGCATCAGGTAAAGGCCCGGTATATGCTGTTGAAAGTGCGCAAAGTCTTCCGCGCCGGTGATCAGGGGATGTTCGTTGACGTTGCCGTCGCCAGCGGCATGGCGGAGGGTCGGCATCATGCGCTCGAGCAACTCGGGGTCATTTGCCGTCACCGGAGCATAAGGCTGTATGGTGACGGTTGCCGTCGCGCCGGACGCTTCCGCAATCAGCCTGACTGTGCGGCGCAGCTTGGCATGGAGGTTCTCCCTGACGCCTGCATCGAAGCTGCGAATCGTGCCGAGCATTTCGACTTCATCGGGGATGATATTGCCGCGAACGCCGCCATGGATGCTGCCAATCGTGATGACGGCAGGGCCTTTGGTGATATCCAGCTGCCTGCTTGGGATCGCCTGGAGCGCCGTCATGATCTCTGCGGCCACAAAAACAGGGTCCACACCTCTCCACGGCGAGGACCCGTGGGTTTGACGGCCTTTGACGTTGATCTGCAGCCAGTCGGCTGCGGCAAGGAAACTCCCGGACCGGTAGTTAATCGTTCCTGCACGAGCCGGCCAGGCGTGCAGGCCGAAAATAGCCTCCGGGGCATCTGCCCCGTCCAGTACGCCTTCTTTGATCATCAGCTTCGCGCCGCCTTCCTCGCCGGCTGGCGCACCTTCCTCTGCCGGCTGGAAGAAAAACTGAATGGTGCCGGATATCTTGTCCCGGTTGTTGGCCAGTACTTCGGCAGCACCCATCAGAATCGCCACATGCGTGTCGTGACCGCAGGCATGCATGACGCTGACTTCCTTACCGTTGTATTGGGTTTTGACTTTCGACGCGAACGGCAGGCCGGTTTGTTCTGCGACGGGCAGGGCATCCATGTCGGCGCGTAACGCGATCGTCGGGCCGGGCCTGCCACCTTTGAGGATGCCGACGACACCCGTATGGGCAATGCCTGTTCTTACCTCATCAAACCCGAGCCCTTCGAGGTGCTCGACGACTTTTCTGGCCGTTTCGAATTCGCGGTTTCCGAGTTCCGGGTGTTGATGAATGTCACGGCGCCAGCCAATGACTTTCGGCTCAACAGATGCGAACGCGTCATCGAGCTTTTGACCAGGATCATCGGCATGAACTGCAAACGCGAATAGAAGGCATACGAATATAAATACGCTGATTCTCATGTTTCAGACTCTCCAGAGCGTTTCTTGACGATTTTCAGATAGATTAGCAGGGACGCAAGGAGGCCGACGCCGCATATCGCCGCAGTCGTCAAAAAGAAATAACGATAACCGGCTGCGCCCGGGAAGTTGTCCAGCAGTATGCCGCCCAGCAGCGGCATGAAGATGTCCGGTGTGTAGCCAAGCGCAGATATCATGCCTACCGCGGTGCCGGTCACTGCCAGCGGCACGCCTCCTTCTTCCAGCAACGCGAAATAGATTCCACGCATTGCGAATACAGCTAGCGATGCGATGGCAACCATGAAAAGCATCACAGGGACCAACGCAGACTTACCCGGCAGGACGGCGACGGCGACGTAACTGGCAATTAAAAATACAAACAACCAGGCAACCGATCTGGCGATGCCGAATTTGTCAGCAATGAAACCGGCCATTAATGCTGCCACGGGCTTCAGCCACATTTTCCCAACGCTGATTGCTGCTCCAATCGTGACACTGAGGGCAAAAATGTCGGTCGCATAGGACGTAAATCGAAACAGGCCCCAATAAGCGCTGTATCCGGTAAGAATGACGGTTGCTATCAGCCAGACGATGGGCATTTTCAATACGCTGATGATTTCCCTGAGACCGATTTTGAGTTTCTCGCCGGCATCGTGGCTTTGGTCGACTTCGTCTTCCAATACAAACCACGCGAGGATGCCGAGCAGTATGAAGAGTGCTGAAAACTGCGTGATGACCATGGACAGGGCGAGATCGCCGCTTCCAAGTGCTGCAAAGACTGCGAGGAAAGCCATGGAACTCAGCACTTCTCCGAATCCGCGACCGGTCTCCAGGATGCCAAAAGCTCTTCCCTGTTCGTCGGGTGGCGCCCAGTTGCGTGTGACGCGAATCATTGCTCCCCAGAAAAGAAAAGTAATACTGACACCCCAGAATGCATGAATCGCGAGGCTCATTTCGTAGCCGGGGAAGGTAGCAAAGTAAAGACCGGCTGCCCCGGTCGACAAAAGCGAAGTCGTTATCAGCTTTCTTGGCGACGCGCGGTCTGCCAACCAGCCACCGGGAAAATACGAAATCATTGCCGTTACGCCAAATATGCTCATCAGAGAACCAACCTCAGTGTTATTGAGGTTCAGCGCCTGGGCCATCGGTATGTAATAGACTTCCTGCAGGAACGGCAGAAGAAAAATGATGCCGCCTGAAATACTCAGGACGGTCATGATCAACCAGCGGCGGAGGGTCGACGTCATTCTTATCCTTTTGTCGGGCTGGGTGCTTTTCGATAGTACCCGCATACAATGATCGAGTGTGATTTTACATAGCACTTTCCAGGCGAAATGGGGCCAGTGAATATGGGCTGTCACAGGTCGCCGACTGGCGACATCGTGACTGCATTGAGGCTTGCCCCTATGATCGGCTTTATTGGGCATTGCACTGGAGATTAACCGTGCAGCATTCTGTTGCTGTTCGATCTGTATCGGTATCAGGACTGATGTTATTCCTGTCCGCCTGTGGGGGAGGGGCTTCGACACAGTCTGTTGCTACGCCACCGCTTCCACCGCCGCCGTCGGGCTCGTTAGAGACGGATGTGCAAAGGGTTTTCAGTCAGCTGACGTTCAATCTTCCGGTCGCACTAATGCAGGCGCCGGGCGATGACTCGCGCTGGTTTGTCGTCGAAAAGTCTGGTGTGGTCAGAGTGTTTGATAATGACCCGAACGCATCATCCAGTTCCGTGTTCATCGATATTAGCGGCCGCGTAAATTCCGCAGCGAATGAAGCCGGGCTTCTTGGCATGGCCTTTCATCCGGATTTCGCAAACAACGATCAGGTTTACGTTTCCTATACACGAACCGGGGCACCGTTGGTGTCGGTCCTCTCCCGTTTTACGCGCAATCCGGCGATCGGAAATCTTGACGAGTCGTCGGAGTTCGAAATCCTGACTGTCCCCCAGGAATTTTCAAATCATAACGGCGGCAATATTGCTTTTGGGCCGGATGGGAATCTCTATATTGGCTTTGGTGACGGTGGTGGCGGGGGAGATCCGAGCGACCGTGCGCAGGACACGAATTATATTTTGGGCAGCATCCTGCGCCTTGATGTCGATGTCCCGCCGCCGGCCCGGTATGCAATTCCAGCGACAAATCCGTTTTCGTCAAATACCAACTGCGTCGACGGCATGGGCACAATGCCGTGCCCCGAAATTTATGCCTGGGGATTCCGCAATCCCTGGCGCTTTAGTTTTGACCGTCAGACCGGTGAGTTGTGGGCGGGCGACGTTGGACAAAACGAGTGGGAGGAAATCGACAGAGTCGATCAGGGAATGAACTACGGATGGGACGAGCGCGAGGGTGCGCATTGTTTCGATCCACCCTCAGCTTGTTCAACCAACAATGTCGATCCAATCACCGAATACGGCCATGTCGCCGGGAATATTTCGGTAACCGGCGGGTTCGTGTATCGCGGCGCTGCAATTCCCGATTTGCGGGGATACTACGTATTCGGCGATTTCGGTTCTGGTCGCATATGGGGTGTGCTGGCGACCAGCGCGCAAGGCGTTGCACCCGATGAACTCGACGATACTACGCTCAGTATCTCGTCTTTCGCAGAGGGAGTGGACGGCGAATTGTATGTGCTGCACTACGGCGACGGGGAAATCTATCAGATCGTTGCTGCCCCTTGACATAGCTGCACAAGATAAGGTGTCAGATCACTGCTGTCCCATAAACCGGGTACAACGATCAAGGACATGGGTTGGCAGCCTTCAGTTTGCGACCGTGGCCCGCAGGGATGCGGGCCCCGAGCCTACATGGACGTACTTGCGGCGTGTCTCAGAGTGAAGGCTGCCAGTTCATGTCCGTAGTGATTTATCCCATCGGAACCCCTCGTTACCAACTGCGATCCAGTCAATGGTGCAATCTCTTATGGGACAGCACGGGTGTCAGATTTATTTTCCCACGCAGCCAACGTTGGAAAATAAATCTGACACCTTTTTCCCTTTTTTTCTATAAACTGCGCTGGCGGAGTGCAATGGGGTTTCAAAGTGAGTCAAAAACCAGATATCGAGATCGCCCAGGCGGCGAGGATGCTGCCGATTCAGGACATTGGCAAGAAACTCGGCCTCTCTGGGAAATCTGTGATTCCGTGGGGTCACGATAAAGCCAAAATCGACTACGAGTCGATCAATGCTGCAGCATCGAACGACGATGGCAAGTTGATTCTGGTGACAGGCGTTTCACCGACGCCGGCAGGTGAGGGCAAAACCACGACAACAGTCGGGCTTGGTGATGCGCTGAATTACATCGGCAAGAACGCCGTAATCTGTCTTCGTGAACCAAGTCTTGGTCCTTGCTTTGGCATGAAAGGCGGAGCGGCCGGTGGCGGTTACGCTCAGGTCATCCCGATGACCGACATCAATCTTCACTTTACGGGCGACTTTCATGCGATCGGCACGGCTCACAACTTGTTGGCGGCGCTGATTGACAACCACATTCATTGGGACAACGAACTCGGACTCGATCCCCGCCGTATCACCTGGCGACGCGTTGTCGACATGAATGACCGTGCACTTCGCAACATTACGATTGGACTCGGGGGGAGGATTAACGGTGTGCCGCGAGAGTCCGGTTACGACATCACCGTCGCCTCCGAAATCATGGCAGTCTTTTGCCTGGCTGCTGACCTCAAAGATCTTGGGCTACGCCTGGCGAACATCGTTATTGGCTATACGCGTGATCTTTCCCCGGTCACAGTCAAGGCACTCAATGCACAAGGCGCGATGACAGCATTACTCAGAGACGCTTTCATGCCGAACCTCGTACAGACCATGGAAAACAACCCGGCGCTGATACACGGTGGACCGTTCGCCAACATCGCGCATGGTTGTAATTCAGTCGTTGCAACCAAGACAGCACTGAAATTCGCCGATTACGTAGTGACGGAAGCGGGATTCGGCGCTGACCTTGGAGCGGAGAAATTTTTCAACATCAAATGTCGCAAGGCCAACCTGACTCCGGCTGCCGTGGTACTGGTGGCGACAATCAGAGCCTTGAAAATGCATGGCGGAGTGTCGAAGAAGATGCTGTCTGAGGAAAATACCGATGCGCTGCAGGAAGGTTGCATCAATCTCGGCCAGCATATCCGCAACCTGGGCCATTTCGGCGTGCCCGTTGTGGTCGCCATCAACAGGTTCAGCGCCGACACCGATGCCGAAGCCGAAGTCATTAAAGACTACTGCCGTGGTTTCGGTCTTGAGGCTATCGAATGCCGGCACTGGGCGGAAGGCGGCAAAGGCGCGGCTGAACTGGCCGAGCACGTCGTGCACCTGGCCGATTCAAAACAGGCTCAGTTCAGGACGCTTTACGACGATGACCTGAGCTTGTGGGAAAAGGCCCGCCATATCGCCAGAACGATATATGGCGCCGATGACGTCATCGCAGACAAGAAGGTTCGTGAGCAGTTTGCCGAGTTCGAAAAAAGTGGTTACGGCAGCTATCCGGTTTGCATGGCTAAGACTCAATTCAGTTTTTCAACGGACCCGAATCTGCTCGGTGCGCCAAAAGGGCATGTTGTGCCAATTCGAGAAATTCGCCTCGCGGCCGGCGCCGAATTCGTCGTTGTGGTGTGCGGCGCCATCATGACCATGCCCGGGTTGCCGAGGAAACCGGCTGCCGAAAACATACGCGTTAATTCAGCAGGGCGGATCGAGGGGCTGTTCTGATGTGTTGTGCGCCCGTGGTGTGATCTCCCGGGCTGGCGGAACGCGGTCCGGCAGCACGAATTGTGTCCGGGCCAGCGATGTGCCGAGGCGCTCGTCAGAATAATAGTGCCTGACTATTGAGGGCCGCCTGGCAAAAAGGTCCGCGTTGCGCTGCTTGAATACTTGCCAGTCGTTCGATGCCGATGTCGATCGCCTCTCGGCGATCAGAATCATGAAGAACCAGGTTATCGTTTCGTGATACTTCGTTTCGATACCGAGACGCTTGGTCAAGCGCCGCAGCGCAGCGCTGAACCTGTAAAGCGCTTCTTCGAGTTCGTATAGCTGCAAGTACGACCAGCCGATATGGATGTGGGCCTCGTGATCGAAGCGATCGGGATCGACTGCGGTATCCTCGAAAGCCTCAATGCTGGTTGAAGCACTGCAAGGCGATGCAGTCCGGGTACTCAATGCTCCGCCTCCAACAATTGGTGGCTGTCGGCAGCCGTCAAGCTGCAGCCGTAGACGGCCTTGAGGCCATTCACGACCTTGATCGTTTCCTCAGAGAAGGGCGCTTTGCCTTCAAAACTGTGCAGGACAATGCCCTCCAGAAGGTCTCCGAGCGACAGCTCACAGTACTCTGCGAGGCCCTTCAGGACTTTGAGGAGGGATTCGGACGCCGGTCTGGGTCCTCTGGATCTGACGTTCTGGCATGGTGGCTTCGGTGATTGATCATGAGTGTTACCACGGTAACAAAATAACACCTTGAGTCAAGCCCTGCAGATCACGCCAACATCGACAGAGCGGAATCCGGGCCATTCTTAACGTACTATTGGTGTGAGCGCTGCTGCCACAAGAATAAATCGCAATAGAGCGGAGACCATCAGCTTGGCGACGTTTACAGATCTGAGGAGCGGATTCGAACTCGGGCCGTGGACTGTCTTACCCGATCGCAATTTGTTGCAGGACGGTGAGACCCGGGTGACGGTTGAACCGCGCCCGATGGATGTGCTGGTATTTCTGGCGAGCCGTCAAGGCGAGGTTGTCAGTAACGAGGACCTTGTCGAGGCCTTGTGGGACGGCCGCGCGATGAGCGACGAGCCAATTACCCGCAGTATCTCTGTTATTCGCAGCTGTCTCGGTGACGATAGCCGGGATCCCACCTATATCGAGAGAATCGCACGGCGCGGCTATCGACTGATGCTGCCGGTTACGCCACTCGTCGCTCCTGAGCCGGACGAGCCTGCAAAAAGCCCGTTCTTCCCTGCGTATGTGTGGCCAATCGTGGGCGGTGCCCTGGCGATCGCCGTAATCGCCATTGTCGTCCTTGGCAATCGGCCATCCTCCATGAGCTCGGTCGTCGTGTGTCCGTTTGAAAACATGAGTACGAAACCGCACGAGGCGTTTGTCTATGGATTCAGGGAACAGCTGGTAAGTACACTTTATCGCGTGCCAGACCTCAGGGTCGTTAAAGCACCGTGCGAAGTCCCTGTTCATCAAATTCCAGGAGAGCTGGGCGTTGACTCGGTGGTAACGGGCAGCGTTCAGCAGGCAGGCGGGCGAGTAAGAATCACCGCGCAGCTGGTGGCAAGTGACGGTGTGGTTCTTTGGTCTGAAAGTATCGACGGCGCGGCCGAGGAAGTGGAGGAAGTGTTCGGGCTGCATGAACGAGTCGCCAACCGTGTACGTGATGCGATTTTGGGTGAGTCGGATTTTGCGGTAACTGCAGCCACCCGACCGGCCAGCTTCGAAGCATATGACCTTTACTTGCTCGGCGACTTCGCATTTAGCAAACGCTCGGAGTCAGAACTCAATCGAGCCGTGGAATTTTTCACTGAAGCGATAAATCTGGACCCGAACTACGGAGCTGCGTATCTGGGGCTCGCGAATTCATATGTACTACTGGCCGACTATCCGTCCGCAGACCGGGAATCGATGTACGCAATGGCCATCGAAACCGCCGATACCGGGGCCGAATTAGACCCCGGGATTCGAGACTCCGCGGGTACGGTCTACGGATTTGTTGAAACCAAAAGATTCAACTGGGCGGACGCGGCCGAAGCCTTCGAGACTGCGATCAACAGTTCCAGTGTCTATCCGACGTCACACCACTGGTATTCGCGATTTCTGGCAGACGTGGGGCTACTCGAGAAGTCACTGGAACAGGCGAAGATTGCCCAGGAAATGGACACCGCATCGCCTATTCTGAATGCGAGACTTGGCGTTGCCTATCACTGGCTGAACGACGCGGAAAACGCTGACAAATTCTACGCAAGAGCTGCCGACAAAGAAGTAGGGTCCTGGATTCACAATCTCTCCTACACGCTTTTCCTGATACGTGAACAACGAATAGACGAGGCGAGACAAAAGGCGAAAGAAGCATTGGTATCATACGGCCAGCCAACGGGATGGGTTGATGCGGTTTTCGACGGATTCACGAACGCGTCCGACGCACAAAGCCTTGGTGATACCGTTGCATCTGTTTCTGCTGCTGTAGCAAGCGGTGATTTGCAGAAGAACATAGAACTCACGCTTTGGGCATTGCTGGGTCAGGGGGACAAAGCGATGGCGGCAGCCTGGGACCTGCAGGAGTCGGGTGAATTCTACGAACTCGAAATAATTTATCTGGATGAGTTTAAAGTGCTTCGTGAACACGAAGCATTTCCCGAACTTTTGCGGGCACTGGGCCTCACCGATTACTGGGCTAGCATTGGATGCCGATGGAATAACGACCATGTGCTTTGCGACGCTGCGTAGCGTTTGGCGAATATTTTTCTGAGAGTTATTCAATAATTTTGCGCCGCGTTTCTTTTAGTCGGCCGCGTTTTATCTTTTCGTCGAGACGTTTTTCCCTGGATCGTTTGGATGGTCTGGTCGGTTTCCGCGGCTTTTTTTCGACCAGCGCTTTTCGAATCATCTCCGCCAGCTTTTCAAGTGCGTCTGACCGGTTCTTGTCCTGGCTGCGGAATCTCTGGGACTTGATAACGATGACGCCCTCTTTGGAAATACGCTGATCCCGGAGGCGCAGCACACGCGCCTTGTCATTATCCGAAAGCGCCGACGATGCCCGAACATCGAATCGAATATGAATAGCTGTCGACACCTTGTTGACGTTCTGACCGCCCGCACCCTGGGAACGAATAGCTGAAATTTCTATCTCGGCCAGGGGGACGGAAACGTTGTCGTTGATCCTGAGCATGCGGCAATTATACGTGCCGAAATGTGTGAGAATGCCGCACTTATGGCCAAACGCAACCTGTCAATTCTCATCAGCTGCCAGTTGATTTCGGCGACAGGCGCCATCGTGCTGGTGACGCTCGGCGGGATAATCGGTTCGGGACTGGCCGGCAACCAGGCACTGGCCACACTACCGGTGTCGGTCATGATAATCAGTGTCGCAGCCACAACCGTACCGGCAACGCTCCTGATGCGTGCTATCGGGCGCAAGCTCGGTTCTGCGCTTGCGTCGCTGTCGGCGGCCGCGTCGGCACTGCTGGCAGCATACGCAGTCGCGGTCTCGAGCTTTCCGTTATTCATCGTTGCTGCCGCCATCTTCGGCATCAACATGGCTTTTACGCAGCAATACCGGTACGCCGCGGTTGAGAGCGTCCAGCAGGACCATGCCGGCCGTGCGATTTCGATTGTGCTGCTCGGTGCGATCGGGGGGGCCTTCGCCGGCTCCGAACTTGTCAAACACGCGCAATCCTGGCTTGGCGACGTCCCCTATGTGGGAACCCTGGTGGTAGTAGCCGCGTTGTATGTCGTCCAGTCACTGCTGTTTCTGATGCTCGGTCCCCTGCGCGGCGAGGAACACGGCACGACAAGGCAATCCCATAGATCGCTGGCTCAGATTGTCAGACAACCGGTGTTTATCGTTGCGGTACTCGGCGGCACGGTCGCTTACGGCGTGATGACCTTGATCATGACGGCCACACCACTCAGCATGCACATCAACGACGGCTATTCTCTCGAGGAAACAGCCAATGTAATCCGGGCCCACGTCCTCGGCATGTACGTCCCGTCCCTGGTGTCCGGGTTGCTGATCGAGCGGCTCGGTACGGTCAAGATGATGACCGTGGGTGCCATAGCGCTGCTGGCGTCGGTATTGCTTGGATTACAGGGACAGTCGATTATGCATTACTGGTTTGCCCTGGTTATGCTGGGCGTCGGCTGGAATTTTCTCTATGTTGGCGGTACGACGATGCTTACGCTGACCTATTCGATGGCCGAGCGGTTCAAAGCGCAGGCCGTCAACGAATTCAGCGTGTTCGGCACATCGGCCATCGTATCACTGCTCGCGGGAACCGTAATGTACTACTACGGCTGGTCCACACTTGTTTTGCTTCCGATCCCGCTGCTCCTGGTGATCGTCGCGGGGCTGTTCATCGTTCGCCGCAATCCGCTGGTTCGGGTTTGACCTCAATCGAGTTGCGCCAGCACTTGCAGGACATCGTTTCGGGTTTTGTCGATGCTGTCTGATATCTTCGCTGCCGCCTCGTCTGACGCGCCCAGGCCCGACCAGTTTTCCTGCCAGACGTCGACAAGGCTTGCCGCAGCACTGTTGGCCGGTTCGGGTGTCAGGGCACCGAGATCTCGCACGGTCAACGCATAGGACCAGCCTGTGCGCGGATTGCCTTCCTGATTATCCCTGTCGTAGTGGGCGAAGAATACGACCCTGTCCAGTTCACCGAGCTTCAAGAGCAGCTGCATGCCGGCTGCACGGACATTTCGGTTACTTTCGGTTTGTTCGTTGCGCCAGGTATTGTATCCCAGGCTCGAGAGGGCAACGACGAGACTGATGAGGGCAACGGAATTGCGTCGTATCTGGTCGGTGATTGATGTCATTTCTGATACCTCGGCTAGGGTGGGTCACGAATCTGCGGGCCCGACTCCAGGCTAAGGTAACAAAATCATGCATGGAAGACGCCTGTGTGACATTGATAGGTACCGCTTTGGCCAGCCACAATCTTCCTGCCGGAGTGCG
>Ga0209997_10000783_pt1 | contig 11078 bp, 10 predicted proteins | sample CR04metaG_FD_182079 | JGI IMG/M metagenome (GOLD analysis project Ga0209997, IMG submission 182079) | Deep subsurface microbial communities from Mariana Trench to uncover new lineages of life (NeLLi) - CR04 metaG (SPAdes) (version 2) | ecosystem: Environmental > Aquatic > Marine > Ocean trench...
TGCAGCAGGTGCACGTGGACACGCGCGCCGCGGCCATCGCTTTTCGCAGCGAGCGCCATCTGCGCATCGATGGCGCGCCACCGCCGCCGCTGTGGGACGACATTGCTGGATTTCATGCCACCAGAGATGGACGGTGGGTGCAGTTGCACACCAACTTTCCTCATCATCGGGAGCGCGTGCTGAGGGTCCTGGAATGTCCCGGGGATCGGCCATCGGTAGCGGCGGCCGTCGCCGATTGGAAGGGCGAGGAGCTGGAAGAGGCGTTGATCGCCGCGGACACGTGCGCAGCCTTCGTGCGCACGCCCCAGGAGTGGCTGGCCCACCCCCAGCAGGCGGCGGTGGCGGCCTTGCCGGTGCTGGAGATCCTGCGCCTGGGCGACAGCCCCCGGGAATCCCTGCCAAGGGCGGACCGGCCGTTATCGGGAGTGCGGGTGCTGGACATGACCCGCATTCTCGCCGGTCCGGTGGCGGCCAGAACCCTGGCGGCTCACGGCGCCGATGTGCTGCAGGTGAGCGCGCCGCATCTGCCGACCATCGAGCAATTGGTCATCGACACCGGCTTCGGCAAGCGCGCTACCAGCCTCGATATTCGTGCACAGGAGGACAGCGAAATTCTGAAAGCGCTGCTCGCGGAGGCCGATGTGTTTATTCAGGCCTTTCGGCCAGGTGCCCTGGATGCCCTGGGCCTGTCACCGGAGGCGCTGGCGGAGCTGCGGCCCGGCATCGTTTACGTCACCATTTCCGCCTGGGGACATGAAGGGCCCTGGCGCCATCGCAGGGGCTACGACAGTCTGGTGCAATCCGCCACCGGAATCGCCTGGGAATGTGGCCGGGAAGGCCACCCGGGACGGCTCCCGGCTCAGGCGCAGGACCACGCCTGCGGCTATCTGGCCGCCTTCGGGGCGCTGGTAGCGCTGGCGCGCAGGTCGACGGATGGCGGCAGCTATATGGTGCGGGTTTCGCTCGCCCAGACCGGTCACTGGTTGAGGGGTCTGGGACGTATCGAAGACACGGGCCTGGCGGAGCCGGACAACGACGCTGTCGCCGATCTGCTCGAAACGACGAAGACCCCCTTCGGCTTGGTCGAGCACGTGCGGCCCACGGTGGCGGCCATGTCGGAAACGCCGATGCAGTGGACGATGCCGCCGGTACCGCTGGCTACCCACGGACCGCGCTGGTGGTGAGACCGAAGGGAATAAATCTGACTTATATCAAGTTGATTCGTGATAGCGGTCTTAACTCGTTCTTAATCCGTAGAAAGCTCCAGAACTTAAGGTAAATTCCACAGGGCAGCGATGCACTCATTCCCCCTGGATCAATGCTTGATTTAACATAATATACATTATACGAACTAGCATAGTTGCCCGAGAATTGATTTTCCGTCCCCCCGGAATAGGAATCGACTCTTCAGGACCCCAAAGACGGGCGCCAGGTCAACCGCTTGCTGATCGAGCCCGGACAAGTAACGGAAGTCTGCGACTTTTCGGGCGGCTTCCACGGTCAATGCGGCTGAAAATTCCGTTTCTCGCGCTTCTCAATGTGCAATGACGTGGATGCACCCTTTCACGAACAGGGCAAGTCTACTTCGACATCATTTCATAGACCCTGATGCTCGATATGTACGGATTGCTTTTCGCCATCTTCTCTGCATCATCAAGGCTGTCGGCGCTCATGACCATGAAGCCGGTGATGGATTCTAGTCCCAGTGGCAAATCCTTGGTTCCAGCCTTCGAGATTTCTCGGCCACCACTTAAATGTCCCATGTCGATAATATTGTCTTTAATTGACTCCAACCACTTGCCCCAGGCTGCCATGATTTCTGGCGTGGGCTCTTCAAACCCGTAGGTCAGAAAAACAAATTTCTTCACTGTTCTCCCCTTGTTGTTGGTTGTTGCCGCGATTGTCTCGTGCGCTTATTTGTCGTGACTTCGAGCTTTCTGTTTCTTTTTCATGCGTCGCGCGATCTCAGCGCCATAGGCAGACAGAGCATCGGATCAGAAACTCTCGAGGTATTGGCGTAGGTCATCGAGCCCGTCGCACTTGATGAGATACAGGCGACGATTTCCTCGCGGTTCGACGCTGACCAGCTTGGCAGCCTCAAGTACCCTCAGATGTTGCGATACGGCGGGTCTGCTCACAGGCTGCTCCTTCGCCAACTCGCCCACGGACTTGGGCCGCTCGCGCAACGCCTCAAATATGTGGCGGCGCGTTGGATCTGCCAATGCTGAGAACACTGCTGCGTAAGCCATGGCTTACCATAAGCGACAGCTTATCAGATGTCTACTCGAGGCACCCGGCTCCAGTACCGTGCCCCGGAATTTGACAGCCGGCGGCTCGATCCTTATGGTTCATGCGTGCCTTCGCTGGACTAGACCAGATAATCAGAACATGTCCGTCGATGCGTAAAGTCCCTTACTACCTGCAGATCCGCGACCATCTCGCATCGCAGATCGAGACGGCCACGCTGCGCCCCAACGCTAAGTTGCCCTCGGAGAGGACGCTGAGCGAGGCTTTCGGGACCACACGGATGACGGCCCGGCAAGCGCTGTTGCAACTCGAGGCCGAGGGTCTGATACACCGCCTGGATCGGCGCGGATGGTTCGTGTCGCCGCCCAGATTGAAGTACGACCCGACCCTCAATATCAGCTTCACCGAGAACGTCGCATGCCAGGGCCGGCAGCCGGGAACGGTGTTGCTGAGCCAGGAGCAGACCACCGCGTCGACCTGGGACTTCACCCATCTGGGAGTCACCGCGGGTGAACCCGTGTTCTTGATTCGCCGCATGCGTCTCATCGACGAACGGCCGGTGTTGGTGGAGCACCTGCACGTGAACGCGAACCGGTGCCCGGGCTTACTGCGTCTTCCACTCGATCAGTCATTGACGAAACTGCTCGCCGCGCACTACGGCATCGTCGAGCGGCGCGCGCAGATCCGGGTGCGCCCGACGGCGCTGACCGCCTCTCAGGCGGAACCGCTTCAGGTAGCGGCGGGTACTCCAGGCCTGTATCTCACCCGCACCACTTACGATCAGGACGACAATGTGGTCGAGTTCGATCAGGAATTCTGGCGCTACGATGTGCTGGAGGTAGCCATCGAAGTGCACACGGAAGTCGTCGCAGCCGCCCCGATTGCTGCCGCGCTGTCATCTCGAAGCGCGTGAGATCCCGCCTGTGACCGACACTAACAAACCCATCGTCAGCATCGAAAACATATCCAGGACATTCATCGTTCCGGGGCGCGAGCCGGTCAAGGCGCTGCAAAACGTCAGCAACCACGTGGACAAGGGTGAGGTGCTGGTGCTCATCGGCCCCAGCGGCTCGGGCAAGAGCACCCTGCTTCGCACCCTGAATGGTCTGGAGACGATAGATAGCGGGCGCATCATCATCGACGGCGTAGAGATCAACGATGCCAAGACAAACTTGGACAAAGTGCGCGAGCGCGTCGGCATGGTGTTCCAGCACTTCAACCTCTTTCAGCACAAAACCGCGCTCGAGAATGTTACGCTGCCACAAGTCGTGGTGCTCAAGCGCTCGCGCGCCGACGCAATGGAGAAGGCCAATCAGCTTCTGGATCGCGTCGGGATCGCTTCCATGGGGAGCAGCTACCCGCGCCAGCTCTCCGGTGGCCAGCAGCAACGGGTCGCCATCGCGCGCTCGCTGGGCATGGATCCCACGGTCATGCTGTTCGACGAGGTCACCTCGGCGCTGGACCCGGAAACCGTGGGCGGTGTGTTGGCGCTGATGGAAGAGCTGGCCGATTCGGGCATGACCATGGTGGTGGTCACCCACGAGATGGGCTTCGCCCGCAAGGCGGCCAACCGGATGCTGTTCATGGATGACGGCGCCTTGATCGAAGAGGGTGATCCCGAGTCATTTTTCGACAATCCGCGGGCGGAACGCTTGCGTACCTTTCTGAGTCAGATCGTGTAGATCTGTTCTCGGATTCCATCTCTGGACTAGACCAGAGGAGTTGTTCGTAGACCGTGATACGGGCGTATCTAGTCGCGCCGACCAGGGCGGTGCCCCCCGGGGCGGCCGCTCATCATTCGAACCACAGAAGGGGGAGATCGAAATGAAACGATTCAAACGGCTTTTGGCCCTGTCCACGGGCATTCTGAGTCTCGCGTTGATGGGCCTGCCTCAAGCGGGCGCGGACGTGGTCGAGGACATCGTCAAGCGGGGCGAGCTGCGCGTAGCGGTGCAGACCCAGGGCCCGCCGGTCAGCTTCATCGACAAGAACGGCAAGCGCACCGGCTTTGCCATGGAGGTCATCGAGATGATGGCCAAGGACATGGGCGTGAAGCTCAAAGTTCTCGACTACGACTGGAAGGGTTTGATTCCCGCCGTGCGCTCGGGCAAAGCGGACTTCCTGGCCGCCGACATGACGCCCAACGCCAAGCGAACCCTGGTGCTTAGCTTCACTGCACCCTACCTGTACAGCGATGTGGTGCTCTACGCGAAGAAGGGCATGGGCTTCAAGAGCTGGCAGGACGTGTGCAAGAGCGGCAAGACGGTCGCCGTCGTTCAGGGTAGCAGCAACGTTGGGCTGCTCAAGGCCAAGTGCTCGGCCGCCCAGATCAAGGAGTTTGCCGGCGGTGGGCCGGCCGTGGCCCAGGCGGTGGCAGCGGATCGCGCGGATGCGGGTATCAACGATCAGGCGTCCGCGGCCGGGTACGTGATCGAGTACCCGGATTTCCAGGTGCTCGACGGCGCGCTCAAGAGCTGGCCCCTGAGCTTCGCGACCCGCGCAGACGAGACGCACCTGCTGCGTTGGTTGGACAACTACTTCATGCTGATCCGAAACGACGGACGCCTGGACAAGCTGGCCGACTACTGGATGCGCGGTCCCGAGTGGAAGAAGGACCACTAGGCAACGCTTTGCCGTAGGCGAGGGCTCCGCCGAACGGGCGGAGCCCTCACGACCCTAGAGCATCTCGCGAGCGGCCACTGATGGACTGGATCCTCGACTTCTACAACTGGCGCGTGGTCGCGCAATTCATCCCCGAATTCCAGCGGGGCCTGCTGTCGACGGTGGGGATTTCCGCGGTGAGCCTGGTTCTCGCCCTGGTGGTGGGCACGCTCAGCGCTATCATGAGCCTCTCGGCCAGGCCCTGGCTGCGAAATATATCTGCCGCGTACATCGCATCCATTCGCTCCACGCCGCTGTTGATCCAGATCTATGTCATCTATTTCGCCCTGCCGGCGCTGCCCATCCTCGGTCGGCGCCTGGATGAGTGGGAAGGCGGGATCCTGGCCCTGGGCCTCAATGCCGGCGCCTTCATGAGCGAGATCATCCGCGCCGGCATCGAATCCGTCGAACGGGGCCAGATCGAGGGCGCCAAGTCGGTGGGCATGAATTACCTGCAGCGGATGCGTTACATCGTGCTGCCCCAGGGGATTGCGCGGGTGCTGCCGCCATTGCTCGGACAGACGGCGGTGCTGATCAAAGACAGCTCGCTGGTGAGCTTCATCGGCGTGTACGAGTTATTCGGCGCCGGCCTGACGTTGCTCAACGAACGGCTGATGCCCAACGAAGCCTTCCTGACGGTGGCCGGCTGCTATCTGGTGATCTATTACGGGATGTTCCTGCTTTCCAATCGTATGCAGCGCAAGCTGGGCGGAACCTACGCCTGAGGGAATGGCAATGCTCGAGGTCTTCAAAGCCACCCTGCCCTTCCTCATGCACGGTCTCTGGATCACGTTCCAGATCTCGGTGGTCACTATCATCAGCGGCAGTCTCCTCGGCTTCGTGGTCGGACTGGTGCGGGCAGAGCGGATCCCGGTGCTGTCGCTCGTTTTTGGAGGCTATATCCACGTGCTGCGCGGCACACCCTTCCTGGTGCATCTCTACTTCGTGTACTTCATGCTGCCCGCCACCGGGGTTTCGTGGTTGCAACTGGAGGCCTTTCCGGCCGCGGTCATCGCGCTCAGTCTCTACACCTCGACGTACGTCGCCGAGGTCGTTCGGGCGGCCATCGAGGCGGTGGACCCTGGCCAAACGGAAGCGGCGCGCTCGGTGGGCATGAGCGCCGTGCAGAACCTGCGGCACATCGTGCTGCCGCAGGCAGTCAAGCTGATGATTCCGCCCATGGGGGGCATTTACGTCATCATCATCAAGGGCACCTCCATCGTCTCCGTGATCGGCATCTCGGAGCTGGTGCGGGCGGGAGAGCACGCCGCGCAACGCCACCCCAGCGAGCTGATGCTGATCTACGGCATGGTGGCGCTCATGTATTTCGTGTACTGCTACCCGGTGTTGCGCCTGGCGAAATGGGCCGAGAACAAGATCGGGCGGATCCAGACGGAGCACTGAGTCGCTGCGCCGTCATCCTGAGCGCATCCGGACTCCCGCCCAGGCTCGCAGAGGGGTCGCTTTGACAACCCATCACAACACACGGTCCCGAGCAAAATGAACCAGTCCTCCAACAAGTTCCTGCTGGTCGGATTCGATGGCCTGCGCCCGGAGATGATGACGCAAGCGTTGATGCCCAATCTCCACCGTCATGCCAGCCAGGGGGTCACTTTCACCAATCACCGCTGCACGTTTCCGAGCGAAACTTATGTCAACCTGACCTCGCTGGTAACGGGCTCCACGCCTTCACGCCACGGCTTGATCGCCAACTACTATCTGGACCCGAAGGTCGATGGCCGTGAGCGCTTCGAGGGATCGAGCGTGGAGCGTATCGAAAAGGCCCAACGCGCCTATGCCGGGAAGCTCTTTGACGCGCTCTCGCTGGGCGAGATTCTGGGCCAAGCCGCACGGCGCATGGCCATCATCAGCACCAATTCGCCCGGCAGCGTGCGGCTCAAGCACCATCAAGTTTTCGAACACGCCCACCTCAGCCTGTCCTGCCACACGCCGGATTCCTCGCATCCGCGCCATGAGGTGGAAGCGATCGTGGCGCGACTGGGGACGCTTTCCCGCAAGCGCTATCCGGATGTGGAAGGCGTGAGCTACGCGACCAACGTGTTCCTCGAGCACCTGTGCGCCAGTGCGCTTCCCGATCTGACCATTCTCTGGTACGGCGAGCCGGACAACAGCTATCACGCATACGGGATCGGTGCCCCGGAGAGTCGCTTGGCGTTAGGGCACGTGGACGCCGAGTTCGGGCGCGTGCTCGACTGGTGGCAGGCATCGGAACAGCGCGAATCGCTACAGATCGTGGTCGTCTCGGATCACGCACACATCACCCAGAAGACCAAGGTCGCCACCGGAGATCTGTTGCGCGATGCCGGCTTCAAGGTGGACGACCATCTGCAGGACGGCGCCGATCTCGCCCTGATCGCCGCGTACGGTGGCCGCATCTGGGTGCGGGACAAGGACCCGGACCTCACCCGGGCGATCGGCCAGGCGCTGATGGAGACGGACGCTTGCGGAATGGTTTTCAGCGCCGGGCGCAACGCGGTCGAGGGTATCGTCCCGGGCAGCTTCTCCAAGCAGCTCGTGATGGCGGACCACCCCCGCTCGCCGGACATCTACTACGTTTTGCGCACCGCCGATGAGCCCGACGAACACGGCTACATCGGTACTTGCCACTACGAAAGCGGCCTGCCGGTTGGCGCGGGGATCCACGGCGGCTTGCACCGTAACGAGCTGCACAGCGTGTGCGTCGCTTCGGGCAGCCTGTTCGACCAAGCAAGGAGCGTGCAAGCACACTCCGGTATCGTCGACATCGCGCCGACCATCCTGCATGGATTGGGGATCGCGGCGCCCGAGACGATGGACGGCCGGGTGCTTCACGAAGCCTTTGCCGATGGCGCGAGCGACGCACCGGATCCGGTGGCGGAAAAGTACGAGACGGGTGTCGGTCACTACCGGCAGGTGCTGCATCGCACGCGCATCGGGGACTCGTGTTACCTCGATGGCGGCTGGCGCTCGGCATGAATGAGGAGACGGAGATGCCGGAGCTTGCGCCTGATGCCGGAAGGCCCGGGGTCGATCCCGCCGTCTTGGAGTTTTTGCCGGAATTCGTGCAATTCGCGCGCACTGTGGCCGACGCGGCACGGCGGACTTCGCTGCGGTATTTTCGGGCCGGCCCCGAGTTGCACATCAAGGCGGACGGTTCGCCGGTCACGGTCGCAGATCGCGAAACGGAGCGGGTCATCCGGGAGCTGTTGTCGCGAAGCTATCCACGACATGCGGTCATGGGCGAAGAGCACGGCTGGACACCCTCGGATCAGCCGTATACGTGGGTCGTCGATCCCATCGATGGCACCAAGTCCTATCTGGCCGGCGCCCCGACTTTCGGAATGCTGCTGGCGCTGCTGTACGACGGTACGCCGGTGCTGGGGATCATCGACATCCCGGCCCTGGACGAGCGATGGTGCGGCGTCGCCGGACAAGCCACAACCATGAACGCCCGGCCCGCAAAGACCGGCTCCTGCACAGCCGTGGAGCACGCGGTCCTGACCATCATCTCGCCGGACAAGCTCGAAGGCGGCGAGCGACCCGCGGTGCATGCGTTGAGTCGGTTGGCGCGCGTGCACCGGTACAGCAGTGACGGCTATTCGCACGCCCTCCTCGCCTCGGGCTACGTGGACATGGTGGTGGCGGTTGGCCAGCAGCCTTTCGACACTCTCGCGGTGGTCCCGGTGGTCGAGGGAGCCGGCGGCTGTATCACCGATTGGGCCGGCGAGCCCCTGGGCCTCGATTCGGACGGCCGCATCCTGGTGACGGCCACGCCTGAGTTGCACCGGGAGGCGTTGATCGTCCTTCGAACAAACAACGACACGCGAAAATGAAGAACAGCTACGACGTGATCGTGGTCGGCGCAGGGATCGTGGGCACCGCGATCGCGTACAACCTCGCTCGAGCCGGCATTAAGGACGTGCTCCTGCTGGAGAGGAATACCGTGTGCTCCGGGGACACCGCGTACAGCTGTGCCATCGTTCGCACCCACTACTCGAATCCGCTGACCTGCAAGATGGCGACCATCGGCCGCGACGTGCTCGCCGATTTTCCGAACCGGGTCGGAGGCGAGTCCGGATTCAGGCGTTGCGGCTATCTGATCTTCTCGGGACCGGACACGCTGGTGGAGTTCGAGCGCAACGTGAGCCTGCAACGCGACGCGGGCGCCGACGTGGATCTGATCGACACCCGCCAGGCGCTGGAACTGCATCCGCTGCTCGATGCCGCCCGCATTGCGAGCGCCGCTTTCGAGCCGCTTTCGGGATTCGCCGATCCGCACTTGACCACGATGGCCTACGCGGACGCCGCCCGGCGATGCGGGGTCGAGATCCGGCAAGGCACGCTGGTGCGAGGTTTGGTGGAAGGCGCCGAGGACCGGGTGAATGGGGTGCGTACCGATCGCGGGGACATATCGGCGGGCCACGTGGTGCTGGCCACCGGCGTCTGGACCAACACCCTGACCGAGGCCATCGGGCTTCACTATGCTTACCAGACCGTCAATCACAAGGTCGTGCACTTCAGCTTCGATCACCCCTATCCCCATGAGCGCTACCCTGTGGTCCGCGATTTGCCCGGCGTTTGCTACAACCGCCCCCACGACGGCGGCGTGCTGCTCGGGGACAGCGGTCGCGGTGAGCCGGTTCCGAGCGCGGACTATATGGACCAGACCCTCGCGCGCGACGAGGCCGGCACGTTTCTGGAGAACTTCACGAATTGCTTCCCGAGTCTGAATGGAGCGCGCATCACCAGCCACTGGGCGGGACGCTACGATGTTTCTCCAGACTCCAACCCCATCATCGGCGGGTTCTCGGGAAAGGACGGCGTGATGGCTGTTTGTGGTTTGTCGGGAGGTGGCTTCAAGCTGGCCCCCTGCATCGGGCAGATGGTGGCGGAGCAGATCGCCCACGGCGAGAGCCGCATCCTGCCCGGCGAGCCCTACCTGCCGACACGTTTCGAGCAAGGCCGGGAGTTCCAGACTGCCTATCCCGGCACTAGTGCCATGGCCTGAGCTTGGCCGGAAATCCATGAGCCCACTACAGTCCTATTTCGAAAAGTCACTCAGCCGAAACACCGATGGCATCTTGGGCATTCCCATTGCCGACTTCCGCAAAGATGTCGCGCAAAGGTTGCTCGAAAGGGCTGGCCGTGTCCGCTTATACGCACATACGTACGCGTTCTTTTTCAATTTCAAGTACGGTTGCTTCGATATCGAGGATCTACTCCGATTCGCGTTTCAGCAGGGCCTGCAGGGGATCTCAGCACATATCGATTCCGGACAGGCAAGGTGCTTGCGACGAAAGACGGTGTCCGAACTCGGCGAGATCAGAGCTCATGCAGAAAAGCTGGAATTGGGCATCAATCTCGAAATCAGCAGTGTCAGCAAAGATGAGGTCGCTGATGTTGTCCGGATAGCGCGCGCACTCAATGCAAAGAATATTCGCGTATATTTCCGCCACGCTGGGCGAGTATCTGAAATCCTCCAAAGAGGCATTGACGAGCTGAAGGATGTGGCAAGGATCGCAGCCGAGCATGATCTCCAATTTACATTGGAACAACACGAAGACCTCAAGTCCCATGAGCTCGTGCACATCATTACCGAGGTCAACAGCGAAAGAATCGGACTCCTGTTTGATTTCGGTAATATGATCAACGCTCTCGAAGAGCCTTTGCCGGCGCTGCAGACAATGGCGCCGTACATAAGACAGGTACACCTCAAAGGTATTCGTAGAATCAGACACCTCTCTGGTTTCGCGCAGCTGGGGGTCGCACAGGGGGAGGATGATTTACCGCAGATGAAGATGTTGCTCGATCTGCTCATGCTCGGAGAAGACGAGCCCCAGGTCGAGACATTCAGCTTGGAACAGGAGATTGGCTACTACTCACCCGTTTTCAGGCAACACGGCGAAGATCCGGATCCCGTGATCCCGGAAAGAGGGCCCAGCGAGACTCCCTTGGATCAAAATATCCCTCTGAAAGACAGTCTGCTCATGGAGATCAGGAACGCATGCGACCAACTTCGGTTCGTGCGGAATCTGCTCGAAAACTTGAAGACCATTGCAGACATTCAGTTGAGTTTTCAGACTTGACGTTGCAAGGATGGTCCGTTCAACGGTTGTCGCTACCGCAACCCTGGTCCTTGCTCCGCGCCCTCACTTAGCCTTGGCGACGCG
>Ga0209997_10000784_pt1 | contig 11076 bp, 22 predicted proteins | sample CR04metaG_FD_182079 | JGI IMG/M metagenome (GOLD analysis project Ga0209997, IMG submission 182079) | Deep subsurface microbial communities from Mariana Trench to uncover new lineages of life (NeLLi) - CR04 metaG (SPAdes) (version 2) | ecosystem: Environmental > Aquatic > Marine > Ocean trench...
TGGTGATGCCCGGAGATAACGTAAAACTGGAAGTGACCTTGATAGCACCGATTGCGATGGAGGAAGGCTTACGCTTTGCGATACGTGAGGGTGGTCGTACTGTTGGTGCGGGTGTCGTTGCCAAGGTTATTGAGTAATTATCATGGCAGAAGAACAAGTCATACGTATACGCTTAAAAGCATTTGATCATCGTTTGATCGATCAATCGACACGTGAAATTGTCGAAACAGCAAGGCGTACTGGCGCACAGGTAAAGGGACCTATCCCCCTGCCAACCAAGAAGGAAAGGTTTACGATTTTAATATCGCCACATGTAAATAAAGATGCGCGTGATCAATATGAAATTCGTACTCATAAGCGTTTGATAGACATTGTAAATCCAACGGATAAAACAGTTGATGCATTGATGAAACTGGATCTTGCTGCTGGTGTTGATGTACAAATTAAACTTAATTAATCCAGCAATAAATATTGGGTATTGGTAACAAGGTAATGACTATTGGAATTGTTGGACGTAAACGGGGGATGACCAGAATCTTCACAGAAGATGGACGCTCGATACCCGTGACAGTTATTGAGGCCGGTGTTAATCGGGTTGCTCGTCTCACCTGCCCTGAAAAGGATGGTTATCGTGCTGTGCAAGTTGCCTGGGGCAGTAAAAAACCAGGCAAGGCGAATAAACCAGTTGCAGGCACCTATGCCAAGGCGAATATTGATTTGGGTGAAGGACTGGTTGAGTACCGTATTGCAGGCGATGAAGAGCTATCAGAGGGCAGCGAAATTAAAGTTGATATGTTTGAAGCAGGCCAGAAGGTTGACGTCTCCGGGACGACAATTGGTAAGGGTTATGGTGGCGTTATCAAGCGTCATCATTTCAGTCACCAAAGGAATTCACACGGTAACTCACTTTCTCATCGAGCCCCCGGTTCAATAGGACAGTGTCAGACACCTGGGCGCGTGTTTAAGGGTAAAAAAATGGCAGGTCACATGGGTAATGTGAAAAGAACTGTGCAAAACCTTGAAGTTGTCAGAGTAGATAGCGAGAGAAACCTTTTGTTAATCAAAGGTGCAGTACCAGGTGCTAAAGGTGGCAAAGTGGTTATCAAGCCATCAGTGAAGACTCGTGCTTGAAGGGTTAGTTATGGAATTAAAATTAAGACAATCAAATAAAAAGAAGGATGGAAAGGTCACAGTTGCAGATAGTATTTTTGCAACAGAGTACAACGAAGCACTCATCCATCAGGCGTTAACTGCATTTATGGCCGGTTCAAGGGCAGGTACCAAGGCGCAAAAATCGCGCTCGGATGCACGTGGCGGTGGTAGAAAACCTTGGAGACAAAAAGGCACGGGCCGTGCCAGATCGGGAACGATACGCAGCCCGATATGGAGAGGTGGTGGTGTTACTTTTGCCGCAAGACCAAAGGACTATTCTCAAAAGCTGAATAAAAAAATGTATCGTGGTGCGATGCGTTCTATTCTCGCTGAACTGGCCCGTCAGGACAGGCTGATAGTGATTGATGAGTTTTCGGTTGCTGAACCGAGGACAAAAGACATGGTGGCACGATTAAAAACACTGGATTTGAGTGATGTGTTGATAGTGACAAACGAAGTGTCCGAAAATCTGTTTCTGTCGACAAGAAATATTCCCCATGTCGATGTTGTAGATACTGAAGAGATTAATCCCTATGTGTTGATTGGATATGAAAAGGTGTTAATGACTCAGGGTGCTCTTACAAGAGTAGAGGAGTTGCTGGCATGAGCGCAAAAGAAATAAACCATGGAAACTTAAGTCAGGAAAAATTAATGAAAATTGTGCTGGAACCACGCGTTACTGAAAAGAGCACGCTAGTCGGAGAGAAATACAATCAATTCGTCTTCAAGGTACTTAAAAGTGCAACTAAACCTGAGATTAAAAATGCAATTGAGCTGCTTTTTAAGGTTGAAGTTGAATCTGTTCAGGTGAGCAACGTTAAAGGGAAAAACAAAATATTTAAGCGTGAACCGGGTAAACGTCCAGACTGGAAGAAAGCTTACGTGAAGCTGAAGTCCGGATTTGATATTGATTTCATGGGAGCATAGTGAAGTACTGTGACTGAATTATGGCATTAATTAAACCAAAACCGACCTCTGCCGGACGCCGTTCACAAGTCAAGGTCGTGACGCCTGATCTGTACAAGGGTGCGCCTTTCGAACCCTTGCTTGAAAAGCAAAGTAAGAACTCAGGACGCAACAACAATGGACGCATCACGGTACGTCATCGTGGTGGTGGTGCAAAACAGCGTTATCGTATTATTGATTTCAAACGTAATAAGGACGGTATTGCGGCGAAGGTAGAGCATATTGAATATGACCCGAATAGAACAGCACACATTGCCTTGTTGTTGTATGCCGATGGTGAGCGGCGTTACATTATAGCATCAGAGGGGATCAAGGAAGGTGATGAGGTGATGTCGGGTGAATCTGCGCCGATTAAGGCAGGTAACTGTTTGCCGTTGCGTAATATTCCTCTAGGCACCACGATTCATTGCGTCGAAATGAAGCCTGGCAAAGGTGCACAAATGGCGAGAAGTGCAGGTGCCAGTGTGCAGTTAGTTGCACGTGAAGGTAGTTATGCAACATTAAGGATGCGTTCAGGTGAGATGAGAAAAGTATTAGCCGAATGTCGTGCGACAATTGGTGAAGTTAGTAATGGTGAGCACGCACTTAGATCACTGGGTAAGGCTGGTGCCAAGAGATGGCTCGGTATACGCCCAACAGTGCGGGGTGTTGCGATGAACCCTGTTGATCATCCTCATGGCGGTGGTGAAGGAAGAACCTCGGGCGGTCGTCATCCAGTGACTCCTTGGGGTGTGCCAACGAAAGGTTATAAAACTCGTAAAAACAAGCGTTCAGATAATTTAATCGTACGCAGACGTCAGAAATAACGGAAAGAATAGATGCCACGTTCAATTAAAAAAGGCCCATTTGTTGATCATCATTTAGCAAAGAAAATTGATGCAGCAAGAGCAGCGAATGATAAACGTCCGATAAAGACCTGGTCTCGCCGTTCCATGGTGTTGCCCGATATGGTTGGCTTGACCATAGCAGTACATAACGGGCGTGACCACATGCCTGTTTTCATTACTGAAAATATGGTCGGTCATAAATTGGGTGAATTTGCAGTGACCCGTACATTCAGGGGTCACCTTGCGGATCGGAAAAGTTAATTAAGGATAAGGTAACTTATTGGGGTTTATGATGTCGACATCAGCGAAATTGAGTAACACAAGACTTTCTCCGCAAAAGATGCGCCTGGTTGCGGATCAGGTAAGGGGCTTGCCTGTGGAAAAAGCATTGGATGTACTTGCATTCAGTAACAAAAAAGCAGCGACTGTCATAAAGAAAGTACTCGAATCAGCGATAGCAAATGCAGAGCATAATGATGGTGCTGATATTGATGAACTGAAGATTTCCGAAATCCTTGTTGATGCGGGTCCAACAATGAAACGGTTACGTACCAGGGCAAGAGGTCGTGCGGACAGAATTATAAAGAGAACCAGCCACGTAAAAGTGACTGTCTCCGAGACGGAAGGGTAAGAGTGTAATGGGTCAAAAAGTACATCCAACGGGAATGCGGTTAGGGATTGTTAAAGACTGGACATCGACATGGTATGCCGATTCCAAAGATTATCCTAATTTCCTGCATACAGATTTAAAAGTACGTGAATACTTACAAAAGAAACTGGCAAGTGCATCAGTAAGTCGTATACAGATAGAGCGTCCGGCGAACAATGCACGGGTGATTATTCACACTGCACGCCCAGGAATTGTGATTGGTAAAAAAGGCGAAGATATTGACCGTTTACGTATCGCCATATCAAATATAATGGGTGTCCCAGCCCAGGTGAGTGTTGAGGAAATTCGTAAACCGGAACTGGATGCCACATTGGTCGCACAGAATGTTGCATCACAGATTGAACGAAGAATTATGTTCAGACGTGCAATGAAACGTGCAGTAACCAACAGCATGAGAATAGGTGCTGAAGGTATCAAGATAAATGTAGCAGGACGATTGAATGGTGCAGAAATTGCGCGCTCTGAATGGTATAGAGAGGGTCGTGTGCCATTACACACATTGAGGGCCGATATTGATTACGGGGTTGCAGAAGCAAGTACGACCTACGGAATCATCGGTATTAAAGTCTGGATATTTAAAGGTGAAATTTTTGATTATGGCAAGAAATACAGCGGAAAAGCTGAAGCCATAGAAAAAGTTTCTACAAGCTGACGGGTATAGATAAGTGTTACAACCCAAAAGAACTAAATTCAGAAAGCAAAACAAAGGTCGTAATCGTGGCATGGCCACTGTGAGTAATAAAGTGAGTTTCGGTGAGTTCGGCTTAAAGGCGACAACTCGTGGGCGAATTACAGCTCGTCAAATCGAGGCCGCGCGTAGAACCATCACACGCAAGATTAAGCGTGGCGGGAAAATTTGGATCAGGATATTTCCTGATAAACCGATTACCAAGAAACCATTAGAAGTGCGTCAGGGTAAAGGCAAAGGTAATGTTGAATACTGGATTGCGCAGATTCAACCCGGCAGGATGCTCTATGAACTTGAAGGTGTGCCAGAAGACCTGGCAAGAGAGGCATTCAAACTGGCCTCAGCAAAATTGCCTGTAAAAACAACATTCATTAGCAGGACGATAATGTGATGAAAGCTGTGGAATTAAGACAAAAGAAATCTGAAGAACTGGATGCTTTACTGTTAGAGCTGCTACGCGAGCAGTTTAATTTGCGTATGCAAAAAGGCACCGGACAGTTGGGGAAACCAAGTGAAGTGAAACGTGTACGTCGCACGATAGCGCGAGTGAAAACAGTAATCGCTGAGATGGCAACAGGTAATAGTTGATGAGTGAAATACAAAAAACAGCCAAGACAATCACGGGTCAGGTGATTAGTAATAAAATGGATAAGACCATTTCAGTACTGGTCTCAAGGAAGGTAAAACATCCTTTGTACGAGAAATATATCAGGCGCTCATCAAAATTTATGGCGCATGATGAAAACAATGAATGTAAGGAAGGTGATGTGGTTGTTATTGAAGCATCAAAACCTATTTCAAAAAACAAGTTTTGGAAGCTGCAAAAAGTAGTTACCAAGACTCAAGGAATCTAGAGAGCAGAGGAGTAGCGTAGATGATACAAATGCAGACCATGCTGGATGCCGCAGATAATAGTGGTGCGCGCCGGCTGATGTGCGTTAAGGTTCTTGGTGGTTCCAAGCGACGCTACGCCGGAATTGGTGATGTCATTAAAGTGACAGTGAAGGAAGCCATCCCACGGGGTAAAGTTAAAAAAGGTGAACTCTATGATGCGGTTGTTGTAAGAACTCGTAAAGGTGTTCGCCGTTCTGATGGGTCACTGATCAGGTTCGATGGCAATGCTGCTGTTTTACTGAACAGTCAGCGTCAGCCTATAGGTACTCGGATTTTTGGTCCGGTAACGCGTGAATTAAGAAGCGCTGAATTTATGAAGATTGTGTCTCTAGCACCCGAGGTTTTATAGAAAATGCGTAAGATTAGTAAAGGTGATGAGGTCGTTGTTCTGGCCGGAAAGGACAAAGGCAAACGTGGTGTTGTATTGAAAGTGATGCAAGAACTGGAAAAGGTCATTGTCGAAAATATAAATATGGTGAAACGTCATACCAAAGGGAATCCAATGCAAGGAACACCGGGCGGTATTGTTGAAAAAGAAATGCCATTACATATATCGAATGTAGCTATCTGGAATCCAGTATCGGCCAAGGCAGATCGGGTCGGAGTCAAAACGTTGAAAGATGGACAAAAGGTGCGCTTCTTCAAGTCTAACGACGAAGTCGTAGATGTCTGAAGGCGGAAATATAATGGTTAGACTAGAAGAATTTTATAAAGAAAAAGTAATTAAGCAACTGACTGATCAGTTTGCTTATAAAACAGTGATGCAGGTTCCTCGTATCACAAAGGTGACACTGAATATGGGGCTAGGTGAAGCAGTCGCTGATAAAAAGATCATTGAACATGCAGTCAGTGATATGGCAAAAATTGCGGGACAGAAACCTGTGGTAAATCTTGCCAGAAAATCCGTCGCAAATTTTAAGATTCGTGAAGGTTGGCCTGTCGGATGTAAGGTAACTTTACGCAGAGAGCGGATGTACGAATTTCTGGATCGACTCATTTCGATTTCCATTCCGCGTATTCGTGATTTTCGTGGGTTTAGTGCGAAATCATTCGATGGGCGTGGTAATTACAGTCTCGGTATTAAGGAACAGATTATTTTTCCTGAAATTGATTACGACAAGATAGATACACTTCGTGGCATGGATATAACCATTACAACAACCGCAAGAACAGATGATGAAGGCCGTGCATTATTGACGGCGTTCAATTTTCCATTACGTAAATAATATTTGAGGTCGATATGGCAAAGGTTTCAATGATTAATCGTGAGCTAAAGCGTACAAAGTTGGTCAAGAAATATGCAGCCAAACGCGCAGAGTTGAAGGCTCAGATTAAAAATATGTCACTCAGTGAAGAAGAACGAAGGATAGCAAGAGAAAAGCTGAACATGTTGCCACGTGACTCCAGTCCAGTGAGACACCGCAACAGGTGCAATTTGACCGGACGTCCGCACGGTTATTACCGTAAGTTTGGGCTTTCTAGAAACAAACTGCGTGAAGCAGCCATGCGTGGTGATGTTCCAGGTCTGGTTAAGGCTAGTTGGTAGGAGAAATAGATATGAGTATGCAAGATCCATTAGCCGATATGTTGATAAGAATCAGAAATAATCTGGCCAGATCAAAAGCAACTGTAAGTATGCCTTCATCCAAGCTCAAGGTTTCTGTGGCAAATATTCTTAAAGAAGAAGGTTACATCACAGAATATGCAGTGGAAGGTGACATCATGAAGACGTTGACCATTGAACTAAAGTATTTTGAAGGCAGACCTGTAATTGAAATGCTGAAACGTTTCAGTCGTCCAAGTGTTAGAAGATATCGATCTAAAAATGAACTGCCAAAGGTTATTGGTGGTTTGGGTATCGCCATTGTCTCCACATCAAAAGGTGTGATGACCGACAGAAGCGCCCGAGCACAGGGCATTGGTGGCGAAGTGTTGTGTGTTGTTTCTTGATAGGTTAAAACGATGTCACGAGTAGCAAACAATCCTGTTGAGTTACCTTCTGGTACTGAGTTCAGTATTGCCGAAAGTACCATCACAATAAAGGGCAGTAAAGGAGAAATGCAACACAATCTGCATCCTCTGGTGAGTGTGACGCAAGATGGTAATCAGTTAAAAACGGCAGCAAATGACGATTCTAAGTCAGCGAATGCATTGGCGGGAACAACACGTGCATTGCTGCAAAACATTGTCACTGGTGTCACCGTTGGTTTTGAACGTAAATTGACGATCATCGGCGTGGGTTATCGTGTACAGGTACAGGGTAAGGTTCTGGATTTAACCCTGGGTTTTTCACACCCTGTTAAATTTGAAATTCCTGAAGGAATTACCATTGAGACGCCAAGTCAGACAGAAATTGTCGTTAAAGGAATGGACAAGCAAAAGGTTGGTCAAGTGGCAGCAGAAATAAGGGCGTATCGTCCGCCAGAGCCTTATAAGGGGAAAGGTATTCGTTATGCAGATGAAAATGTTGTCCGTAAAGAAGCTAAAAAGACATAAGTAAAAAGAGCTAAGTAACAAAGAGTAAGAAACAATGAAAAGTAAAAAACAATCAAGACTAAGACGTGCAAAACGTACCCGAGCTCGCATCAGGATCGGGGGCCTGAGTCGTTTATGTGTCTACAGAACGCCGAAACATGTGTATGCGCAGGTCATCGCAGCAAACGGTTCTGAAGTACTAGCGAGTGCTTCGACATTAGATAAAGATATCAGGGGTGATGTCAAATATAGTGGCAATGTTGATGCGGCCATTGTTGTGGGCAAGAAATTGGCGGAACGTGCAAAAAAGGCAGGAGTCACACAGGTGGCTTTTGACCGTTCTGGGTTTAAATTTCATGGACGCGTTAAGGCATTGGCTGATGCCGCACGTGCACAAGGTTTGGAATTCTAGAGGTTTTTGATAAATGGCTGTTACTGATTCAATCACAGGAAACGAAGATCTGCTGGAAAAGCTGGTTCACGTTAATCGCGTCGCCAAGGTAGTTAAGGGCGGCAGACAATTTGGTTTTACGGCACTTACCGTTGTTGGTGATGGTAATGGCAAGGTTGGTTTTGGCCGAGGTAAGGCTAAAGAAGTACCGATTGCTATTCAGAAAGCGATGGAGAATGCGCGTAAAAACATGGCTCCAGTCGCTTTGAATGAGGGGACTCTGCATTATGCAATTACGGGGACCCATGGTGCGGCAAAGGTCTATATGCAGCCTGCTTCAGAGGGTACCGGAATTATTGCTGGTGGTCCTATGCGTGCAGTCTTTGAAGTTGCGGGTGTGCATAATGTGCTGGCAAAGTCGATTGGTTCGACAAACCCGATAAACGTCGTACACGCGACTGTCAATGCGTTGAGATCGATCGCATCGCCGGATGTAGTCGCTGCTAAACGTGGAAAATCAGTTGAAGAAATATTGGATTAGACTGGGTTAGATTAGACATGGCAAAAAAGAAACAGATAAGTGTAACCTTGAAACGTAGTATCAATAAGCGCTTGGCTACTCACAAGGCATGTGTGAAGGGCCTGGGATTACGGCGAATTGGACATACCGTTACGGTTCAGGATACACCGGAAAATCGCGGCATGATAAACAAAGTAAATTATCTGCTGGCCGTTGAGGAAGCATAAAAATGCGACTGAATACATTAAAACCACAGGCAGGATCCAAGCCAGCAGCAAAACGTGTAGGTCGAGGTATTGGTTGTGGTTCTGGCAAGACATGCGGTCGTGGTCAAAAAGGCCAGAAGTCAAGAAAAGGTGGCTATCATAAGGTGGGATTTGAAGGTGGGCAGATGCCGCTGCAACGTCGTCTTCCAAAGATAGGATTTAATTCCCGGTTATCAGCCACGACAGCAGAGATACGCTTGCAGGAACTTGCGAGTGTCGATGCTGAAGTCATTGATTTGAATGCTCTGTTGGCGGCTAATCTGGTCTCAAAAAATATCAAGCGAGTAAAAGTCATTGCTTCAGGAAAAATTGAGAAAGCAGTCTCTGTACAAGGATTGGGTGTGACAAAAGGTGCTCGTATGGCCATTGAAGCTGCCGGCGGAAAAATTCTAGGGGACTAAATGGCAACATCTAACCTAGCAATTCCCGGAGGTTTGGCCGGGTTAGGAAAACTGAAAGAGTTGCGTCAGCGACTATTTTTTCTTTTGGGTGCCTTGTTTATTTTTAGAGTATGTTCATTTATTCCTGTACCAGGAATAAATCCGAATGCACTGGCGGCAATGTTTGACCAGCAGAGCGGGACCATACTGGACATGTTTAATATGTTTTCAGGTGGCGCTCTGCAAAGACTGTCAGTCATTGCTTTGGGCATTATGCCCTATATCTCTTCCTCTATTATTATGCAGCTGCTTACTGTGATAGAGCCAAGATTAAAACAGTTAAAAAAAGAGGGGGAGCAGGGTAGGCGTAAAATTACGCAGTACACACGTTATGGAACGGTTTTCCTGTGTACGTTTCAGGCATTTGGTGTGGCAACCTTGCTGGAAAGTCAGCAAGCAGCTGGTTTGGCCGTGGTCATGGATCCAGGTATCGGATTCAAAATAACAACGATTGCTACACTCGTCACAGGAACCTTGTTTCTGATGTGGCTGGGCGAACAAATCACTGAGCGTGGAGTTGGTAATGGTATTTCCATGATCATCTTTGCAGGCATTGTCGCAGGATTACCCTCAGCGGTTGCTGGTACCATGGAATTGGCTAGAACGGGCGAATTGCATCTATTGGCTGTTTTTTCTCTGTTTGCGTTAGCAATCGTTGTCACGGGTTTTGTTGTTTTTGTTGAGAGAGGCCAACGAAGAATCACCATTAACTATGCAAAGAAACAGGTTGGACGCAAGCAATATGCTGGTCAATCAAGTCATTTGCCGTTGAAACTGAATATGGCTGGTGTGATTCCACCGATATTTGCCTCCAGTTTGATCCTTTTTCCGTCTACCATCGCAGGTTGGTTTGGTCAGAGTGAAGGGTTGAGGTGGCTACAAGATCTGTCGACCGTGATGTCACCAGGCCAGCCAATTTATGTTTTGATGTATGCGGCCGGCATTATATTTTTCTGTTTCTTTTATACAGCGATTGTATTCGATCCAAAAGAAACGGCCGACAATTTGAAGAAATCCGGTGCTTTTATACCGGGGATGAGACCAGGAGAACAGACAGCAGCTTATCTGGATAACGTGTTAACTAAATTAACCTTAGCAGGTGCTGTTTATATCACTTCGGTTTGTTTGTTACCCGAGTTTTTGATTGTGAAATATAATGTTCCTTTCTATTTCGGGGGGACATCACTGCTGATTATCGTCGTTGTAGTTATGGACTTTATGTCACAGATACAGGCTCATTTGATGTCTCATCAATATGATTCCTTGTTAAAGAAAGCGAATTTGAAGAGACACGGTAAGAGATAACCTGAATAGTTCGATTGGAGAACAAAGATGAAAGTAAGGGCATCCGTTAAAAAAATCTGTCGCAATTGTAAAATTATACGCCGAAGAGGCGTCGTCAGGGTCATATGTACTGATCCTAGGCATAAGCAGCGCCAGGGTTAAGAGAGTAACAGGAGAAATAAATAAATGGCGCGTATAGCTGGTATAAATATACCCGATAACAAGCATTTGAACATTGCATTGACCTATGTCTATGGAATTGGTCGTACACGTTCCCACGATATCTGTGATGCAACGGGGATTAAGGCAGAGACCAAAGTCAGAGAGCTGACTGAAGCCGAGCTTGACAAGATCCGTTCAGAAATAACCAAGTATGAACTGGAAGGTGATCTGAGACGCGATGTCTCAATGAATATTAAACGATTATTGGATCTTGGTTGTTATCGTGGGATTCGTCATCGTCGTGGTCTCCCTCTCAGGGGCCAAAGAACGAAAACGAACGC
>Ga0209997_10000796_pt1 | contig 11040 bp, 16 predicted proteins | sample CR04metaG_FD_182079 | JGI IMG/M metagenome (GOLD analysis project Ga0209997, IMG submission 182079) | Deep subsurface microbial communities from Mariana Trench to uncover new lineages of life (NeLLi) - CR04 metaG (SPAdes) (version 2) | ecosystem: Environmental > Aquatic > Marine > Ocean trench...
TCAAAAATCATTTAGACAATATGTCATTAAGAAAAAATTCTGAAATCATATCTATCCATGGAGATGAAGGGACCAAAATTAAACAATATTTCCACCCACACAACACACTAAATGGAATTAATTATAGTATAGCGCAATTTACGCTAGAACCAGGAAAAAAATCTAAACTTCACAAAATGAGTTCATCTGAGATCTACTATATTTTGGAAGGAAGTGGAAAACTAGAGATCAACGAAGATACGTACAATCTTGAAAAAGATGATTCTGTGTATGTTCCACCAAATTCTAAGCAGTTTATTGAGAATACAGGCTCGATAAATTTGAGATTTTTATGCATAGTAGAACCTGCATGGAAAGCAGATGATGAAATTTTATTAGAATAAACAAGATTTGACACAAAATCATATGTAATTATTTTTAACATATGACGTGTCTCTAGAAGTAGTGAACACGTATCAAGCACTCAGAGCATTGAATATAAAACAAGACCCATCTCAAATTGAGATCAAAACAGCTTACCGAAAGCTGGCACTAGAATTACATCCTGATAAAAATAAAAACAAAAAAGAGGATGTGCAATTTAAGAAAATTACTGAAGCATACAATTTCCTTAAGAAAAATCACAATAAAAAGAGCAAATTATCATATCAAGAATATTCTGAAAGTAAATCAAACACCAAGACAGACTTTAAGAGAAGACCTCAATGGGGAGCCCCAGGGGATCAAAAAATTCCTGAACAAGACTGGAGTAAATTTACTCGCGAATTTGAAGAAGGCGATCCTGATTTTTGGAAAGAATATGAAAGTAAATTCTGGAAAGAATACAATGCGCGTTTACGCCCAGATGGTAAAAATGGAGAGTATGATAAAGCAAAAGAACCAAAAAAACAACCAGACCTTTTCGTGGATGTAGACAAAAGTTTGTGCATTGGTTGTTGTAGTTGTGAAACTATAGCACCGGGAGTTTTTGAAATAAATAAACAAAGCAGATTTAATCCTAAATCAACAGTAATCAATCAAAAGGGTGCCGGGATAAACAAGATAATGAATGCTGCAGAAACTTGTCCAACAAAAGCAATCAGAGTAGAGAATCTCGAAACAAAAGAGAGATTATTTCCTTACTGAAATTAGATTTTTAATTTATTGTAAAGTTCTTCAATTTCAGATTCAGATAGTTTCAATGTAGAGTTAAACATACTGTGGATTGTACCTGCTGAATCACCTGTACTTCTTGGAACTAGATGTACATGAACATGAGGGACTTCTTGTCCAGCATCTTTTCCATTATGTACAGCAACTAAAGTTGCACCAGTTAGAGCATCTACTTTAGAAATCATCAAATGAACTAGAGAGAACAAATCAGTATTTTCCTTAGGGCTCATATCTTGAATTTTTTGATGATGATTTTTTGGCATGACAAGCACATGCCCCTTTGCAAGAGGAAATGCATCCAAAAACGATATAGAGTTAGAGGTTTCTTTAAGAATTTTTGCTGGAATATCACCTGCAATAATTTTACAAAAAATACAATCCATAGTATTTCATTAGAGTTTCATTTACCATAGACCGCCATCACCTGCATTTGGATCTAATTTCTTTTCAGGGACGTTTCCATGTGCTTTTTTTATATGTCTTTTCAAACGCTCAGGATCATGCAATTCAGTACCACATTTTTCACATTTTGTTTGGTTTTCCTTGTCTTTGTCACGTTTGAACAAGCCCATTAACTGATAGACTCTTGAAATACATTATAAAGGATGCTCAATTTTTGAAAAACTATGGCAATAAAAAATATCACAGTTTTAGGTTCTGGGGTTATGGGACATGGAATTGCTCAAGTTTCAGCAACTGCAGGATACAATGTAGTGCTACGGGATATTGAGCAAGGATTTTTGGATAAAGCAATGGAGAAAGTAAAATGGAGTATAGATAAACTAGTTTCCAAAGAAAAAATTTCAAAAGAAGAAGGTGATGCAATTTTTGCAAGAATCAAACCGGTTGTAGATTTGAATGAAGCAGTAAAAGATGCAGAACTAGTAATTGAAGTAGTTCCAGAAATCATGGATTTAAAGAAAAAAGTTTATGCTGAATTAGACAAGGCAGCAGCACCAGAAGTAGTCTTTGCATCAAATACAAGTACATTGCCAATTACTGAAATAGCAAATACAACATCACGTCCTGAAAAATTCATAGGAATTCACTTTTTCAATCCACCACAATTAATGAAACTAGTAGAAATAATTCCTGGAGAAAAAACATCACAAGAAGTAGTTGATTTGACACAAGAATATGTAAAATCTGTTAACAAGATAGCAGTGATATGCAGAAAAGATGTTCCTGGGTTCATAATTAACAGATTGTTTATTCCAATGGTACATGAAGCATGTTATCTAAAAGACAGAACTGGTGCAACACTTGAAGAGATTGATTCAGCTTTCAAATTCAAATTAGGATTTCCAATGGGTATCTTTGAGTTAGCAGATTTTACAGGAATGGATGTAATTCATAAAGCTACAGTAGAGATGCATTTACGAGACAAAAAAGTAATCAATCCTCACCCACTAGTTGAGAAAATGTTTGATGAAAAAAAACTTGGACAAAAATCAGGAGAAGGATATTACAAGTATTCAAAAGACAAATATGAAAGAGTTGCACTATCTGAAGAATTAGCAGCAAAATGTGATCCTATTCAGATTGTTGCCAACATACTAAACAATGCGGCATGGCTTGTTACAAATGGAGCAAGTGATATAGAAGAGATTGAAAAAGCAGCAAAGTTAGGATTGGGACTAAAAAAACCATTATTTGAAACAGCAAAACAGATAGGTATCAAAAAAATTGTTGATGAATTAAACAAACTTGCTGAAGAACATGGCGAGTTTTACAAGCCAGATCCATTACTTGTCTCTATGCAATAATCAATACAGTTTGACTAATTGCGGACTAGTAAAAAAATCAGGACTCTGGCCAGTTATTTTCACACAAAATGCATTGTCCTCTATATCCTGCATATCTGTCATCCCATATGACAACAGCTGACCTTTTATCACAAGAACCGCACGATATTTGCAAATTCTTAACGGATATTCCTGATTCCAAATGTCCACGTAATACCATTCGAGTCATGTAATTACTTTGTATGAATATGATATTACTTGTCGTTATCAGAATTGGTAAAAAATTAGCATGACAGCTAAAAACAAGCCTTAGATTCTAAACTATTTTTGTTCTCATTTAAATTTCATGTGAGTATTAACCCTAACTCTTTTGAGCCATTCTTGAAGCCTCACCGCTCTTAATTTTATTAAAAGCATCAATAATTTCAGCATCCGTTGTCTCTGAGTCTCGGTTGTATGGTGCAGTAATTAATTCTAAAATTTTCTTTACTGCTTCCTGAGGAGTATCGACTCCAATAATTTTGATATTTTCTCTATGATCAATAAATCCATCAATGTATGGTTCAACAGAACCTCCTATGTTTCTGATTGCAACCATAGGTTTTTTGTACATATATGCAGCACATACTTCCGATAAAGTTCCAGAACCACCACCTACAATAATTACTCCATCAGCAGTTAATGCATTTAGAAAATCACGAGCAAGGCCCATTCCAGTTGGTATTACAATGTCACAGAATTCATTGGCCATTGTTGCATCATCTTGAGGTATTATTCCTACAGTCAAACCATTTGCATCATGAGCACCATGTGATGCAGCAGCCATTACACCTCCCAATCCACCAGTTATTAAAACAGAATCAGATTTTGCAATTTCTGATCCAACATCGTATGCAATTTTTTCATGTTTTGGTGTGCATCCATTTGTATTATTACCGATAACTAAGATCTGACGTTTCTTTGTCATACACTAAGTAGAAAAATTGGTTTGAAATATCTTCCTCATCTGGATATGCCTGCAAGAATTAATTGGAGTTTTTTGGTAAGGAAACTTTGGAATGTAATTTCCATGGGGGTTGATGAATGTGCAGTTATTTTCTGGCTTTGTATAATTTCGTTTTCCAATCTTTCCCGAATTGCCTGATCATCTAAGATTTGATGTTTTAATGAAATTGCTTGTTTCCGATTACTAGTGTATATTTGAATCCAACAATATCCTGTTTGGCTGTCATCAATTTCTATTTCAGTTATTTTCATATTAGAATTATCAGATATTTGCTTTTTAGGGTTTCAATTTTTTTTGGAAGGTAAATCATGATTGTTTGATAAAATTACACATACAAAAATTCCCTTACCTGAAATTGCCTGTGCGCTATGTTTTATTCCCTTTGGAATGAATATGGTTGAAGGTGATGTCACTTCATAAGACTCATCTTCCAATTGGATCTCATATGTCAAGCTAGAATCTTCAGATAATATCAAATTAATTTCATCATGATTATGTTTGTGTAATTTACTATATTTTGGAAGATCTTTTGAGGCGTCAACAAAGTGAACTGCAATATGTGTATCTGATTGAGGAATCAAAGATTTGTTCAACATGGATAATCGTTTGATTGGAGCCTTTCCATGAAAGGGGACCTTGTCAAGTGATTCGATGACTCCTTTTTTGATAAATTTTTGATATTTGTTCACGAATCAATTAATCATTCTATCAATTATATCAGTTGTCCATCCTGTTATCATATAAGTAACAAAGTCCAAATAACATTATTGCAAGTTGATAGAACCTCAGAATGGTTTGTTCCAAAATTTGGCTCTAAAAAATTTCGAATCAGTATAGGAATTTTGTTTTTGCCATACACAAGTATTGTTACTTGCTTTGCTGCCTTGGGAGCAATTTCAGGGCCACTGCAATTAGAGCGAGTAGTAGCAATTTGTGTGATTTATGTTTTAGCATTAGGAGTTGGGGCTCACCTACTTGATGCAGTAGGAGGTAAAACAAAACCTTGGGGAGATTTACCAAAAAGAAAGATTGGGTTTTTGGCATTAGTTGCTGTAGGCATTGCATTTTCTGTTGGTATTTATTTTGCATTTTTAGATTCTCCTTGGCTTTTTCCAATAGGAATTGTTGAAGGCTTTTTTCTATTTGCATATAGTCTAGAACTATTCGGTGGTAAATTTCACAATAATTCATCAACAATATTTTCGTGGGGTGTACTACCTGTCTTTGCAGGTTCTGTTATACAAACAAACTCCATAACCATTGAAACAATAGTCATTGCTACAATTACTGCATTAGTTACATACGCACTGATTAAAACATCTAGACAATACAAACTACTCAAGAGAGATAATGGAGACGCCCACATCATCAAAAAGAAAGAGCGTATTTTAAAATTGATAACAATTGGAGTTATTGCATCAACTATTATTTTTTTCATTATAAGATATTATAATTTGATTTGAGCAATTCCAAAAATTCAGATGAATGTAAAATATAGCGAGGATAAACTATACAAAAAAAGACTCTTTTTGAGAGTAAAGGATATTAGTTAATTATACAAACGATATTCATGGAAAGACGTTCAATTCCAGTATGTTTTACAGAAAAACAATACAAAATGATCGAAGAATTTGCCAAGAGAAATGGCATGCTCAATGCAAGTCAAGCTCTTGAAAAAATCTTAAACCATTAAGTGATTTTTGTTATTTTTATATCGCCAATCCAAACTTTCTAATAGATTAAATTATTTGAAATCTCATATAGATTATGGGATTATTTAGTGGAAAGCCATCATATTGTGCTGTTTGCAACAAAAAGTTAACTCACAAACACAAACCAAAAAGAGAATGGGGCATCAAAGGTAGACTTTGTGGGGATTGTCATTTTGAAAAATCAAAGGAATACTATGAAGGAACAATAAGGCAGCCATGTGTTAAATGTGGAACAACTAAAAAGATCACAGATTTGTGGGAACCTAGATGGCAATGGGACATGGAAGGTTTGTTGTGCAAAGAATGTTTTGACAAAAAAGAAGAAGATTTTATTAAAAAGAAAAATTTTTGTGCATTGTGTGGAGGAAAGATGGGATTGCTTAGATTCAATCCAAAGGGAAATTGGAAGGTTGAAGGTCAGCTTTGCAGAACTTGCTGGGATGAGAAGAAAGCAGAGTTTGGATAAAAGTGCGTTTTTTTAAAAAAATTAGATGCGATATTTGTGACAAAAAATTTTCAAAAGAAGAAGATGTGATGAATCACAAACAGATTATTCATGGAAAAGATTTGCAATATGATTGTAAAGAATGCAACAAATATTTCTCAAACATGGAAGATATGAGAACGCATTTACAAAGAGAGCACAGTTACAAAAAAGATAGATAGTTAGACTGCTTTTATTGTTTTTACTACTGGAGGTCTTACTTTAGTAAAGACTCTAAATCCACAGATACATTTGATTTCAGGCAAGCGAGATAGTTCAGTGTTTGAAACATTAGTTGCACACCTAAGACAAGAGTAGATTACATCAAATGTCTCAGCAGGAGTTTCTTCAACAGAATCCAAGTTTTCTTCAACCATATTTATCATCAAAATTTCGATAATTTAAGGATACCAAATTATGTCAATGATAATTCAATGTAGACATCATCAGGAATTTTAAGCCTCATTAGTTGTCTAATTGCCTTGTCATCAGCATTAATGTTAATTATTCTTCTATGCATCTTCATTTCCCATTTCTCATAGGTTTCAGTGCCACTACCACATGGGGATTTTCTGGTAGCAATATGTAGTCTTTTAACAGGAAGTGGGGTTGGACCTTTTACTTTAACGCCAGTTTTTTTTCCAATTCCCATGATTTCTCCACAAACACCATCTAACTTTTTTAAATTGGTGGATGTGAGTTTTACACGGGCTGTTTGTGTCATGAAAATCTGCCTATGGTTTGTACTCTTCAGTAATTTCCTTGACGATTCCTGCTGCGATAGTTGCACCCATATCTCTAAGAGCGAATCTACCCATTTCAGGGAAGTCTTGGAAAGTTTCGATACAAGTTGGTCTCACCGGTCTGATTTTTACAATTGCAGAATCACCAACTTTTAGGAATTTTGGATTTTCTTCCTCAACTGCACCAGTTGCTGGATTGATCTTTTGGAGGAACTCAGTAATAGTTGCTGCAACTTGTGTAGTGTGTGCATGCATAACTGGCGTATAACCAGGAGCAATTGCAGTTGGATGGTGAATAATTATAATTTGTGCTTTGAATTCTTTTGCAACCATTGGTGGTTTATCAGGAGTTCCAAGTACATCGCCTCTCTTGATGTCTTTCTTCTCAATACCTCTAAGGTTAAAACCAATGTTATCACCTGCTTCGGCAGATGGCATTTCTGTGTGGTGAGTTTCAATGGATTTGATTTCACCGAGGGCACCAGAAGGCATTACAATGATTTTCTCGCCTGCTTTCATAGTTCCGGTTTCAACTCTACCGACAGGTACTGTACCTACACCAGTGATGGTGTAAACATCTTGAATTGGGACACGTAGTGGTTTACCAATTGGTTTTTCTGGTATTGTAAAGTCATCAAATGCTTCAAGGAGTGTCTTTCCAGTATACCATGACATGTTCTCAGATTTTTTAACTAAATTATCGCCTTTCCATCCAGAGATTGGAATAACTGCTACATTTTCTAATTTGTAACCTACAGATTTTATCAATTTTTCGCCTTTTTCTTTGGCGGCTTTGAATGCGTCCTCTTTATAGTCAACTGCATCCATTTTGTTGATTGCAACAATTAGTTGGCTTACACCAAGTGTTTTTAGCAAGAATGCGTGTTCCCTTGCTTGTCCACCTGCTGCGATTGCAGTATCAGTTTCACCTTCTTTTGCTGAAAGTACTAAGATGGCTGCATCTGCTTCAGAAGCACCAGTAATCATATTTTTAATAAAGTCCCTGTGTCCAGGTGCATCAATTAACGTAAAGAAGTACTTTGCAGATTCAAACTTTTGGAAAGCAAGATCAATAGTAATTCCTCTTTCTCTTTCATCTTTAATATTATCCATAACCCATGCATACTTGAAAGTGTCACCTTTTCCGGTCTTTTCAGATTCTACTGCATGTGCGGCAATAGTTCTTTCATCTACAACGCCTAGATCCATCAAGAAATGACCCATAGTTGTTGATTTTCCATTATCAATGTGACCTGTTACAATCATGTTCAAGTGTGGTTTGTCTGCCATATGGAGTGCCTCTCTGAGGGCATTTATTACTGTTATGAATTTTTGAAAAAAACTTTACATTTTTACAATAAATTATGGATCAAAAGAGTTTGCTAAAAGCACATAAATCAAAGGTACAAAAATGGGAGTTATGAAAGTCACAGTATCAGTTATCAAAGCCGATGTCGGTGGAGTTGGAGGTCATACAAAACCAAGTGATGGTTTAATTGAAGCAGTAAGAAATACCATCAAAAATTCAGCAGATCTACTAATTGATTATTACATCGGATATTGTGGAGATGACGTTCACATTGTAATGTCTCACACACATGGAGTAGACAATCAACAAATTCACAAACTTGCTTGGGATGCATTCATGGCAGGAACACAAGTTGCCAAAGAAGAAGGACTTTACGGTGCAGGACAGGATTTGTTAAAAGATTCTTTTTCAGGAAATGTGAAAGGTATGGGTCCCGGTGTTGCGGAGTTGGAATTTGAAGAAAGACCAAATGAAGCATTTACAGTGTTTGCAGCAGATAAAACAGAGCCTGGAGCATTCAACTATCCAATTTACAGAATGTTTGTAGATGCATTAAGTAATACAGGTTTGATTGTGAACAAATCACTTGCTAGTGGTGTTAAGATAAAAATAATGGATGTTGAAGAAGGGAAAATTGCCGAACTTGAATTGTGGCAAGATAAACCAACTATTGAAGCTGCACTGATGTATCCAGGAAGATACGTTGTTGATTCAGTCACTACTAAAGAGGGAGAGCCAATTCTTGCAGCATCAACTGATAGACTACACAACATTGCAGGAACATATGTTGGAAAAGATGATCCAATATGTCTTGTTAGAACACAAAAAAATTTCCCAGCTACAGAAGAAGTTGGAAGTGTATTTAACAATCCACATTATGTGGCAGGAAATACGAGAGGCAGTCACAATATGCCACTAATGCCTGTAAAACTAAACTCTGCTGCAACTATCAATTTCTGTATTCCAATTGTTGAGGCACTAGTGTTTAGTATGCATAATGGAAAGTTTACGGGTCCGTTTGATGGATTCTCAACTCCAGACTGGGACTATATCAGAGAAATTGCAACGAAGAAGGCATTGTCAATGAGAAGTCAAGGATTCATTCATCCAGCAACTCTTGTTCCATCAGAATTAGAATATGCTGAAGGATACAAAGCAAGAATGAGGGTTCTCGAGAGTAAGATGAAGCCGATGGAGGGATATACTTCCAAAGGTGAAAAGAAAGAAAATTATGAAGATCCAGATTAACAATTTCTTTTGTCATCAAAGTTATAGGAAATAGTTAATAGAAAAAGGCTCTATGAAAATAGGTAATGAATTACTTTCAAAAAGTTTTTGATTGGAGAACTTACATTTTTACGGTAATAGCATTAGTCACATTTTCAAATTTTATGCTTGTTTTATTTGGACAAACCATACCAGGAATCTTTTTGACATTTTTCAAAATGGCTGGAGAGTATGTTATTTTAGGATCGGTCTTCATTTTTGCACTTATTTGGCTTGTTAAAGCAAGGCCACACAATCGTCCAAAACAATATTCAGTGGTGACATTTGATGTGTTTGGGAAAAAGAGCCAAATTGACGGCATTAGAACTGAATTCAAAACACATGATGTTGCTTGGAGTTTTATGAAACAATACAAAAAAGAATATCCATTACACAACTTTGCTCTAGTGTCTGAATATCCAGAATCAGACAAACCAACAATTTTCAGATACATATAGTTTCAAACTTTTATTCAGGATTACGTAGAGGATTAGAATGGAGTTTTCTATAATAGCTGATTCATTTAACAAAATGGAATCAACTAGGAAAAGGTTAGAGTTAACTCAGTTTCTAGTAGAATTATTTGAAAAAACACCTCATGAAGTCATTTCTAAAATTGTGTATCTTTTACAAGGAAAACTAAGACCAGACTTTGAAGGAATTGAACTAGGTGTTGCTGAAAAACTTGCAATAAGAGCAATTTCAAAGTCATCAGGAATTCCAATTAAGAGAATTGAGGAGGAATATAGAAAAGAAGGAGATCTTGGACATGCAGCATCAGTAATACTAGAACAAAAAACACAGACGACATTTCTTGTAGAAGACATAACAGTAGAAAGAGTCTATGAAACATTATTCAAAATTGCCAAGTTAGAAGGAATTCGCTCACAAGACATGAAGATAAAATATATCTCGAGTTTACTTAATGATGCAAATCCATTAGAAGCAAGTTATATTTTGAAGATTATGTTGGGGGCTTTAAGATTAGGAGTTGCAGAGAACACAGTGATGGATGCATTAGCAATAGCATTTTCTGGGAAAAAGGACAACAGGAAAGTTTTGGAATACGCATACAATGTCTCAAGTGATTTAGGTAAAGTTGCTGAAACTATAGCAACTAAAGGTCTTGAGGGAGTTGAAAAATTTGAGATTATTTTGTTTAATCCAATCAGACCAATGCTTGCTGACAGAGTAAAAAGTGAAGAAGAAGCAATTGAAAAAATGGGGAATGAATTTGCAGCCGAGTACAAGTTAGATGGAGAAAGAGTACAGCTTCACATTGAAGGAGAAAAAGTAGTGTTGTTTTCTAGGAGTTTAGAAAACATTTCAAGTTATTATCCGGATATTATAGAAAAAATTCCTAAATCAATTCAAGCTGACAATGTAATTTTAGAAGCAGAGGCTGTGGCAATTAATGAAAACACAGGGGAATTTTTACCATTTCAAGAATTAATGCATAGAAGAAGAAAATACAAGATAGAAAAAGCAGTAACTCAATATCCAATCACAGTAAATTTTTTTGATATATTATACTGTAATGGAAAAAGCTGTTTAGAACTAGACTACAAAGATAGAAGAGAAAAACTAGAGAAAATTGTGAAAGAAGATGAGTTTGCAAAATAT
>Ga0209997_10000797_pt1 | contig 11032 bp, 10 predicted proteins | sample CR04metaG_FD_182079 | JGI IMG/M metagenome (GOLD analysis project Ga0209997, IMG submission 182079) | Deep subsurface microbial communities from Mariana Trench to uncover new lineages of life (NeLLi) - CR04 metaG (SPAdes) (version 2) | ecosystem: Environmental > Aquatic > Marine > Ocean trench...
TGGCATTTGTCCCAAGAGCATTGACTATTGCCGGGTCTGACAGCGGCGGTTGTGCCGGCATTCAGGCTGATCTGAAGACCTTTGGCGCGCTGGAGGTGCACGGCATGAGTGTCATCACTTCCGTGACCGCCCAGGACACCAGACGTGTCCACACGAGCTCCGACCTGCCCCTTGAAACCATCGAACGCCAGATCGAAGCGGTTATCGAGGACATTGGAGTCGATGCCGTCAAGACGGGGATGCTTCCCTCCGCTGAGATCATTGACGTGGTCAGCGAAAAAGTGAAGCAGTTTCAGATCGAACGTCTGGTTGTGGACCCTGTAATGGTGAGTACCGGAGGAGATCCACTGATGGGTCAGGAGGCAGTGAAAGTGATGAAAATCAAGCTGTTTCCCCAGGCATTGGTAGTGACTCCCAACCTGCAGGAGGCGGAATTCCTGACCGGGCACAAGATCACGAATGAGAAGGAATTGAAAGAGGCACTTGAGGAAATCTTTGAATTGGGGCCGACTTCAGTTATTGTCAAAGGGGGCCACAGTACAGATCTGAACCAATCTACCGATCATTTTTTTGACGGTGAGACATTCAGGTTGTTTTCCGAACCTCGCATTGACACAAAGAACACCCACGGCAGTGGATGTACGTTCGCCGCCGCTATCACCGCTTACCTGGCCCGCGGCCTGGATCTCATGGAATCCATCGCCAGCGCAAAAAAATACACCACGGAAGCCATCCGTCATTCCTTTCCGCTGGGCCAGGGTCACGGGCCGCTGGGCCATTTTTGGAAATACTGGCAAAGTGAGCAATGAACTCTCTCTTTGACCTGTGGTGAGACTTTTTTCCCGCACCCATTTGTGATAATCTAATAGAACCAAGTACTGATGTACTCATATTCTAAGTGTTTGGAAGGAGATCAGTTATGGCTTCTAAGGGAGACAAGTTTGTTTACTTTCTGGTAGGGGGATTTGTGGGTGCATCGGTCGCCTTACTGCTTGCTCCCAAAACCGGGGAGCAAACCCGGGAGTTCCTGGAAAAGAAGTACAGGGTAGGAACTGAGGGGTTAACGGAGAAGTTTCGAGAGGGTCAAGAGTTTGTCACTGACAAATCGGTTGCCATGACCGATCAGGTCAACGAAAGGATCAATCAGGGAAAGGACCTTTTGCAGCAACATAAAGAGCAAGCCTCTGCGGCCATTGCGGCGGGAAAAGAAGCCTATGCCAGGGAGAGAACCGCACTGGACGACGTGGGCAACGGGAAGAAAAGTAAGAAGAAATCAGTTTCTTAAGGAGAGTTCGGGGACAGGCCCCGAACTCTCCGTATGAAGGGAATGACCTGTGAGTCTTGAAACGCTTCTATTAGTCTTCGTCGGTATCAGTGCAATAGCCTTTATGCTCCAGTGCCTTTCTATGTGGAAGGCTGCCCGATCCATCGCCAAAACTGTGGAGCGACTGGAACAGGAAACGAAGGAGTTGCGAGGGGATGCTCACGAACTAATGGAGAGAGCCCAGGGCATTGTGGAAAGCATGGCACCTCTGGGTCGGATCGCCGAGAACTTAAAGGCCAATATGGATCTTATCTCTGAGATGGTGAAGGAACGAGTCCAGGATCTGGACGAGTTTGTCCAAGAAATGACCGAGATGGGTCGAGAACAAGCTTCCAAGGTCAACCATGTGGTCACGGACACCGTTGAAAAGTTTGAGCAGACCACTGAGATGATTCACCAGGATGTTCTCAAACCGGCCCTTGAAATTTCTTCATTTTTAAAGGGAATCAAAGCAGGGCTGTATTATCTCTTCAACAAAAAGACTCCTCCACCGCCAAGCAAGAGCCACGCTGAAGACGAGCTCTTCATATAGCCGGGACTATTCATAAATTCTCTACTGCAGCTGCGCCGCCTTCATCTGAGCGCAGTGAAGAAATCATCCGTCCTGACAATCACAAATAAATCCCAAATCCTAAATTCCAAATCCCAAACAAATAACAAATTCCACGTTCTAAATCACAAACAAACTCAGTATGAGACAGTCTGTGAACCCACACTCTCAGAGGTTTGGAGCTTGGAATTTAGATTTTGGAATTTGTTTGGAATTTGAGATTTGGGATTTGGGATTTTCAGATATCTCCCCAGCGCAGTAGGACACTGCCCCAGGTAAAGCCCGCTCCAAAGCTGGCCAACAGCAAGAGATCTCCCTTTTTGATACGTCCCTGCTGATGGGCCTCGGTCAAGCCAATGGGGATAGTAGCCGCCGTCGTATTCGCGTATCGGTCAATGTTGATGACCACCCGTTCGGGAGAAAGCCCCAGGCGCTCCAACGAGGATTGGATGATCCTCAGGTTGGCCTGGTGGGGAATTAATAGATTGACATCATCGGCGGTGTAGCCGTTTCTCTCCAGAATGTCTCTGGACACCTGGGTGATCAGTTTTACCGCGTATTTAAAGACATTTCTCCCATCCTGATGCACGTAGTGCATTTTCTTATCGATGGTTTCATGACTGGCCGGATGGAGACTGCCGCCCGCCGGCATGTAGAGAAACTTCCCCCCTGCTCCGTCGCTGTGAAGCAAGAAATCGATGATCCCGACGTCTTCGTCCTCGGTGGGCTCCAGCACGATCGCTCCAGCTCCATCGCCAAAGAGAACACAGGTGCTTCGATCCTCGAAATTGAGTATCGAACTCATCACATCCGTTCCCACCACCAGGACCTTCTTGCACCTCCCGGTCTGGACAAACTGCGCACCCGTGGCCACGGCATAGAGGAACCCCGAGCAAGCTCCTGAAAGGTCAAAGGCCCAGGCATTCTTGGCGCCGATCTTGTCCTGGACAATGCAGGCCGTAGAAGGAAACATCATATCGGGGGTCACGGTGGCAACAATGATCAGATCCAGCTCCTCCGGTCGGAAGTCTCTGCCTTTAAAAGCGTTCTCAATGGCCTTTACGGACAAATCACTGTTGGCCTGACCTTCGGACACAATACGTCGTTCCGAAATTCCACTGCGCTCACGGATCCACTCGTCGGTGGTATCCACCAAGAGTGCCAAATCGTCGTTGGTCACTCGTTTTTCCGGCACATACATGCCCAGGGCCGTAATCTGAGCTCGTATTTTTTTCAATGGCACCTCCTAATCACGAACTGTATGGCTCCACTTTTCCAGACTACTGAGACAGCACTTCAACATCTTTTGGCAACTTGAAACGGAACTGTTGATCAGAAATTCGTATGTTTTCACGAATGTTCTTCATGATGTATTCGTTGCGGTTTCCGATCGGCTCAATGACGATCAACCTATAGATGAGATAGGTTGATGGATCAATTTCCAACATCAAATATGAATAGCCACCCTGAGGTCGTTTCGGCGTCAGTCGTACGAGTAAGTTCTCGGCCTGCAGTGGCTTTTCCACTTCCTCCAGCTCAACCTGAAAGTCTTCCTGAATCTTCCCCCTCCCTACCAGAAAGAGCAAGGGTGTCGAGGCGTTTTCCAGGTCCAGATCTGAGACGATGACCTGTTTGTCCTGGGGAAGATAAAAATAGCTTTTTTTACCATCGGCGATAAAGAATTTTGGCGTGGGCTGCTGGTATTCCCAATACATTTTTCCCGGCTTTTTCATTTTTACGATCCCTGATTCCCGCAGTTGAACGCCCCCCCCTTGAAACATTTGTTCAAAGTCCGCTGAAAAGCTCTCCAGCGCCTCATACTTTTGTTGCAATCGGGCAATCAGCTCATCCGGGGCCTGAGCGATCGGCATCCCCGACATCATGAGAACCAATGTGGCTACCTGACAGAATCGTGTCATTGCCTCGTACTCTCCGACTCCTCACCCATAAAGCTCTCATAAAGAATGAAAAGAACGCCGCAAGTGATGGCGGCGTCGGCGACATTGAAAGTCGGCCAGCGAAATCGATCCTGCCAATACACCTCAATGAAATCGGTGACATGGTGGTGGACGATCCGCTCAAGAAAGTTACCCAGAATTCCACCCAGAAGCAGTCCCAGCGACATCAAGAGCTGGGGTTGATTCAAAGGCGTACTCCAAATGTAGTAGATCACAACGATCACGGCAACGATCGCCAGGACTGAAAGAATAATCTCTTTCCAGGGTGACTGGGAAGTGTGGAACAGACCAAACGCGATCCCCTCATTTTGTACATAGTGAATCTTGAAGAAACCGTCTATGACACTGTAATCGTGAAGCCAGCTGGCGTTCCGGATCCACCACTTGGTGAGCAGATCCAGCGTAAGGATCACGAAACCCAAGACAATAGCTACGGTGCGCATCTTTGGCTCAACCACGTCCCTTGTCGATCTCCTTGAGAATCTCGAAGCAGCGAGAACAGAGGGTGGGTATTTCGCTGTGTGACCCCACCGATGGAGAATAGGTCCAACAGCGCTCGCACTTGTCTCCCGGGGCCTTGGAAACACTCACTTCGATTTCTTCTCCGGACAGTTCCGAACTCTGAGTCAGCTCGACGTCAGAAACAATGAATAGAAAGCGGAGGTCCTCGGAAAAGGATTGCAGGTACTCGAAGATCTCCGAACCACAACGAATTTCAACCTTAGCTTCCAGCGAATTGCCCATCTGTTTCTGTTGCCGACTTTCCTCCAGTGCTTTGCTTACCTGGGCCCGAATCTCCAGCAGTCGCTCCCACCTGCTCAGTAACTCGTCGTCTTGACATTTATCGATCTCCTGAGAAAATTCAGCCAAATGGATGGACTCAACCGGTTCACCCTGGAGATACAGATTTTTCCAGATCTCTTCACAAGTGAAGGGCAGGATGGGCGCGAAAAGCCGGACAAGAGTGTCGGTGATTCTAAAGAGTGCTGTTTGGGCAGACCTCCGATCGAGCGAGTCGGGAGCCAGGACATAAAGACGGTCCTTTAAGACATCGAAGTAGAAATTAGACAAGTCAACGACGCAAAAATTGTAAAGGGTATGATACACGACGTGAAATTCAAAGTTCCGGTAGGCTTCCCGAACCCGGCGCGCTACACGAGCCATGCGCGCCAGCGCCCAGCGGTCCAGCTCGGTCAAATCTTCGTCGATCACCGGTTGGTGGTGGTCGAAATCAAACAGGTTGCCCAACAGAAAACGATGGGTATTGCGGATCTTTCGATAAGCTTCCCGCAGCCGTGAAAGACCTTCCTCTCCCAAACGAGCGTCCTCTGTGTAGTTAATGGAGGAAACCCACAAACGGAGAATCTCCGCTCCATTGTCTTTCATCACATCAAGCGGAGAGATGACATTGCCGCGAGATTTGGACATAGCCCGTCCTTCCACGTCCAGCACCCAACCGTTACAGATGACTGTACGGTAAGGCGCTGCGTCCCGAACACCCACAGCGACTAAAAGCGAGCTATGAAACCAGCCCCGGTATTGATCCCCTCCCTCCAGATAAACGTCTGCAGGCCAAGGCAGGTTCTCACGTTCTCCCAACACCACATGATGACTGACGCCGGAATCGAACCAGACGTCCAGAATGTCGTCTTCTTTTTCAAACTCAGTACTGCCACATTCACAGCGCGTACCTTCGGGTATCAGTTCGGAAGCCCTCAGCGAGAACCATGCATCGGCACTCTGTTGCTGAAATATATCAGCCACATGATTGATCACCTCGTTCCGAAGCAGCGGCGACTGACATTGGTTGCAATAGAAGACAACAATGGGTACCCCCCAGATCCTTTGCCGGCTGATACACCAGTCGGGCCGGGTGGCTATCATATTGCTGATCCGCTCTTCGCCCCATCCGGGGATCCAGCGCACCTTTTTGATCTCTTCCAGAGCCCGTTGTCGTAGTTGTGCGTGATCCATACTGATAAACCACTGCGAGGTGGCCCGAAAGATCACCGGATTGTGACAGCGCCAGCAATGTGGATAACTGTGCACGATGGGTTGTTCTGCCACCAGCACCCCCTGTTCACCCATCAACTGGTTGATCTTCGGGTTGGCTTCAAACACCTGCAGATCTGCAAAGTGCTCCACCTCGGAGGTGAATCTACCCGAGGCGTCCACGGGACAGTACACCTCCAGTCCGTTCTCGATTCCCACCAGATAGTCGTCCTGGCCATGTCCGGGGGCGGTATGAACAGCACCTGTGCCCTGTTCAAGTGTGACGTGGTCCCCCAGAATACTCTTCGATTCTCGATCCAGCCAGGGATGCCTGAAGACGAGATCTTTCAGGGCCTCTCCCTGGACCGTCCCTACCACAGAATGGCTCTCAAAACCACACTCCTGGGCAACTTGTTCCAGCAACTCTCGGGAGATGATGTAGATCTCATCTGAAACTTCCACCAGCGAGTATTCAAAGTTGGGGTGAAAGCAAACGGCCAGATTGGCTGGGAGGGTCCATGGCGTCGTGGTCCAGATCAAGGCGAAGACCTTGCGCTTATCCCACTGGGGATCCAGACCGGCGGCCCCTTCGATGACCGGAAATTTCACATAGATGGAGGGACTGGTGTGATCGGCATACTCCACTTCCGCCTCCGCCAGAGCCGTTTCACAGGTAATACACCAGTGCACAGGCTTGAGTCCCTTGTAAACACTCCCCTGCTCCACAAATTTCCCGAAGAGTCTGGCCGTTTCCGCTTCGTAACGGTGGCTCATGGTCAGGTAGGGAGCGTCCCACTCTCCAAAAATGCCGAGTTGCTTGAACTCCTCTTTTTGGATCTCGACGAACTTTTGAGCATACTCTCGGCACTCACGGCGCACCTTGAGACGGTCCATATTGGCTGTTTTTTTCCCCACAACTTTGATTTCGATGGGAAGACCGTGACAATCCCATCCCGGAAGGTAAGAAGCATCGTACCCTTCCATGGTTTTGGACTTCACAATAAGGTCTTTCAGACTCTTGTTCAGAGCGTGGCCGAGATGAATATGTCCATTGGCATAGGGGGGACCATCGTGAAGAACAAAGACCTCTCGTCCCTTCCGTGCAGCACGGATTCGTTGATAAAGGTCCATCTTCTGCCACACTTCCAACATGCCCGATTCCAGCTTCGGAAGGTTCGCCTTCATGGAGAAGTCCGTTTTGGGCAGGTTAATTGTTTTTTTCAGGTCTATCGACTCCGACATATCCCCCTTCGTTGATTCATCCATTCGTCTATTCCAGCGGCGAGAACCTCCCGGCCCTATCCACGAAACTTGGAGCAAAGCAGAACTTTAACAAAAGAAATAGTTCTCTGTTGGGGAAATCAGAGGGAAATTCGGGGACTGTCCCCGAATTTCCAGGAGAGGCTAGCGCAGATTGAATTGGACTTCGATGGTAGCCAGGACATCCACTGGCTTTCCCTTGAGGGTACCGGGTCGGAATCTCCAATTGGCGGCAATTTCTTGAATCGCTTTCTCTTCCAGTCCGTAACCCAAGCCTCTGAGCACTTTGAAGCTATCCACCGTTCCGTCCTTTCGAATGACAGCCTGAAGAATGATGACCCCCTGAACTTTCGATTTGATGGCGTCGTCCGTGTAGCTCGGAGTGGTCTGCTGCAAAATTTGGGGCATGGTCACGCCACCACCGATGGTGTAGATTCCCCCATCGCCGGTTCCAGGACCTGTTCCATCAACGGGTCCTCTACCCGAACCACGGGCGGGAGGACCAGGAGGCGCTTCAATATCACCAATGTTTAAATCGGACGCTATCTCCGCCAATACCTTTGGGATCTCTTCGATCTCCTTCTTGTGGATGGGCTCAGGGGCATTGGGAGTGGGATCGGGAATCGGAATCAGATCGGGCTTCGGTTCCGGCACCGTCGGTTTGGGTTCAGGTGGAATGACCTCAGGCGTGCTTCCCCCTCCGGCCAGAGCCGCAGGTTCAGCTAATTGTTTCAGTACCAGAACCTCTTGAGTGAGAATCAGGACCCGATCACCAAATGAGGGAAAAACGATGATAAAGAGCAGAATATGGAAAAGAGCGGACAAAACGGCAGCCACTTGCATGGGCTTGCGCCTGGAAATTTCCCCGTAAAAAGGATTTTGGGGATCGCCCGCATACTGAAAACGTTCGGCTTCGGTGATCTTAAGAGCAAAGAGTCCCTCTAGGAAATTCCTGCACCTTTCTAGAAAGCTTAACTCCTCTTCTGCCATCTTCTTATGAGTGTCCTCTCCCTATCCTAGAAAAGTAAAAGTCTTCGAGTCAACGTACGCCTCTAATTGGATGAAAACTCAAGGAGAAAGTATCATTTTTGGCACTAAATTGTCGCCCCTTATTCTTCCTCCCGATGGATTCGCTGCCCCGGCACCTTATTCTAGTGTCCCGAGAAACTGATGAGTCCGATGGGGAAAACCTTCCAAGTCGCCTTCCAGGTCCTTTCTCAGGCGGTGAAGATCGGCAGGCGTATCCACGTCATACCAGCAGGGAAGCAAGAAGAACTCATCGCTGGCCAATTTGTCCAGGGTCTCCTGCAAGACGACGTCAGTGCCCCAACTCATACTTTCAAAAAGGTCTTTTCGGGGCTCGGAAAGCGCCAGCAGGGAATAACCCCCGTCTTCCACCGGACCGACCACCACCGGGAACCGGGACAGCTTTTCCAGCGCTTCCTGGATATGCGCCAGTGGCAAAGAGGGACTATCGATTCCCAAAAGAACCACTCGACCCGAACTTCGGGAAACCATCTCATAGGCGTTCCACATCCGCTCACCCAGGTCTTTACCTTGCTGATGATGCACGTGAATCGCTTTCGGGAGTTTGTGCTCCTGGACAAAGAGTTTCCTTTCAACCTGGGAGCAGTCCGAGAGAAACAGATACCGAGTAACGCTGAGACAGGCGGTCCGATCCAGCGTATCCAACAGCAGGGCTTGATGAAGTTGCAGGCAACCCTCTGGAGTCAGAAAGGATTCTAGTCGTGTCTTGACTGCTCCTAACCGAGGGTAGCGGGAGAAAACCAGGAGAGCGTCACTCAATAGTACTCAGGCCTTAATGACTCCAAAAAATGTAGCTTTTCCAACTATCGGGGGTCTCGGACCCCCAGAGAAGGAAGTTGATTCTGTGAGGAAAACCGTATGGGGCCTTGGGCCGTCTCAAAAGCCTCACGCCGGCTTCTTCGGGTGTTCGATTTCCCTTTTTCCTGTTGCATCGAATGCAACAGGTGACGATGTTCTCCCAACTCTTATAACCTCCTCGAGCCACGGGGATCACATGGTCATAGTTGAGTTGGCTGGGAGAACACTTGCGCCCACAATACTGACAGCAATGACGATCCCGCGAGTAGATATTGCTTCGCGTGAACTTCACCTGATGGTGGTGTCGCTTCACCTTCACATAGCAAAGCAGCCGCAGCACAGAAGGCAGGGGAACGGAGAAGGAGACACTTCGAATCTCGCGATCGTACTCCGCCAGTACCTCAACTTTTCGTAGGAAGAGCATACACAAGGCACGCTTCCACGAGATCACGTGCAAGGGCTCGTAAGTTGAATTCAAGACCAGTATCTGTTCCATACCCGGAAAAGAACTTCTACTGCATCGTCAGTTCCGTTGTCAACACTTTCGCTTCAATCACTATTATCCAGTATCATCGCCCGTTGAGGTATGTACTTTCATGAAAAGTGTTGGCTCGGTCCTCCCCCAATTCCTGGATAGGATTGCCTCGGACGAGGAGATTGCACTTATCTTTCTCAGTGAACTGTGGCCTCAAATTGTGGGAAAGGATTTGGCTTCCAAGAGCCGCCCGCTGGCTCTTCGGGATAAAAGATTGCTCCTGACTGTTCCCAGCGAGATCTGGGCCAAGGAGCTGACACAGCTACGAGAAATGCTGGTTCATGCTGTGAACAAGCATTGGGATTTGAGTTTGATTGAAAAAATCGATTTCGAGGTTCGTACATAGAAAACTCGAAAGTTGTCTAAGGCTACCCAAAACACCTATAATCAGCGGCTTATGTTTCATTGCCTGCTGATCATCGCGATCCTAGGGTGGAGTATCTGTCCCGCTGTTTTGGGACAGCTTCTCCATCGCCGCGTCGATCCCTCTGTTCTGGAAGAGGATCTGACATTTGATACCAACACGATTCCTCTAGTCGATAACGGTGGCGCTGCTCTAGTGGATCTTAACTTCTCACCTAATGTGGTTTTTTCGCCTGATCCCAGGAAGGCCTTTGTCAGCTATCCCGGCTCCCATAAGGTGCTCGTGTTCGATCTCATAGAAGGCACTCCCCTTCAGCCAACGCCATTGATTGAAGTTCCCGACAATCCAGCCTTGATCACGCTGACACCAGACGGGAAAAAGATTGCGGTGGTCTCCCTGTTTCTCCAGAACAACCTACCCCAGAGCGGAGAGATCTTCGAGGGCGAGAATGTCGGAGCGATTTCCATCATTGACGTAGAGACTCTTGCGGTCCAGACACTCAACCTCACGGAAGTCTTCTTTTCCTTTGCCAATAACATTGTCTTTTCTGCAGATAGCCAGACCGGCTTTGTGGCTTCTTCCGGGACCGATCAGATTCTCCGTTTCGACGTGGACAGTGCTACAGAAATCACCCCCCGGTTGGATATGATCGAGGGAACCCGCCCCTCGTCCATTACCATGAGTCCCGACTTCAGCTTTTTTGTGGCGGTCCTGGTGGGCTCAAACTCGCTTCCGGTACAGGATGTTGCCGATTCTCTACAGGTCATCGATACCGGTTCATTTATGGTAACAAGAGGTATCGTTCCCACCCTCGAGGACCCCCTGTTTCCCCCTCACGGTTTTGTTGTCGCCAACACACTGGCTATCTCCGCTGATGGAAAGTATGGATTAATTGCCGATCAGGAGCTCAGCTCAGCCTCGTTCCAGCCTGAGGCGTTCATCGACCATGCCCTTTTGCTGGATCTGGAGACCGGCGAAACAGTTCAGGTCTTCGATATTGCCGGACTCTCAGGACCTTCCTTTTTGGTGCCTGGAGGAAAGCACTTCGTGACCCTCAGTGGGGGTGCGGTTGCCGTTACCGATATTCAAGCCCAGGAACTGACCGTGGTACCGACACCTTTCTTTCTCACCGGATTTCGCCCCACCACCCGTCCCGCTTTTGCCAGCGACGGTTCCCGGATGTACGTAGCCTCGGCTACTCGGG
>Ga0209997_10000798_pt1 | contig 11030 bp, 6 predicted proteins | sample CR04metaG_FD_182079 | JGI IMG/M metagenome (GOLD analysis project Ga0209997, IMG submission 182079) | Deep subsurface microbial communities from Mariana Trench to uncover new lineages of life (NeLLi) - CR04 metaG (SPAdes) (version 2) | ecosystem: Environmental > Aquatic > Marine > Ocean trench >...
GCCGACCAGGGCCTGCGTGGAGCAAAAACTGTTCCGCTCAAGGCGAATGTCGATGCTGCGGCTGAACATGCGGACGTTACGACGCTCGAGAAAGTGCTGGTCGTGAAAAATACCGGCGCCGATATCACCTGGTTAGAAGGTCGCGACGCCTGGCTGCACGATCTGGAAGCCGAAGTCGATGCGGATTGTCCCTGTGTGGAAATGGCTGCCGAGGATCCCCTGTTCATCCTGTACACGTCCGGGTCCACGGGAAAACCGAAAGGTGTCCTGCATACGACAGGCGGCTACCTCGTGTACGCGGCGGTAACGCATAAATACGTGTTCGACTATCACCCCGGGGACATTTACTGGTGCACGGCAGATGTCGGCTGGGTGACCGGACACAGTTACATCATCTACGGGCCGCTGGCGAACGGCGCCATCACCTTGATGTTCGAAGGCTTGCCGAACTACCCAACGGCATCGAGGTTCTGGGAAATCTGCGACAAGCACCAGGTCAATATCTGCTACACGGCGCCGACGGCCATTCGCGCCCTGATGCGCGAGGGCGATGAGCCGGTCAGGCGAACCTCGAGAAAGAGCCTTCGCTTGCTTGGCACGGTTGGCGAGCCCATCAATCCGGAAGCCTGGGAATGGTACTACCAGGTCGTCGGCGACGGTCGCTGCCCGATCGTCGATACCTGGTGGCAGACAGAAACGGGCGGCATCCTGATCACTCCTCTGCCAGGGGCGATGGCTCTGAAACCGGGTTCGGCCTGCAAACCCTTTTTCGGCATCCAGCTCGCTATTGTCGACGGCGATGGCAATGTTCTCGAAGGCGCAACCGAGGGCAACCTGGTCATTACCGACAGCTGGCCCGGTCAAATGCGCACCGTCTATGGAGATCAGAAGCGATTTGTCGAGACCTACTTCTCGGCCTTCGAGGGAGCCTTCTTCACCGGCGATGGCGTACGTCGCGACGAAGATGGTTACTACTGGATCACAGGCCGGGTTGACGACGTGCTGAACGTGTCGGGTCATCGGATGGGAACGGCAGAAATTGAAAGCGCACTGGTTGCACACGAAAGTGTGGCCGAGGCAGCGGTCGTTGGCTATCCGCACGAGATCAAGGGCCAGGGTATTTATGCCTACGTGACATTGATGGCAGGCGTCGATGCCACCGACGATCTCCTGGGAGAACTCCGGCAATGGGTTCGCAAGGAAATCGGACCGATTGCCACACCGGACTTCATTCAATGGGCGCCCGGATTGCCGAAAACTCGTTCCGGCAAAATTATGCGGCGTATTCTGCGTAAGGTTGCGGAGAATGATTACGGCAACCTGGGAGATACGTCCACACTCGCGGATCCGGCGGTCGTCGAACACCTGGTTGAAAATCGAATGAACCGGTAGATATCGACCGGTGGGCCGGGCTCCTACAGGAATTTCGCTGGTAATTTGGTGCCGGTAATTCGGCACCGAGATCAGAACTGATCCTCGTAGGATGCCTCTGCCGATTGATCGACGAGTTCTCCGTCGTCGTTTGCAACCGGCACCTGTTCTTTGGCAGGCTGAATTTTCCGGGTATCACCTGTGCGTTCCTCTCGCTTGAGCGTGGCGAAGTGTTTTTCGTAGGCACGGACAAAGTCATCGCCGAACTGCTGGGGTAATGATCCGATGCTTCGTTCCGTCATGATTGGATACAGATCGCAATACAGCTGCCAGTATTTAAGCTGATTCACGGCGCGGAACATGGCTTTCCTGTCAAGTGTCCGATCAAAGTTTGCCTGCAGTACATCCGGATCAAAGCGCGCGACGAATTCGCCGAATGCACTCATCATGCCCTCTAGCACGGCGTCTTGATGGAATTTGAGATCGTTGCAGACTTCCCGGACAGCATCGACGGGGCCGAGATAATTTTCTTCCTTGCCGACCAACAACTGCATCATCGAGGCGCGCGAGTTCTCAGCAACCTTGAGCGGATTGTTATTCTTGGGCAGAATTGTCGTTTGGTCCAGCCGGAACATGGCTTTGAGTGCGCTGCGGTTCGCCAGGAGTTCGGACGTACCGTCGACAAACTCCTTCAGGACCCGCCCGGCGTTTTCCATGACTTGAAACGGGTCCGCCGACGCGTGTATATCGGCACGACTGATGTCAAGTCCGCGCATGAACGCGTCCAGCAGGCTTTCAAGATCTAGTCGTCTGGCTTTTGCCTTGGTCGGCGGTGCCGCGAAGGGATTCGGCTTGTCGTTGATGCTTCCGTGGGCCTTCTCGGCCTCTTTTGCCCCGACAGAATCGCCAAACAGCGCTGAGGCAAATTCTTCGTCGCCGGTAATCTCTTCCTCACCCAGAAGCTCAATACCTGTTTTCACGGGCTCTTCGGAAACGAGCCGCTCGACATGGTCGGGAACGACGGTCATCGGCTCCGGTGGCGGCATTTTCAGGTCTTCGCCTTCATCAAGTGCAACCACGAACTCGAAGTCTCCCATGCGCAACCGGTCGCCATCGAACAGGCGGCGCGGATTGCCTCTGCCGAGCGGCTTCTCCTCGCCATTGACGAAGACGCCGTTGCTGCTGACATCGGCCAGGTAGTAGGCGCCGGCCTGAAAATCGATAGTGGCATGCTTCGCTGAAATGAATTGATCGGGATCAGGCAGTATCCAGTCGTTCTCCAGCGAGCGACCGATGGTACCGCCGTCTTCGCGGAACACTCGCACGCTGTCATCGCCGAGAATTTCCTTGTGATCACTTACTATTTCGAGCTGCAGCGGCATGGCGCCTCTCATGTCAATTAACGCACCGGCGCACTCCTGGCGTACCGGTTAATACTGAGAAATAGTGCCGTTTTCCGGGGGTTTGGCGCTGCCGAGCAAGTCACATAAATGGATTTGCCGGGTCTTGAACAGGTAGCCATAAAAGATCATAAAAGACCATATATAGATACGAAAAAGCTGGAAATTGTACCGGTACTGGAGAAACTTTTTGGGTACACTGGCCGCCCCACAATCTGCGAATGGACAAAAATGGCAGCCAAAACTCTCTACAAGGTGATCTTCATGAGTCAGGGGAAGGTATACGAGGTCTATGCGCGCAGCGTTAGTCATGGTGCACTGTTCGGATTCGTGGAGGTGGAAGAACTGGTGTTCGGTGCGCGCAGCTCTGTCGTCGTCGATCCGTCGGAAGAGAAAATCAAATCGGAATTCAAAGGCGTTAAGAGAACCTACCTCCCAATGCATGCGATCATTCGCATCGATGAGGTCGACAAGCAAGGCACGAGCAAGATCTCGAAACTCGAAGGTGGCAATGTCACCCAGTTCCCGGTGCCTGTATATACGCCTGGTGGCGAGAAAAGCAGCTAGATGGAATCGACAACTCTGCATTAACAATGACGTCAGGGCCATGTATGATCCCGGTCTTTCCAAACCCTCGCCCGGAAAGCCGAAAGTTTGTCGACGCCCGCGACCGATCTGCCGGTAGAAACTGCCAACAGTGTATTGGAGTTGCCGGGTCAATCCGCGCTGTCGGCATTTCGGCTTGACAAGCTCCTCGCTCAACTCCAGCTAATTAATGCGCGTATCAGCGGACTGCGGGCCCGATTCACCTACTTTGTCCAGGTCAGCGAGGCCCTGCCGCAGGCACAGCGCGAGCATCTCGATGCGCTGTTGTTAGCGGACGACGAAGTCGAAGATTTTCCCGACACCGCGCAACTGATCTACACCAGCCCGCGGCCCGGCACGATTTCACCCTGGTCAAGCAAGGCGACGGATATTGCTCGCGCCTGCCACCTGGGTTGCGTTACACGAATCGAACGCGGTGTTTGTTATGCCCTTGAGTGCAATGGCACGCTGTCTTCGACAGAACTCTCAAAGCTTGGCGAGTCGCTGTTCGACCGCATGACGGAGTGCCAGTTTTCAAGCGGGCGCGAGGCGGGCGTCCTTTTTGAGCAGCATCCGCCGGCACCGCTTGCCACGATTCCATTGCTGGAGGGCGGAGCAGACGCATTGCTTCGCGCCAACCGCGATCTGGGGCTTGCGTTATCGGGCGACGAGATCGACTACCTTGCCGAGAACTACCGGCAACTCGATCGCGACCCCACGGATGCGGAGCTGATGATGTTCGCGCAGGCCAATTCCGAACATTGCCGGCACAAGATTTTTCGCGCTGACTGGATCATCGATGGAGAGCCGCAAAAGGAGAAGCTGTTCAACATGATCAAGAGCACCACGCAAGCCAGTCCGAACGGTGTGATATCGGCGTACTCGGACAATGCCGCGGTCATGGCGGGCTGGGACGGCAAGCGGCTTAGTTCTCAACCGGAAGACCGGCAGTTCGAATACGCTGATGAGCCGATTCATATTCTGATGAAAGTCGAGACGCACAACCATCCGACAGCGATCTCACCGTTCGCCGGCGCCGCAACAGGGTCAGGAGGAGAAATCAGGGATGAGGGTGCTACCGGTCTTGGCGCAAAACCAAAGGCCGGGTTGACCGGCTTCACCGTTTCGCACCTGCACATTCCGGAATTCGCGCAGCCCTGGGAAAAACCGTTCGGACATCCGGACAGGATGGCCACGCCATTGCAGATCATGCTGGAGGGTCCGATCGGTGGCGCGGCTTTCAACAATGAATTCGGCCGTCCGAATCTGCTCGGATATTTTCGCACCTACGAGTCGCATGTTCCCGGGCTTCCGGATCGCGAAATTCGCGGTTATCACAAGCCGATCATGCTTGCGGGCGGTGTCGGCAACGTTCGCGAGGAGCATGCACTCAAGATCGATGTGCCGGCTGGCGCCAGCATTATCGTGCTCGGTGGCCCGGCGATGCTCGTCGGCCTGGGTGGCGGCGCCGCTTCCAGTCTCGGCAGTGGCACGAGTTCGGAAGATCTCGATTATGCGTCGGTGCAGCGCGGCAACCCGGAAATGGAGCGGCGTGCGCAGGAAGTCATCGATCAGTGTACAGCAATGGGTACCGATAACCCGATTCTCCTCATCCATGACATTGGTGCGGGCGGACTTTCCAATGCTGTGCCGGAAGCCGTCGAACATAGCAAGCACGGAGCCCAGGTGGAATTACGCGATGTGCCGAACGCAGAACCCGGTATGTCGCCAATGAGTATCTGGTGCAACGAGGCACAGGAAAGATACGTCGTGCTCGCTGATCCTGACCGGGCGGCAAAAATAGAGAGCATTTGCGCGCGCGAGCGCTGCCCATTTGCAGTCATCGGCAAACTGACCGCAAACCGGCAATTGATCGTTACCGATCGTGAGTTCGGCAATCGTGTCGTCGACATGCCAATGGAGATGCTTTTTGGCAAACCGCCGAAGATGACCCGCGATGTTGTCAGGATCGAATCGCCGACTACAGACATCAATCTCGATGGCATCGAACTGAAAGAGGCTATTTTTCGTGTACTGCGATTCCCTGCAGTCGCTGACAAATCTTTTCTGATTCATATTGGCGATCGCACCGTCGGGGGCTTAAGTGTGCGGGATCAGTTGATTGGTCCCTGGCAGGTTCCCGTCAGTGACGTCGCGATTACGGCAAGCGGATTCGAAAGCGAGACCGGTGAGGCGATGGCGATGGGCGAACGTACGCCGCTTGCCGTGTTGAATGCACCGGCATCGGGTCGCATCGCAGTTGGCGAGGCAGTGACGAACATCGCCGCCGCTGCTATCAGGGATATTGAACAAATCAAATTGTCGGCAAACTGGATGGCGGCAGCCGGACATGCTGGAGAGGATGCCAACCTGTTCGATACGGTAAAAGCGGTGGGTGCCGAACTTTGCAGGGAGCTCGGTATCGCAATTCCGGTCGGCAAGGATTCGCTATCCATGCGAACGCGCTGGACGGACGAGGACGGTGAGTACCAGGTCATCGCCCCGGTGTCGCTTATCGTGACCGCGTTCGCGCCGGTGCGGGACATTCGCCGGCACCTGACGCCGCAATTGAGATCTGTCGATGAGGCTAGTCACCTGCTGTTGCTGGATATCGGTGAAGGCTCAAACCGCCTCGGTGGGTCCTGTCTTGCGCAGGTATTCGAACGCCACGGCGGCGCCACGCCTGACCTCGATTTCCCGCAGCGCCTGAAGAGTTTCTTCAACGCGATTCAATCTCTCAACGAGCGGGGACTGATTCTTGCCTATCACGATCGGGCGGATGGTGGCCTGCTCGCCACGGTCGCCGAGATGATGTTCGCCGGGCGGCTCGGTGTGTCGCTCGCTTTGCCGGGATCCGCGCGTGACCTGCTCGCGCTTTTGTTCAGCGAAGAGCTTGGCGGTGTCATTCAGGTTGCAAACAGCGAACTCGCTGAGGTACACGCGGTGCTCGAGGAAAATGGCGCAGGCTGGGTCGATATCGGCACCGTCGAGCCCGACGATCAACTGTCGATTTACAACGATGACGGATTGGTGCTGCGTCTCGATCGGACCCGGATGCAACGCGAGTGGTCGGAAACAAGTTATCGCTTGCAATCGTTGCGCGATAACCCGGATACCGCGAGAGAAGAATTTGAGCGCATTCTGGATACCGACGACCCTGGACTGAACGTCAAACTGACTTTCGATCCGGCCGCAGACATTGCCGCACCGTTCATTGGTGGGCTTAGGCCGCGTGTTGCCATTTTGCGCGAGCAAGGTGTAAACAGCCAGATGGAAATGGCCGCAGCATTTATGCGGGCGGGGTTCGCGGCAGTCGACGTGCACATGAGTGATCTGATTAGCGGCGAAGACAGCCTCGAAAACTACCAGGGTATTGCTGCCTGCGGTGGCTTCTCTTTTGGTGATGTTCTCGGCGCCGGGGGAGGCTGGGCGAAATCCATTCTTTACCAGTCCGTCTTGCGCGATGAGTTCGCAGCGTTTTTTGAGCGGGATGATACTTTTGCGCTTGGTGTCTGTAATGGCTGCCAGATGCTTTCGCACCTTCGGGAACTTATCCCCGGCGCGGATGACTGGCCGGCATTCCGGCGCAATAAGTCGGAGCAGTTCGAAGCAAGACTGAGCCTGGTCGAGGTCGCCGAGAGCCCGTCAATTTTTCTTGCCGGCATGGCCGGTTCGCACCTGCCAATCGCGACCTCGCATGGAGAGGGCCGGGCGATCTTTACGGACAGCGATGCACAATCCCGCGCACAAGTCGCGCTGCGCTACGTGGACAATTACGGGGAAACCGCCCGGGCCTATCCTGCGAATCCAAACGGCTCTGTCGAGGGCATATGTGGCCTTGCCAACGTTGATGGACGATTCACGATAATGATGCCGCACCCTGAGCGTGTGGCGCGGACCACGCAGAATTCCTGGCATCCCGGTAACTGGGGTGACGACGGTCCCTGGATGCGGATCTTCCGCAACGCGCGCGTCGCCATATCCTGAGTTTGCCATGCGGGCGCTTGCTATGATTGGCCGACACAGTGCAAGGGGGAGATTGATGAGAGCAGTTCTCTTGCTGCCGGCATTGGTGTTGGCGGCCTGCCAGCCGACGTCGACCGAAGTTGCTTCGGCGCCACCTTCTTTTGCAATTTCCTATACGTCGGGTGCGTCCAGTGCCTCGCTGGACGGACGGCTGATCCTGCTGCTCTCCAAAGATGATGAGAGTGAACCACGATTCCAGGTGAGGCCGGGCATCGAAGCCGTGCAAATGTTCGGTATAGACGTCAATGGCGTTGCGCCTGGCCAGGCAATGATTATCGATGCATCGGCGTTCGGCTATCCCCATGACAGTCTGAAGGATCTGCCGGCCGGCGAATATTTCGTGCAGGCACTGCTGCACAAATACGATACCTTCGAGCTTGCCAACGGCAAGACCGTCAAGTTGCCCATGGACCAGGGCGAAGGGCAGCAATGGGCAGACTCTCCTGGCAACCTGTACAGCGAGCCGCGGCTATTACAGGTTAGCGCATCGGCAGAACCCATCCTGCTGGTCATGGACCAGGTTATTCCGGCGATTGAGCCGCCAGCGGACACCGATTTCGTCAAACACGTCAGAATCAGAAGTGATCTTCTCAGCGAATTCTGGGGCAGGGATATGTACCTCGGCGCACACGTGCTGTTGCCGGCCGGTTTCGACGAGCATCCGGAGGCCAGGTATCCGCTGGCGGTTTTTCATGGCCACTTTCCGGCGAATTTCGCGGGCTTCAGAAGCGAGCCGCCTGAGAAAGATCTCGAGTGCGTACGCAATGAGCGGGCCGATCTCGATTGTTACAACCGGATCGTTCAGGACGAGGCTTATGACTTCTATCAGAAATGGGTCGGCCCGGATTTCCCACGCATGCTTATTATCCAGGTTCAGCATGCGAATCCTTATTACGATGACAGTTACGCGGTGAATTCCCAAAACCTCGGGCCCTACGGCGACGCCATTACCTATGAATTGATTCCTTACATCGAGGAGCAATTCCGCGGTCTCGGTGAGGGTTGGGCGCGGTTCCTTTACGGCGGATCTACCGGGGGCTGGGAGGCTTTCGGCGTTCAGGTCATGTATCCGGACGAGTTCAACGGGACATTTGCCGCCTGTCCCGATTCCCTCGACTTCCGGCACTACTCGTCCGTCAATATCTATGAGGACGACAACGCGTATCGCATGCAAGGCGACTTTACTACCGTCGAGCGGCCGGCTTACCGCGACTATCTCGGCAACATCACAGTCACGATGGAAGATGAAAACCACATGGAACTGGTCATCGGTGACAAGAGCCGTTCCGGCGGGCAATGGGATATCTGGGAGGCGGTGTATTCGCCGATGGGCGAAGACGGCTACCCGATGCGCATCTGGGACAAATTGAGTGGCAAGATCAATCGTGACGTGGCCGATTACTGGAAAGAAAACTACGACATGCGGTATATCCTCGAGCGCGATTGGGAAACGCTGGGGCCCAAACTCGAGGGCAAGCTCCACGTTTACGTCGGCGACATGGACAACTTTCACCTGAACAACGCCGTTTACCTGCTGGAAGAATTTCTCGAGGGCACGAAGAACCCGTATTACGCCGGGCAGGTCGACTACGGTGACCGCTTCGAGCACTGCTGGAACGGCGATCACGAGAATCCCAATTACCTGTCCCGCCTGCGCTACAACACGATGTATGTGCCGAAGATTCTCGAACGTATCGACGCGACTGCGCCGGAGGGTGCTGACGTGACGAGCTGGCGTTATTAGGAAAATACGCCATGCACATGCTCATCTTGCTGTTGGTCGTTGCCCAGGGAGTTAGCGCCAGCAATATCCTGATCGGCATGGAGGGGCCCGCACAGTCTTTTTCGACCGATGAAGAGAATCTCGGCATGCATCTCGTCATCAAACATGTCAATGCGCAAGGTGGCATCCACGGCAGGAAAATAAAGGTCGCAGCCTATCCCCGCAGCCGCGAGAACATCGTCGAGCAGGCACTTGAAAACGTACAGCGTCTCAATGAAGAGGACCTGGTATTCCTGCTGTTCAATTTCGGCGGCCCGGCGTCCGTGCCGATCGGCGAGTACGCGATGCACAATAATCTTCCCTACCTGTTTCCGCATACTGCATTGCTGACGGTCGATGGCGATCGCCATGTGTTTACATCATTTCCGCGCTACGCGGGCGAGTCTCGCATCATGCTGCGCTACCTCGTCCGGACGGTGGGTGCGAAACGCATAGCCGTTATTCACGCGGACAACATTTATGGTGACTACTTTGCCGGACGTGCGCGTGAACTTGCGGGAGAAACCGGCTACACGTTTGTTGGCAACCGGGCTCTTGAGCGGTATCCGGAGGATGCCCTGGCCGAGATGCATGCACTCAGGGAAGAACAGCCCGACGTTCTTATCATGGCCCTTTATCCGGCGGGTGCCAAAAAAGTGGTGCAGGCGAAAGCTGCAATGGATTGGGACATCCGCCTGGTGTCGTCAGGACCATTGACCGATGAGCAATACCTGAATGTCGATGGTGGCGCGGCTGAAGGTACGCTCGGCTTTTGTCACTATCCCGACCCGAATGAGAGCAACGCGCCGGGTATCGTCGAATATCGGAAACTGATGGGCCGTTACTTTCCGGGTCACGAACTCAATCGCTATTCCCTGTATGGCTACGTGTTCGGCAGCCTGGTTGTGGAAGGTCTCGAACGGGCAGGCGCTGACCTGACACGCGAGCGTTTTCTCGATGCAATGGATTCGATCCGTGACTGGGACAGTGGTGGTATTCTGCCCCCCGTCAGCTTTTCTGCCGCAGATCACCATGCCCAGGACGCGGGCTTCATTTGTGAATTGAAGGACGGCCGCTTCCTGGCACTGAGCGACTGGCTGGTGCCGTAATTAACAGCTTGTTGAAAAACCCTGTTTTTAACAAACTGCCACGGGGTGAGTAGCTATACTCGCCCTTGAGTGACTCTAATTCTTCGGGAGGGCATCATGAAGAAAATTGCTTTGGCTGTAATTGCGGCGGCAATCCTGCCGTTCGCGTCATTGGCGCAGGATCAGAACAACTACCTGTGCACTCACGGTGATCTGCAGCGGCGCGTCGAGATCGTGTACGAAACGGGCGTGACCGTACCTTGTGAAGTGCACTACTACAAGGACACCGAGGCGCCTGGAGAGCGGCAAGTTCTATGGCGTGCCCTGAGCCAGGAAGGTTATTGCGAAGAGAAGACGCGGGAGTTTGTCACGCAACTCGCATCCTGGGGCTGGAATTGTACTCAGAGCGCGGGCGCGGCTTCTGATGAGGCTCTCGAATCTGACGAGGCTGATGAGCCTGATGACACGGAAGCGCTGGAACCGGTCGATGAAGTGGAGGCGACTGAAGAAACGTAGGAGCTCGCTCCCAATCCGCCGACACGGATTCACGTTACCCCGACGAATGGTGCGGATTGATCTTCAGTGCGATTGTTCGGAGATCTGATATCCCCCGGTGGGCCGGGCTCCTACGGCCGGGCGATGCTCTTGCGGAGAATTACGCGCTCGGTCGCAGTTCGTTGTTGCCATCCCGAACGAACAAGTGTCTTACCTTGATTGCTCGCGTGAGTTTTCCACGGCGTACGAAGCACTGGTAGAACATATCCTTCAGTACCTCAAGCAGGATGTCTGCCTGCGCGT
>Ga0209997_10000799_pt1 | contig 11029 bp, 7 predicted proteins | sample CR04metaG_FD_182079 | JGI IMG/M metagenome (GOLD analysis project Ga0209997, IMG submission 182079) | Deep subsurface microbial communities from Mariana Trench to uncover new lineages of life (NeLLi) - CR04 metaG (SPAdes) (version 2) | ecosystem: Environmental > Aquatic > Marine > Ocean trench >...
CGCCGACCCGGCGATCTATCCCGGCGACGACTGGCTGGGGCGCGTCGTCAATGCATTCGGCGAGCCCGCCGACGGCAAGGGTCCCTTGCCCTTCGGGCCGGCCGCCTATCCCATACACAACCAGCCGCCCCCGTCCCACACCCGCCAACGGATCGGCGCCAAGGTCGACCTGGGTGTCAGGGCGATGAACGTCTTTCTCACCTGTTGCCGGGGCCAGCGCATGGGCATCTTCGCCGGGTCGGGCATCGGCAAGTCGACCCTTTTGTCGATGATGGCCCGTCACACCGATGCGGAAGTCAGCGTCATCGGCCTGATCGGTGAACGGGGGCGCGAGACGCGCGAATTCATCGAGGACAATCTCGGCCCGGACGGGCTGGCCCGCAGCGTGGTCGTCGTCGCCACCTCGGATGAATCGCCCCTGGTGCGCCGTCAGGCGGCCTATGTGACGATGGCGGTGGCCGAATATTTCCGCGACCGGGGGCTCGATGTGCTGTGCCTGATGGACAGCGTCACCCGGTTTGCCATGGCCCAGCGGGAAATCAGCCTTTCGGCCGGCGAACCCCCGGCCAGCAAAGGCTACACGCCGTCGGTCTTCGCCGAGCTGCCGCGGCTCCTGGAGCGGGCCGGACCGGGGGCCCGTGGCCAGGGCTGCATCACCGGCCTGTTCACGGTGCTGGTGGAAGGCGACGACCACAACGAGCCCGTCGCCGACTGCGTGCGCGGCATTCTCGACGGCCACGTGGTGCTCGACCGCGCCATCGCCGAACGCGGCCGGTATCCCCCCATCAACGTGCTGCGCAGCGTCTCCAGAACCATGCCCGCGTGCAACACGGCGGAGGAAAACGCCGCCGTCGATCGTGCGCGGCGCTACCTGGCGACCTACGAGGATATGGCGGAACTCATCCGGCTCGGCGCTTACCGCGGCGGCAGCGACGCCGCGGTCGACGAGGCCATCCGCTACTTCCCGGCGCTGGAGAAGTTCCTGAGCCAGACCAAGGACGAGAAGACGGACCTGGCTACCTGTTACGGGATGCTGGACGATATCCTGAACGGCGGAGGGGATTCCGGGGAAACGGCCGAGCCCCCGGAAGCCGTCCGCTCCAAGCCGCTCCCGCCGGCCGCGGAAGCCCCCCAATCCGCCGGACCCCCCCAATCCGCCGAAGCCCCCCGGCCGGCCCAGGCGTCCGCGGAGCAATGAATGCCGACGGGGGATGAGGGTTGGCCGGAAACCTCAACAGCCTGATCCGTCTCCATGAATGGCGCGTCGACGAGAAGCGCCGCGCGCTGGGGGACCTGCTGGGCGTCGTCGCCGATCTGGAGCAACAGGCGCGGCGCATCGAAGAAGACCTCAAGACCGAACAAGGCGTTGCCCGCGCCTCGCCCGATGAGGCTGGATACCTGTACGGCAATTACGCCCACGCCGTGATCCTGCGCCGCGAGCGGATCGCCCAATCCATCGCCGAGACGGAGAGGAAAATCGCCGCCGCCCGCGAGGCGCTGAACGACGCCTACCGAAATCTCAAGAAGTACGAACTGGCGCAAGGCGCCCGGGACGCGCGCGAGGCCCGGGAACGGGAACGCGCCGAGCAGATGGTCCTCGACGAACTGGGCGTCCAGGCATACCGGCAGCGCCGGCGCTAGTGGCCTGTCCCGGAGATTCGCGCAACATACGATCGTTTTTCCCGCCTTCTCGGGGCGTCGGGAACGCTTGACGATGGCCCCGCATCGCCGGCGCGACGCTTCCTACCCAAAAGACGCGAAAAGACGATCACACGTATCATCCTATTAAGATGGAGGGTACTAGGCGGAGGTTGGCTTGGTGCCGCCTTCCGCGCCCGTCCGTGGGACCGCGTTCAGGAGACCCCTTCCAGGGCGTCCTCGATGGCGGCCAGGACCTCGTCGATGTTGACGGGTTTGGTGAGGTACCTGTGGAAACCCGCCTGCGCCGCCCGTTCCACGTCACCGGGCATGGCGTTGGCGGTCAGGGCGATGACGGGAACGTGGCGGGTCTGCTCCATTTCGCGGAGGCGTTTCAGCGCCTCGAAGCCGTTCGCTCCGGGCAGGCCGATGTCCATCACGATGACGTCGGGTTTGCGCTCCCTGGCCAGTTCCAGACCCGTTTCGGCGCTGTCGGCGGAGACCATGGTGAGATTGGGCACGCGGCCGATGATCTCCGCCATCAGTTTCCGGTTGGCCGGGTCGTCTTCCACGTAAAGCATCGTGTGTCCCCGTGCCTGCGCCGTCCTCGAGCCCTCCGCCGGGGAGTATTGGCGGGCTGTGACGGCGCCTTTCGCGGCCGGTTTATCCGCGGCCAGGGGAAGTTCGATCCAAAACGTGCTTCCCCGGCCCACTTCGGTCTCGAATCCGATTTGTCCATCCATCAGCTCGATCAGCCGCTTGGTGATGGTAAGGCCGATTCCGGTGCCCTCGATGTCGGTGAATTCCGCGCCCAGCCGGCGGAAGGGCTGGAAAAGATGGCCCTGCTTTTGCGGGGAAATGCCCAGACCGGTATCGGCGATGCTGACGCGCAGCATGCCGCCCGCCGTCGGCTTGCACCCGAGGGTCACCCGGCCGCCGTCGCGGTTGTACTTGATCGCGTTCGAGAGAAGGTTGAGAACCACCTGCTTGAGCCGCGTTGCATCGGCCCGGACCGCGGGCAATTCCCTGCCCGCGGCGCCGTCCACAAGGGCTATGCCGTGTCGATCCGCCAGCGTCCGGGCCAGGTCCAGGCATTCCGCGAGGATTTGCCGTGGCGCCACGTCGTCGATGGTGAGCGCCACCACCCCGCCTTCGATCCCGGCAAGATCCAGGACCTCGTTGATCAGGTCCACCAAGTGTCTGCCGCCCTTGAGGATTTGCTGCACGTACTCCTTTTGCGGTGGGCGGAGCGGCTCCTTGGGGTTGTCCTGAAGCAGCTGCGCGAATCCGAGGATGGCGTTCATGGGCGTGCGCAACTCGTGGCTCATGCTGGCCAGGAACTCGGACTTGGCCCGGTTGGCGGCGTCCGCCTGCTGCTTGGCGGCGCGCAACTCTTCCGCCCGCGTGCGCTCGGTGATGTCCATGGCCATGCTGATGGTGAAGCGGCGGCCGTCGGAAAGCCGGCCAAGGGGACTCGAACGGAAATCCCAGATGCGTTGCTCGCCCGTGGACGTGGTGAGCACGCACTCCCCGTCCCTTTGGCTCCGCTCCGGGGCGTGGAGGGAACCGGTCCCGTCGCCGGAGTCCGTCCGGTTGCGGACGGACGCCTTCCGGGTCCAGGTGTCGACGGCCGGGATCTCGGCATGGGTATAGCCGGTCAGTTCGGTCCACTGACGGTTGATCAGGAGGACTTCACCGTCCTCGGCGTACATCATTATGGGAATCGGCGCATCCAGAACCGCCCGGCGCAGGCGCTCCTCGCTTTCGCGCAGGGTCTTCGCGGCCCGCCCGCGCTGGACTCTGACCACCAGAAGAACAACAATAACAATGAGTTGCGCGACAAAGAACAGGGCGATCAGGGTGCCGGAGAACGGCTGCGTCACGAAAAACGGTTGGTCGGCGGCGACCGACGGGCCGCACCCGAGGAGCAGCCCGGCAAGGGCGATCGCGGTGCCGCGGACAAACCGGCGGTAGGGTGGAAAGCGCGTTTTCACCCCGGTGTCTCCTTGCGGTTCCATGCCCGTCTCAATATCTCCTCAGCCGCGACAACAGCGCGGCGTTGTCCCACTTGGGCTGACGGTCCTCCAGCATCACGCCGTGGTTGTCGACGCCGGGAAGGGCGCCGTTGGGCACCGAGAGGGCGACCTGGACCCAGCGCGCCACGACCTCGTTGTTGATGTCGTCCAGGATGGTCACGGCAACCTTCTCGAGGGACTCCCACGGCAGTGTTCCCAGGGCTCCCAGGTACCGTCCGAAGGCGGCGGGATCGATAATCAATTTGTCGGGAACGTAGCGCACGCCGACGGTCGTCCGCTGCGCCCGTCCCGACGGCGCTATGTACCCCTCGAGCGCGCTGACGTAGTCCAGCCTCGCATCCGGGTTGGATCGGGTGGCGAGGAGCCCCCGTCTCTCCTTGGCGTCCATGGCGGATGTCCGGGACATGAAATCACACCACCAGACCGACGTGGTCCTCGGTGGCTCCTTGGCGCAAAACCTCGACGAATCCCGGAGGCGCGGCCTGGAAGGCGACGGCGCCCTTGATGCCCGTCAGTTCGGTGGCGTCACGGAAAATCCGCCGGATGTCGTCGTGCATCTGCGGCGGCAGCGGCAAGGCCGTGCGCACGATCAGGTCCAGGCGCTTGTTCCTCGCCCGCACCAGGCCGTCCAGTTGCAGGCGCCCGAACCGTTCGAGTTCCACGTCGATCACGAAACGGGTGCCCCTCCGGCCCCCGGCGCCCTCTTCCTCGTCCTCGCCATGGCGACGCAGGAAAAGGCGGATTCTTTCGATCTGGGCCCCGTTGTGAAGGGGGATGAGCGCGATCCGCCAGTCTCCCGGCCCGGGGTCCTCGGCCAAACGGGCGAGCCGGCCGAATTCGTCCTTCAGCCGCGCCATGACGTCGGGTCTGACCCGCTGCAGCAGCCGCCCGGGCCCGTCGCCAAGCCAGCCGCGGATGTCGCCGCCGCGCAGGGCCGCCAGAAAGAACAGGATGTTGGCGCCCAGGTGGGCATCGGGCCTGGGGATGATGGCATTGACCAGGTGCTGGGCGAGGACAGCGTTGGCGTCGTTGAGCGCCACCAGGGCCTCGTCCAGGGTCGGCCAACCCCGGGAAAACACCAATCCCTCCGGCACGCCGCGCAGGGGCGCGGTCTCCGGCGCCAGGGGCGGAACCGGCTCCTCCGTCACCTGGAACGTCACGGTGCCGCCCTGGGGCAGGAGCGTGCGGGTGGCGAACGCCAGCACCCCGGCCGGGGTGTGCACCATCGGCTGGTTCGACACCGTCATGCCGGCGACCGTGCCGGTGAGCGTCTGTCCAAGCGCCAGGCCGGCCGCCGGGGCCCGGAAGGCGGCCGCCGGGGCCGCCTGGGCGGCCGGCTGCACGGCCAGGATCGTGACGTTCATCCGGGTGCCGGCGACGAGCGCGCCCTGGGCCGCCGCAGGGGCGCTTCCGGGAACGCCCTGGGCCGCCGCAGGGGCGCTTCCGGGAACGCCCTGGGCGCCGGGCCGTGCCGGCAGGGAACGGGCCGCTGCCGTCGCGAAATGGGCCGTGCCGGGCGCGGACGCCCTGCCCGTGGCCGCCGATGGTCCCGCCGGTGCCGCAAATCCGGTCTTGGCGGCGGTGAAGGCGGGCCGCGCGGCGGTCGCCCCGGGGCCGCCGGGCGCCGCTCGTGCCGCCGTGGCGGCGGTCGCCCCTTGGGCGGGCCGCAGAAATGTCGCGGTGTCGGTGCCGCCGGCGGCGAGGGGCGCCGGAGCCGTCCCGGCGGTACCCTTCGCGGCTGCCGCGCCGGTTCCGGCGGACGCCGGGGCGCCGGTGGCGGCAAGGAGCGCGGCCGATGGCGCCGGGGCGCTGGGGACAGGCAGGCGCAGCACGGCCGCCAGCGGCCGGCCGTCGATGGAGACGATGTGCAACTGCACCTGGGGGCCCAGGGACTGGACCACCAGCACGACGGCGGCGTCCCTGGGCAGCGCCACATTGGTTTGCACGGCGAGGGTACCGAGGGAGGTCTGTATCTGCACCTGGCCGGTGACGTCCCGGGCGATGACTATGCCGTCGAGCCGGGCGCCCGGCGAAAGCCGGGTCAGCGGAACCGGCGGGTCGGGCACCACCACCGCGGGCTGGGGCGCCGGCGGCGCCGGCGGCTGTGTCGGAGGCGATGGCGGGACGACGGCCGTCATGGCCTACGTCAACAGCTTGCCGGCGATGGCTTCCACGTCGCTGGCGGCCTCGCTGTTGGGGAAACGGGTCAGGATGGAGGTCTGGCTGCGGATGGCTTCGCGCACCTTGGGGTCGCGGCGGATCACGCCGAGAAGCGGCGGCGAGATTTTGAGGAAGCCTTCACAGGCCTTGAGCAGCGTATTGTAGGTGCGCTCGCCCTCGCGGTCGGATTTGACCATGTTGACGACGATCCGGATGTTGGTCTCGGGGCGATCCATATGGGTGATCTTGATGAAGGCGTAGGCGTCGGTCAGCGATGTCGGCTCGTCGGTGGCGACCACCAGGCAGGCGCCCACACTGTGGGTGAGCTGGCGCACGGTGCGCTCGACACCGCCGCCCAGATCGACGATCACCTTGTCGTAGTTGGCGGCCAGCAGGATCAGGTCGTCACTCAGCATTTGCAGGCGGCTGGCCGGCATGTTGGCAAGCCCCCCGGACCCCGACCGACCGGCGATGATGTCGAAACCGCCGTCCTCGAACGCCGTCACCGCTTGGTTGAGCGTCAGGTGGCCGGCGATCACGCCGCCCAGATCGTGTTCGGGCATGAGCCCCAGCTGGATGTCCAGGTTGGCGAGCCCAAGGTCGCCGTCGAACAGGAGAGTCCGCTCGCCCTTCCGCGCCAGCGCGTGGGCAAGGGTGATAGCCAGCCACGTCTTGCCGACGCCGCCCTTGCCCGACGCGATGGCGAGTATGTTGCGTCCCTTGGCCGTCGGGCGCGGGGCGAGAGAAGGTGCGGAGGTCATGATGCTGCCTCGCTCTGATAAGAGGTTCGATGGGATTGCGGGGTGTGGGGCATGATCAGGCGGGCCAGGGAAAGGGGGTTGATGGGACTGAGTCCGTCGGCCACCTGGGGGGTGATGCTGACGTCCGAGAAGCGCATGCGCGCCGCATCGGCCGCCGCCAGGATGCTGCCGAGCCGCCGCGCCATGTCCAGGCGGGTGACGACAAGCCGGCCGGCGCCGATGGCGGCGAACGAGGCGGCGATGTCGGCGGATTCCATGGCGTCTCCGCCGGCCGCCAGCACCAGCACGGGCTCGGCGCCCGCCGCCTGGACAAGCCCGCTCAGGTGGTCCATCTCGGTGTCGCTGAAGGGGTTGGTCCCCGCCGTGTCGATGTAGACATGGTCGTTCGGGTCGGCGGCCGCCACGGCCTTGCGCAAGCTCTCGATGGTGTCGGCGGTTTCCAGGTCGAGCTTCAGGAGGCGGGTGAATGCGACCAGTTGTTCGACGCCGCCGGCGCGCTGGGTGTCCGTCGTGATGACCCGCACGAACGTGCCGGCCAGGGTGGCGCGGGCGGCCAATTTGGCCGTGGTGATGGTTTTGCCGGCGCCGGGTGGGCCGACCAGCATGATCGGCCTGGCCTCGCCGTGTTCCGACAGCGGCGCGAATGTGAAAGTGGCGTCCATGGCGCCGGCAAACGCCAGGATCGGATCGTCGGTGTCCACCGCGCCGGCCGCCTGGACCAGGCGCTCGGCGAGACGCGGCGGCGTCCCGTGAAAGGTGAGGGCCTGGCGGATGGTCGCCACGGCGTCGGGCCTTTCCTCTTCATACAGCTCCTCGAGGGCGGCGTCCTCCGGACGCACCTCCTCCAACGCCGCGGTCACCCGGGCGCCGCGACCCCCGGTTCCGCGCTGGGTGGAGACGATGATGGCGTCCTCGCCCATCTCCTGGCGCGCCTTTTCCATGGCTTCGGCCATGGTCGGTGCGGTATAGGTCTTGAGGCGCATGGCTCGGTTAAATCTGTCCCACGGTCTTGATCTGGGCCTTGGGGTGCACTTCGTTCTGCGACATAACCACGGTCATGGGACGGAAGCGTTCCACGATGGACCGCACGAAGGGACGAACCGCCGGGCTGGTCAAAAGCACCGGGGTTTCGCCCATCATGGCTTGCCGTTCGAAGGTGTTGCGAAGGCCGGCGATGAATTCCTGCAGGCGGCTCGGCGGCAGGGAAAGCTGGCGGTCCTCGCCGGTGCCGACCACGGATTCGGCGAACGTCTGCTCCCATTCGGGCGACAGGGTGACGAGGGGGATATAGCCTTGTTCGTTGGTGCTCATGTTGCTGATCTGGCGCGCTAGGCGGGAGCGGACGTGTTCGGTGATCATGGCGACGTTGCGGCTCTGGCCGCAGGCTTCGGAAATGCCTTCGAGGATGGTCGGCAGGTCGCGGATGGAAACCCGTTCCGCCAACAGGTTTTGCAGCACCCGCTGGACGCCGCCCAACGAAATCTGGTTGGGAACCATTTCCCCGATCAGTTTCTGATGCTCCTTGTCCAACTCGTCCAGAAGTTTCTGGGTTTCCGCGTACGACAACAGCTCGGCCATGTTGTCCTTGATCACCTCGGTCAGGTGGGTGGTGATGACGGTGGCCACCTCGACCACGGTGTAGCCGCGGAACAGGGCCTCCTCGCGGTTCGATTCGTCGAGCCATAGGGCCGGCAGGCCGAACGTGGGCTCCTTGGTCTTTTCCCCCGCCAGGGTGATCTCCTCGCCGCGGGGGTCCATGACCAGGAGCATGTTGGGCCTGAGATCCCCGCGCCCGGACTCGATCTCCTTGACCCGGATAACGTACGTATTGGCGGGCAACTGCATGTTGTCCTGGATCCGCACCGAGGGCATGACGAAGCCGATGTCGGCCGCCAACTGCCGGCGCAGGGCCTTGATCTGATCGGTCAGCCGCTGGCCCTCGTGGGGGGCGCTGATCAGGGACAGCAGCCCGTAGCCCAGCTCGAGCCGCAGGTAGTCGATTCTGAGGGCCGCGGATATGGGTTCTTCGGCCGCCGCCGCCGTTTCGACCGTGTCTTCGATCTGCCGGAGGTCCGCTTCCTTCTTTTGCGCTTCCCGCTTGCTGATGTGCCACGCCATCCCTCCCGTTATGCCGGTGAGGAACAAAAACGGCGCCATGGGTATGCCCGGCAGGAGCGCCAGCGCGCCGAGCAGGATGGCACACAAGGCCAGGGCCCTGGGCTGGCCGCCGAGCTGCCCGAACAAGGCCTTCTCCGTTGGGCCGCGGATGCCCGCCTTGGTGACCATCAAACCGGCGGCGGTGGAGACGATCAGGGCCGGGATTTGCGTGACCAGGCCGTCGCCCACCGTGAGCCGCGTATAGGTGTCGGCCGCTTGGGAGAAGCTAAGGCCCTTCTGGGCGACGCCGATGATCATGCCGCCGATGACGTTGATGAACGTGATCAGCAGACCGGCGATGGCATCGCCGCGCACGAACTTTGCGGCGCCGTCCATGGCGCCGAAGAAGGTGCTTTCGTCCTCCAGCGTCCTGCGCCGGGCGCGCGCCTCGTCTTCGTCGATCAGTCCGGTCGACAGGTCGGCGTCGATGGCCATCTGCTTGCCCGGCATGGCGTCAAGGGTGAAGCGGGCGGAAACCTCGGCGATGCGGCCCGAACCCTTGGTGATGACGATGAAGTTGATGATGACCAGGATGCCGAAGACGATGATGCCGATGACGAAGTTGCCGCCCATGACAAAGCCGCCGAAGGCCTCGATGACGCGCCCGGCGGCGTCGGTTCCTTCGTGGCCGTTGGCGAGAATCAGCCGCGTGGAGGCCACGTTGAGGGACAGGCGGACCATGGTGGCGAGCAAAAGGACCGTCGGGAAGGTGTTGAAATCAAGGGGCGTCTCGATGAAGAGGGCGGTCATCAGAACGAGCACGGAAAAGGTGATGGAAATCGCCAGGCCCAGGTCCAGCAGCCACGTGGGCAGGGGCATGATCAGGACCACCAGAATCGTAACGACGCCCAGCGCCAGCGCGATATCGCCGCGGCGTCCCACCGCCAGCAAGTATTCGCGCAGCTTGGTGCCCGTTCCCTCTACCGGTGCCGTTGCGGGGGAAGCCTCGGCCATGGCCGCCTGATGCCTTCGCTTTCAGTTTCTTCGGGGTAACGTTCCAGGCCTAAACCGCCGAACGCTCGGCCTCGCCGGGCATGGGCACCCGGAAGCCCTGCTCGTTGTACTGTTTCAGCTTGTTGCGCAGCGTGCGGATGGATATGCCAAGGATGTTGGCGGCGTGGGTGCGGTTGCCCAGGCAGTGTTGCACGGTGTCGATGATCAGGTCGCGCTCCACGGCGGAGACGGTGCGCCCGACCATGCCGCTGCCGCTGCCGCCTTCGGCGCCGGCGTGGGCGGTCACGCGGGGGCTGCCGAGACGAATCGCCTCGGGGCCTATGCTTTCGCCGTCGGCGAGAAGCACCGCGCGGTGCATGGCGTTCTCCAGCTCGCGCACGTTGCCGGGCCAGGGATGGGCCAACAGCGCCCGTTTGGCGTCCGCCGAGAGGGGCAGGGGCTTCACCCCGTTGGCCTTGGCGTATTTCCTTATGAAGTGCCGGGTCAGGGTCGCGATGTCTCCCGGACGTTCGCGCAAAGGGGGAATCTCCAGTTTCATCACGTCGAGGCGAAAATAGAGGTCCTCGCGGAAGTTCCCCTTGGCCACCTCGTCTTCGATGTTGCGGTTGCTGGTGGCGATGATGCGCACGTCCACCTTGATCGGCCGCTTGCCGCCGATCCGGTCGATTTCGCGCTCCTGGATGGCGCGCAGGAGTTTCGATTGCAGACGGGGGTCCATCTCGCTGATCTCGTCCAACAGCAGGGTGCCGCCACTGGCTTCCTCGAACTTGCCGATGCGCCGCGCGACGGCCCCGGTAAACGCCCCTTTCTCGTAGCCGAACAGTTCGGATTCCAAAAGATTCTCGGGGATCGCCGCGCAGTTGACGGCGACGAAGCGGCCCTGGGCGCGGCGGCTTTTATCGTGCAGGTAGCGCGCCAACAATTCCTTGCCCGTGCCCGATTCGCCGACGACGAGAAGGGTGGCGTCGCTGGGGGCCACCTGGTCCGCCAGCTTCAGCACTGCGGCCATGCGCGGATCTTCGGAAACGATGGCGCGGTTCTCTTCGGCGACGGCGGCCAACACGGCGGCGATGAGGTCGGCGTCGGGCGGCAGCGGTATGTATTCCTTTGCGCCCGCCTTGATGGCGCGTACCGCGGCCTGGGTGTCGGCGCCGACTCCGCAGGCCACCACGGGGACGATGATGCGCTCCGCCTGTAAGTCCCGGACCAGGGCGCCGACGTCGAGCTGCACGTCGATCATCACCAGGTCGGCGCCCTGGCCGGAGCGCAGGGCGCGCAGGCCGCCCTGGATGTCATCCGACTGCGCCACGGTGACGCCACGCG